>TARA_R110002124_G_scaffold128157_10_pt1 | contig 24946 bp, 28 predicted proteins | sample TARA_R110002124 | Tara Oceans TARA_R110002124 (sample SAMEA4397445) | marine metagenome | biome: Polar Biome; feature: [SRF] surface water layer (ENVO:00010504); material: water (ENVO:00002006), including particulate matter (ENVO:01000060) such as... | depth 5 m
TAGACGGTTCCTTTATTGGCGTTACCCCTTCTACCGGGGGCAATCCATCAGTCATCAACAATGCACTTTCCACGTCCTTTCTATTGTCTAAGCCCCTTGCAAGCCAGATATCCGTATCTAGATCAATTGGGTTCGCTTGGCATCCCAGTGCATCGGATATCTTCTACGGTTTTGATATCCCGACGTCTGATCAATATGAATTGGTGCACGCTTTTTTTAATCACTGCATCAGCCTTTAATAGCAAATGACACAACCTTTCTTGGTTGATCATGTGATCACTACCATTTGAGGAGTCTCTATGCTTATTCCCTTTAAAGATTTAGAACCCAGCACTCTCGAAGCGCTTCTTGAGGACTACGTTACTCGCGAAGGCACTGATAACGGGGGCTTCACGTCACTTAAAGACCGAAAAGATAAGCTGCTTCATCTACTTGAAAGAGAAGAGGCATTTATCACTTATAACATCGAACACAATCAGCCCTGCCTCATTGCCAAGCATGAAGTACCTGCTGAGGCATTAAAGGCTTACCGGGCGGCGAAGCTCGCTTCGTTGGAGGAGCCGATAAACGAAGTCGCTGAAGAGCCAAAGCAAATCAATTCCGTGGTTGTACCTCAAGAGCCCAGCGAGCAATCACTCGCCGAAGAGATTGAGAGCATCAAAGCGTCAATCGCCCTACCCTTTCCTCTTGGTCGTACGGTCATGACCCAAGGCATCAAGGCTATGCTAGATTCCGGCAAATTCCAGCTGCAACAACTTCAGGAGTTGCTATACAGACATTCTGTTGCGGATTTTGGCGGAGCCAATGACGAATCCGTTCTGGCAAATCTATGCGCAATCACTTCAGACGATCAGATCCGTTCACTGTTCTCACTGTCAGGCCATGAACTTTACGTTGAAACAGAGCGCGGCCACACTCAAACGATGGTGATGTTTCAGAATGAACGCTAGCGTGTAACTAAAACTTAGCAACTGTTGTGACTTGAGTTGCAGAGATCAGAGCGAATGGCAAGCTGTACAGGCTCACATACCAAAGGATTTATCATGCAGCTAAGGCGCCTCTCTCTGGTCTCTTCAATTCTGTTGGCCTCTATATCTGCGTGCGCACCAGTCAATAATTACGACTCCACTCAAGACCCTTTCGATGAAAAACCGAAAGTCCAACGTGATGCGGATGAAATGGCCGCTCATGTTCCGCGTTCTGATCAATCCAACCCAAGCCAGCCTCTTCAGCTTCCAGCTCAAAACGAAAGCCCACTGATCTCCGTCCCCCCGATCCAACCGAAGATTAGCGAGGTGTCTGATGTACGTGATTCAACTGACGACATGATTGACGAAGCCCTACGCTTGGGCCGAATGGGTGACATGCATGGTAAAGCTTTACTTCTAGAGCAAGCGGGATATACGGGGAATGCTGAAGCGTTCTACTTACTAGCAAAAATGCTCCAGGATGGTTCGATCAGGAAGGATGACTCTGCCATGTTCGGCTTCCTATCTCTCGCTCAAGGCATGGGACATATTGAAGCTTCCCGCGTCCTTGGGCAGCTCTATATTATGGGTGTAAACGCTCCTCACGATGTGAGTTATGGCCGGCTGCTTTTAGAAACAGCTGCTGAAAAGAGTTCAAGGGCGGCTTTGGATTACGGGCTATTACTAACAAACCAAAAGGAGCCGAATCTAGACGATATCGACCTCGGTATCGTTTATCTTCAGCGCGCCCTTAATCAAGGTAACCACGCAGCCAGCGGGCCGCTAATTCGAGCCTTAGAGCGGAATGGGATGCGTGAAGACGCACTCGTATTGAGAGCTCAACTGGAAAATATGGATGTAGAACAACCATTTCCCATCGAGACAGCAGACATGGATTCATCCTTAAAGAGCAAAGCTCTTCAAGGTGACCTGGACGCTGTTTATCAGTACGCGTCCCGCGTACTCATACGGACAGAGAAAGTGCCTGAGCCTGAGTTTACGTCGTACTGTTGGATGAGTGTTGCGGCTAATCTCGGGCATGAGTTGGCTTCCAAAGAGCTGCAATATATTGAGGGTATCCGCCGCATCAGCGAGCACAGAAACCCCGGACGTCTTGATCAATGCATTGAACGTGTCCAATACCAAGTATCAGGCGCACTCCAGTAGCTCATCCGAACTATCGACATCAACGGCCATTATTTGGCATTTGCACCATAATTTTTCAGGAGCATTGAAATGCAACCCTACCGCGTAATGGTGATAGATGACTCTAAAACCATTCGAAGTACTACTGAAGCCCAGCTTGTCGAACTGGGATACGAGGTTCTTACCTGTACTGATGGCTTCAACGGGATTAGTAATATCGTCAGCTTCAAGCCTGACATTGTCCTGATCGACGTGGAAATGCCTCGCCTTGATGGCATGCAAACTGTTCGTCTGATTAGAGCGAACGAAGAATTCAAAGATACGCCTCTTGTTATGCTGTCTTCGAAAGATGGGATCTTTGACATGGCATTGGCGGAGTCAGCCGGCGCGAACGACTATATCGTCAAGCCACCGGTGAAAAGCGCTATAGAAGCCGTCATCAATAAGCTCCTTAGCTGATGCTTGGTGAACACAGACGGGTGCCCCTAGTATTCACTGACAAAGCGCCTTTTCACCCACCAGGATTACCTCTAGCAATATGGGAGGTGGCAACTGACAGCCATAGCACCTTCGAGGTTGAGGTCAGTGGTCGAATTATCAAAAAGGACAGCCTGACCAGTACACGCTGGGCTTCAGCTGAATTTACGGGCACGTTTTCTATATCAATGACACCTAGCCCTCAGTCTTTCGATCATAAGTACGCGGTACAGGCTTTGAACGGATATGTAACCAGGATCGAGCAGTCGAATCGAATTGACTCACCCCTTTTAGCAAATTCTTGGTCTTGGTTCTTAGATGCTCTCGACGTAGACGACGAGGCTATTTCGATGGCGGAAACGTATCGAGGGTGTATCGAACTAATTTTAAGGGCCGAGAAGAATAGAGCGTTCAAAACAGGCGCAGCAGAACTGGACGCGATGATTGGCTTAGCGCTTGCCCGGCCAGAGCTTTTAGCTGGAACATCTCCTCGCAATGCGCTACACCTATTGAATGACCATCAGCTGCGTGCGATGACTCGTTGGCATAGAGCCCCGCACCATAGTTCTGATCTCATGTAGCAGACTAAACAACAACAAAGCTCTACAATGCCTCACTGATTTATTCAGAGCTTGGAATTGAAGGGTATTTGAGTATGCGTGAGAGCAGACCTGACGAGGTAAAAAAAGGCACACCAACCAATGACACTAGAGAGGTCACAGCAGCTGAGGCTCAAGCGGCAATCTCAAGCCCGCTACCTATTGAATTCCTAACCCAGGAAATCAGTGCTTATGTCGGTGACGAGATACTCAAGGGCCTCACTAGGAGTCAAATAGAAAACTACTGCATGCAAAGCATTCACAGAGATGAACCAACTGGTAAGGTTCTATTAACGCTGATGCAGAATTTCATCATTGCATATGGGGATAGTAGGACCAGCGAAGAGGCTATGAAGGCTTACGATTTCCTCACTTATCTTAGCCATCCGACTGACGACCCTGACTTCCCATAAGAAACCGTTCATATCAACCCCCTGCCCTGCCCAAATCATCCCTGAGTCGAGTGACACAACCCAACATGCCTCATCATGGTTCCATCATTTGGAGCTATTAAGATGAAAGCACATCGAAATACGAGCTGGCGTAACCACGCAACACATGCCTCTGGCGCCAAGGACATAATTCAAAATATCACTTCGGCACCTAGAACCTGCACACGTACCCGCAGGCTGGACGCGCACCATGGGTATTAAAAAAAAGCGCCGCTTCTCCCCGTCTGGTCTTTCTCATGTCAGATCCAAGTTGATGCTAACTCAAAAAGAGTTAGCCGAACTGCTTAGTGTAAGTAGGACAACTATTGGAGCGTGGGAGAAAATTCAGAATGAAGAATGGTTGAAGAACCTATGCGTTGGTATCTGCACGAGCTTTGCAATACCTTCCCTGGGGCTTGTACAGTCTCTCAGCGGCTCTCAGCTCATTGAGGTAAGGTCTAAGCACGGATGGGACCAACAGGCTCTTGCAAGCAGGCTCAGCGTGTCCAGATCTACAATTTCAAGGTGGGAGAATGGCGTGCCACCGAACTGGGCAGCGTACGCGGTTATGTCGATCACTTTCAGAGAGAATTCTGATGCTTACTTTTGAACACACACATGCGCCAACGGTGTCATACGGCTGTTCCCTTGCTAAGGCTATTGCCTCTTACGCCACTGATCACCTTGATGAGTACAAAGTCTTTGTTGTAGAGGTGGACACTCCGCAAGGTGTGACAATTGAAGTCTTCACTAAGACGAACACAAGCCTGGGTTGCGTTCGAATCCACTAATTTTCCGCGCATGCGCGGAAATCGACAAAGCTGTTTCGTAGATTGAGAGCTTGGATATGACCGATAGAGATCTTATCGCTGAACACTTCGCGTTAAAAAAACCGTGTTCGAATTGTCCATTTTTAAAGGAAAACGGGATCGAGCTACGTCGCGGCCGACTGGAGTCTATTATTGAAGGCTTAGTTGGTGACGATAGCATGTCCTTTATATGCCACAAGACGCTAGCTGAAGTTGATGACAAGGATTACGAGGAAAATCGAGAGCCCGCTCGAAGAAGCATTCATGAGAAAGAGAAGGCGTGCGCAGGCGCTGCGGCGTACCTGGTTAAAGCGAAACGTTCCAGCATTGGGATGCGTTTTGCGACAATTAGTGGCAGCATTAGTCACGATCATTGGGATGAAGCACTACCGCTTGTAATTGACCCAAAGAATCAAACTAAATAATTGAGCTGGATTTGACCCAAGGGCGGATCTGGCCAGGCATAGCTGACAGGGAGCGTTGAGCTCTAATGGGGGAACCATGGAAACAGTCGGGCATTTTGTTTCTGCATTTCGGGTATGCCTCATTAGGCAGAACGAAAAAGCAGACGATCTGCGAAAAAAAATTCATTTGATTGAGTCGAAAAAAAAAGACCCTCTCCCACCGCGTTTAGAGCAACGACTCAACCAATACCGGCATGAGCTCAGAGCTTTGCTATCACTGCAAAGCCGCCTCGAAGATTCTTGGTACGAAATAGTTGTTGTGCCCATCTTCCGTAAATTTGGCAAGAGCCTCGGGCGCACCTACTTTGGCCAGGTTATGCGGAGCTCGAAACGGCAAGCCGAGATCTCTTTTTTTCGGAATACAGAGCAGGGAACACAAGGCCTGTCGGCAGAATTACGATTAGTGAAGGCCTGTGTGGAACCTTCAAAAGAAGAAGTCGATGTTTACTGCAAGTTGGTGGTGCTGAATCTAAGTCAAAACGACCACCACGACCAGCTTTCTATGAAAGCAAACTTGAACGAGTTAATCATGCCGCTGAGGGCAGCATGATCTCAATCCGTAACCTTTGGTTTCAGGAGCGAATCTTCGCGACGGATGACTTTGTACTCAATTTGAGGAATACCAGAGGACGACTGGACAATAATGTATTTGTTATAAATCAGATGATCAGGTCTTTCCACACAGCCGCTCTTCGAATCACAAATAGATGCCTGGCTCACCCTGATCGGACTTTCCTGAATGCATTCGATTGCCCGAAAGGTAGCATTACAGTCGAAACCTTCCAGCTTAAGGTCAGAAACGAAACCTCTTACTTGCGGGCTTGGGTCAGCGATCCAACCGGACGCGCAGCCGGAGAGAATGAAAAAGGCCGGGATCAATACGCTTTTAGCTATTTGCATCACACTTTCTCGTATCTAAATTTAAAAGCACCGTACTGCTATCCCTGTAAATTTGCTAACCAACTCAATGCACTTGCTATGAACTCTAATGAAAGATTCTTATCATTATGAATGAGAACCCGAAAAATATAGAAGTACAGGCAATTGAAGAAGTCATTTTTCCAGGCTATGGATTTATATCAGTGGGCTGTGTATTTATCGAAGCGTGCACCCCATTTCCAGGTTTCTTTGTGACTAAAAAACTTACGGTTTCAGCACCTTAATACACTATGGCTAAAATTAAGAACGAGAAGCAAAAAGAGATATTTGATCCAAATGACGATGGTAGCCCCGGCATTGGAATTAATACTCTTATACGACCTGAGCGCTTTCTGAAGAGCAATGATGAGCGCAAGAATCTGGCCTTCGGTTATCAAAATCGTTTCAATTTGCTCGGGCATGTTGCAGACTTTGTTGACCAGCTACCTTTGACTTCTGTGAATAGACAAGTCAAAACAGAAAATGGGCGTTGTGACCCAATCACAACCAAAGGGAAGATCCAGCAAAGTAAAACCTCGTACTTCACCTACTCGTTAACAATTACTCCTAACGCAAGGTTCGCGAGAACCCACTTTTTCTCTGCCGGTAAAGAGCGATACAGCTACGAGCCAATAGATCACGACATTCAAGACCATCCTAATTGTGTGATATTCAGACCAGGCCCCCGAGAAGATTTAGTTGAGAAGGCACTCAGGCGCATTGCTAGAAGACAAGCAGGGTCTGACCAACGCCACCCAGTCTACAAAGCTGGATTTACGCTCTACATGCTTCGCAAAGAGCTTAAAAGTTATGGGCATGATATCCGATGGAGTGACCTTAGGGACGCACTCCATATATTAAGCAATACCAGTATATTTATAACTATCGTGACCCATGATAATAAGACAATACATCATCAAACGAACTTCATTAACGGCATGACTTGGGGCTCAAGCGCAACAAACTCAGACCTATATAATCCGGAGTATGATCGGTGTTACTGCACACTAAATGAACTGATCGCATACAGACTTATAGAAGAGTCTTATCAAGCGTTTCAATTTGACATCTACATGCGTTTAACAAGTTTTATTGCGCGGCGCATTCTTGTAACCCTGTCGCTAGAATGGCGTAACGCGCACGTGCAGTCTGGATACAAGAGATCCATGAATGAATTACTTCTTAGATATCAATCTAAACTTAATCCTCGAATGTTTAACGACTATAGATTAATTGTTCGTGCACTTGATGAACTCGTTGCTATGAACGTTCTATCGAAATACACCGCCGAGAAAATCACTACAGGCTCTAAGCGTGAAGACAAAGACTACGAAGTAATCATGTACCCTACAGCTCGGTTTGTATCGACACAAATCGAATCAATAGGGGATAGAACAATGCGTTCTGAACGAAGGGAGCTCAACCGCCCTACCCTTCAGCCTGATGATGAAAATGAATTTTGATGCGCTTCTGTGTGAAATTTTACGGGTAATACCTGTGCTAGCGCTGTAGATTTCACATAGCGCTGCACTAAACCGCCTCTGTTTTCGCCTGTAGCCCTTTATTTTAAAGGGTTACAGGCCTGATTCACTTAAAACAACTGACCCCTTTTTTATGTCCGAAAAAGGCGTTTTTCCGCGCATGCGCGGAAAAATGGATTGTTCTCCCCTTCTGAAGCTCAATCGTCATCCCTTCAGTACATATTACTTTCTAAATTCTGCTCGCATTCACAGTGCCCATCACCTACTCATTTTTCCGCGCATGCGCGGGAAATTATTAATTGGTCCCTATGTGCATTGCGATTTGAATGTCCCTTTTTCACTCAGGATTTCACCCATTCGACAAATCTAACCCTAGCTTTTGCCATTGCAGGACATAACTGATACTGAATATCTACGTTCCAAGGTAGTGCCGATCATCTCTGCGCCTGGCGCCATATACACGCTGGGCATTACCCATCCGTACACGTGGGTAATGGCGTGGAGCACACACATTCTCTTGTTAACACACTTGATGGTTTTCAAATATGGGTGATGACGTGGAGCAGAATTAATTGAGTGAATTATGCCGGCCGCTTGGGTTGTGGGTGATGGCGTGGAGCAATATCCGGATCTGCATAATCTGCATAAGCCTCTAATCAAGGGTGATGGCTTGGAGTAGGCGTTTAATCGACCCTTACGATCAGCAGTTGTCCTACCTAATTTAGCTATTATTTCAAAGCATGATCTGAATGATTTCCCTGGCCTAGGAATTACTTGCCGAGTGATTGCAATGGGTGATGACGTGGAGCACTTATGGGTGATGGCTTGGAGCGTTATAGGATGATGGCGTGGAGCAATGTTGGATGATGACGCAGAGCAGAACCGGGTGATGACGCAGAGCAACTCAATTTTCTTGCTCAATTTTCGTACAGCTAAAATTGGGTTTTTGAGTTTTGAGGGTGATGGCTCGGAGCAACTATCCAAAATTGTCCAAAAAAACGGCACAAATAATCATTTCAGACAAAAAAATACCTGAACTTATCCACAGCTGATTTTGCTCTGGAGGATGGCTTAGAGCAAATATGGGTGATGGCTTGGAGCAATATCGTCCTACGAGCCCCATTCTAGAGCGGTTTCACTACCCTTTCTTTCCCCCCCTTTTCCTTATATTCCAATCTTTCTCAGTCCTAAAATACTATTTTCTATCTTATTTATTGATGACACGTGTAAGGCAGGCTCAACATATTCAAACGCATAAATTCGGAGCAGCAACATGACTGAATGTTCAATGAGATTTACAGAGAGAGCGAAAGCTTGGCTTAAAGAGGAGCAACCGAATTCAGACCAGATTCAGGATGCGTACAGCAAGATGAGAGCTAAGATCCAAAAAGAGCCTGACATTGATTCTGCGGATGCAGAACACTGCTTGGACTTGTTAGTAGAAGCCTATGGGGCTAATGGAAACCAGGTTGATGATTTGCTAGTACAAGACGTCCAGCAAGCAAATGATGATTATACTTTTGACCCAAGCCCACTTGGCGGGCCAGAGTCACAGCCAGCCAAAACGATGTCGCATGAGGATAAACGGAAAGCTTTTCTTGAGTTGAAACGAATCATAGCGGACAAGTCAGTCAGCTAATGCCCTTATTCGTCCTCAGAGGCCTGTAGACGGGCAATGCAGGTGCAAACTGTGCGTCTACTAATATCTCAGCATCAAACATCGTTACAATCGCTTTCAGCAATGGATCTTGGAGAAGCTCAGCAAGCCCTGGGCTTCGATCCTTTATCTGCTTCCAAGCTATCTGTTTGTATTTTTGCGGTATGCCAGTGAGGAGAACAAGCTTTTCATCAACCTCAACGACGGCGCAAGGAATTGGCCAACCCGGAACGTTCGATAGAGCTCGTGAATCATCCATATCCTATTTCCCAAACCTATTTTTCCACGTTTACACCAATAATGAACACTTTACGTCTCCACTCTGTAATAGAGCGTTATGGTTTAAGTGACATTAAATCAAAGGACCAATAGAGAATGGGAACCGTGGTTGTTGCTACAAGAGAGCCTGGCAATGCTTTCAGGTACTACGCAATTTTGCAGAGCATTGGGCATCAGGTATTTGCTGCCGATAATCCTGCTCAGGTTTTCACCTGCATGCTGGGTAAGCAGGCTTCACTGCTCATTGTGGAAGACGGCTTCATTGAAGCGAGCTCAGCACATGGCTTCATTAAAAAAGTCCGCAGTATTCCTGGTCCCGAGTCCTTGATCCCCATAATCAGAATTTGTTCAGGTCCTGTCTCAGTTAGCCCTGAGAGCTCTTACAATCATGCGGTTGAAACCATCAGATCGCCGGCCACTGCCAGTAGTCTTGAGGCTGCAATCCGCAGACTTAACGATATTTCTTAATCAAGGTATTCGTATGATTCACAAGCTCTCAATATCTCTAGTCGCTGCTCTGATCGTTACCGGATGCGCATCAAAAGCCCCTGAGATCCTAACCAATACTTACAGTTACGATTCCAAGCAACACTCAGGCACCGTAGAGGTGAATGAGCGCATATATTCGTCTTCAGTGAAGTCATGTGATAGCGGGTGGAGAGAAAAACCGATCTATCAGAGCAAGGGGATTCCGTCTGAGTTGACGACAAATCTACATATCCAGATCGACGCTAGCTATGGCACACACAATAATTATGAGTTTGAGATTCCAGTCCCCTACAGACTCAAAAACTCGCTGGTTGTCATAGATGAGCAAAAAACAAGCGAGTACATGCTTGGAACCGAAGTTAACGGAATCGTCGCCCAGGGAGATCTTTTTTACGCACCCGAAGGGTATGTCGTGAGAGTAGGGCAGGTCGAGATTGATGGGTGGCTTACCAAAGCGTGTATTGGTATTGATCGCATGTACATTCTTGATTCGGACTTGGTTGAGTCTACAGATCCAATTATCCACCTGGACCGTGTTGTTGTGCCCTTTGCCTCAAAAAACGGAGCTGATGTTGATGTTTCCTTCGGCAGCGCAGTCCCACACAAAGCAACAATCAGGGCGGTATATCGTTGAACCCTTGTCTTATCCACTTTGATGGATGCTACCTATACAGCGAGCTGAGTGTAGAGCTCATGAGCGAACTTCTGTCAGACATTGTGACGCGCTATGAGAGCTTTTTTACGTTCAGTGAGCCCTCATATCCTGAGGGGCAAGCAAGCTTGCTTTTCCATGTGCTGAAGGAAGGATATGGATTTTGTGCCTGCCACAAAGCAATAGGTATAGAGACCATAAATCTTGGGTCAACCCTCATCACCTCAAGCAATGATACTAGCGACCAATGGAAAGAGGAGAGGGTAGGGCGGTTACTGGCAAATGCTTTCTCAAGAACAATCAACACCTGACAGGAAAAATTCATGCGCTATCTACTACTGACTTTGTTGCTCGCGGCAAGCGCAAGTAACGCGGCACATTTGGAATTAACGGTTAGTGAGGGGCAAACACAACCTACGACGTACACATACCCCCTAAGTGGCGATCTTCAATCACTGGATCTGCGAAGTGATCATCGCTACGACGTTGCCATCAAGGATGATGTAAGGAATAAAGAAATTTGCCGTGAAGCGGACTACCGTACGGGGATGATGCTGTCATTGAGATACGTTGACCCAAGTCCCGAAGGCAAATATCAGATAGAGATCCTCGGGCAGATCTCTTCACTATCATCTATTGATGTCGATGCTACCTTGAGCTGCGGGGTGAATCAGACACCAACGCTTGAATACCTGGCGTTCTCAGAAACTTCAATTTTGGAAATTGATAAAACAAAGGTTTTGGTGATCGACGGGCAAACCACCCTGTTGCTGACAATCAAAGAGTAATACCGATCCGGCTGGAGCAAAGCGAGGCATTCAGAATAGCTTCAACTGAATTCTATGGATTCCCTTTTTTTGACGCCTTGCTTCGGCTCGCAATTCATGACCACGGAGATTGTAAATTGTATCCGCGCACTGCGCACAAATGAAAAACGTATGAAGTTCAAGGATATCGCTCGGATCAACCATGACCCTATCAGTCGGTCTTACGCCGGCAATGCCACACAAAGACTCCACCGTCTTGTTGCTCTCATCTGAGCTCACAGCACACACATGAATCTCTCGGGCATGGTAGGTATAAGCGAGGTATTTATTGACTGAGTGCAATGGCATTTTTAGTCCGTCACAAGTCTCTGGAATGGTATAAAAGCTATGTTAACGTCAATTTTCGACGCGTCTCAAAACCATTCAGCCCTAGAATCTAAATCAATATCGCTCTGATACACCAAGGTGTCGAACCTGGCCATGCTCCAAAATATCCATTTCTATGACACGACCACTATAGGCACGCCGGGCTTAGGCCAGCCTGTATCTTTCCACTCAATAATCTACGAGGAGGGGAGGGGAGCAACATTTGATACCGCAATAGCACTAAGACCTGACGTCCAATTTCATTGCAAAGACGTCGAAACCTCACCTGTTTTTGACGAAAAATTCTTAACACCAATTAATGAATACGAGTGGTCGCGAATTGCCGAGAAGATCTTCTCAAAACCGAACACCCTTCACATCGGATTCGGTAGCACATCTCGCCAAGACGACTTCATTCGGTATGCCCTGTATAGATGCCTAAGCACTCTTCCAAGCACTGATAATCTTGAAAACACATACCACCTTGACCTTCTTACTGTTTATCGTGCGTTCGCCTTGCTGCGCCCTAAGCAACTGCATTTGAGTCTGCCTTTAGCAAATACTCAAGCCGCTTATTCATCATTGCTTTTTCAGTACCCGAGCACGAGCAGAGCGGACACGGTTAAACAGCTAACAGCTGAGCTTCAGCTGGGAAATCCAAATTTGTTCAACTACGCACTCAGAAACTGTAGCCGTGAACGCATGACAGAGACGTGCGGGCTTGTTGACGGCCGTGTTGAAACCATATCGAGCCTTCAACCTGTTTTCGTAACCCATGAGTCCATTCCATCAAAGAACCACTACGGCTTCTTTATGACCATGGGCACTGACCCTCAATATCCCAACATTTTGTACATGGTTGACCTGGAAGCAGACCTCACTGATCTCATAGACGAAACGAACGATTTCAGTGGGTTTATTCATACCAAGCCGGAGCACCAGGGAAGGCCGATCATACGAGTGAACCTGAATAGAAGCCCGTTCATATGCCCCTTGAGAAACGTCGGTGCTGAAGCGGCCAGCCGACTGAATGTTGATATGGCATTAGTAAGGAATAACGAAACCATGCTCCGGTTAAAGGACGATCTTTGCCTGGAGCTCATGGAGCACTCAAGCTCATCAGAAACGGCTCGTTCTGCTGATCCTGATTTTCAGCTTTATGGTCCTGAGTATCTTCCTGCGGATAAGCTTCTACTGAATAAAATCCACAGCTCTGAGTTTGATGACTGGCTTGAGATCCTAAAAAAAGCGAACGACCCTAGAATCCAAATTCTTGGTATGCGGCTAATTCGGCGCTTTGCAAAACCATTATTAGGAGAAGAGGAAACAAAACGATGGGGCGCGCATTGCGCTGGGAGACTTGCCGGCAATCTTGATGATAGACGCCTGAGCGAATCAACAAAATATTGCCGCGAGATATTAGATACCCCGAATGCTCCTAGTGGAATGCGTGAGACAGCCCGTCACTGGATACAACTAGTCGAGAGTAGGAATGAACTCAGCAGCCAAATATGACCCATTCAGAATCATGCCGTTTGAAGGGTATATCAACGGTGCGACCGGACGCAGAGAAAGCTATATGTCCCTTGCTCACTTCTATTACTCCGAGCAGCTTAGAGGTGTAGACGAGAATTACAGGCAGTACATCCTGAATCAAAGTGATCCTGAGCTGTTCCGGGTCGAGGTCGAAGGGGTTTGGCAGACAAACGGGAAGGAAGATCAAGAGAGGGCGTACAGGATCTTCTATGCCGGCATCTATATGCAGGCACTCAATAATAAGGATGTGTACTCAGGCTTCCTTTCGAATGCATCCAACCTATGCGTCACCAACTGTGAAAATGATGCTCTGATCGCTGATGCTTTAGGCCAATTTATCAGCGACATCGTTAACGGAAATGAAGGGCAACGTAAGGTTGCTTTTTTGGGTGCGGGGTCAACTAACGAGTACATGCTGAGCTGTATGGAGGCAATTTTTGCCAAGAATAGTCCCCACTGTATTTTTGCTATTCAAGATGAAGAATGCCAACTGCCGGCCTCACAGTTCGCCATAGCCTCCGCCTCAGCGCTCAATCTGATTAGTGGCTCGGATAGTGACGACGAGATCGCGAATAATATTGCTCGTAAGTGCACGCATGTCTTTAGGTTCATTGATGGATTCGCTAATTCAAGGAGCGAAGAGATTGTCACGCTCCTTGCTGAGGCAGGCACACAGGTTCGAGCTATCCCGAAAGCTGACTCATGAAGAGGTTGTGGCCAGCTATTACGACCGGGCTATTGCTAAGCACTGGATGTGCTGCAACAAATCCGGATTGGCTCGATGAGCCCACATTGGCGCTCTGTCTGGATGAAATCGACAGGAGCTGCATCTTAGAGCTTGCCTTAAAGGTCGCAGGTGATGATGAAAGTTCAGGGCTGAAGGTAGAACCACAGTCGAACCTATTTCAATTCAGTCTAGGGCTTCTTAAAGCCTCCAATATGGACACCCAGTCCGAACCGGATTTTGCTAGTTCATACTATGAAGCCGGCCAGGTCGTTGGTCAGCTTGGCGCCAAAGGCTTTTCAGAAACCTTAGAGCTGATAAATGGAATTCAGGATGAAGCTGCCCAGGTCATTGCTCTGAATACGTTGCTCCTAGTCGGCCGGGCAGAAGCAAGCGAAGGAGAGGAAACAGCTCTACTGAATAAGCTCTATGAACTGGACAAGAACACCTACCTATCAGCCATCAGCTATAAGCTGCCTGAGCTGCTCGCAAAGGGCGACTTTGAACGCGCAGCGTTTCTGAGGGTGCTGCTGCTGGATGAGCTCCACGAATCGTCAACAGACTTCTCTACCTTAGCCCTAGTTGCAGCAGCATACTCAGCGTCTGGGTTGGTAAACGATGCGAACCAGATTGTGGTCAGCCAGGTTCAGGCTGGAAGGGAACTAAGCAAAGACGACCTGTTGCTAATAAAGATAACTTCAATTGCGGCCACATCCGGAGTGCCGACAAGGAACGAATTTTTATATTTCCGAGACGACCAGGCGAGGGTAGATGCTTACCTAACAATAGGAACGCTTGCTCGATACTCGGGTGACGACTCCATGGCAAGAATGGCGATAACCGAAGGTATGAGGTTCATACAGAAATCGACCATCAAAGCAGATACCAAATCAGCCATGGCCTCCTTTGCGGTATTGTCTTTCGGCTTGATTTATTAGTTACCCACAGTTGTGAGTGAATAAATTTGTGGATAAGCGCGAAAGCCTATGTTTCTTATGGCCTTTCCTAGCTGTATGTTTTTTGATCTAAAAAATGATCGTACCAATGTCGTTTTTTTTCCTTACCGCCAATGACACACCCTTCTGACCGTGATCATGGACCCATCAAAGCAACTTACTCGATGGGTCATAATCATGAACACACAACACTTACTCTCTCATGACGATGTAGCTGGGTTCACTATTCCTTCGGCCCTGGCAGACTTTCCATCCGTCCCGCGTAAAGGTGTTCTGCTTACCTTGGAGCAAGAACAATCTTTTGGATTCAGGATGCTAATTCACTCATTGAGTCTCATTAGCGCGCTGGCCTGTGATGCAGAGATTGTGTCGAATATGATTGATGATGTTGAAGCGGCCTTCGCCAAGGGCAACAAAGCCGATAAAGCGGTTTCCCTAGTTCAAAGTGGCGGTGTTTGGTTCCGTTCTGGATCGCTACCTAGTGATGCCTTTGCAGCTCACGCGGAAAAGCAGATTCAGGAGGTGAGAGTGGCCCTACAGTCGCTCCAGACTGTCGATTACTCCGGCCGCGACCTCTTCTATGTGAACGCGATTACAGAGCTTCGTGGTGCGCTAGGAAAGCTTCTCCCGTATGACCTGATTCTGAGCAAGGCAACTAACTCTTTTCGAAACCGATACGCTTCTTTGAATTCAGCTTGTCGTGAGCTGATCACATTCGTGAGTGATGAAATGAAAATCAGCAAGCCGGCTAGCCACAACGTCTGCTCTGGATTTCTGATTTCTAATAAACTGCCGGCGATCTGCCTTGCAGCTAATCGACATTTTCAGTCGAGCATGACCACAAGCGCAAAGCGCGACTTTCGATCAGGAGTTGTTGAACGCCAGAACAAAATTGCAGAGCTTGCGAATATGAGCGATATACCTGTTTCTGAGCTACTGAACTCGTGGTCAACCTTTGCCATAGAGTCCCTGCGTATGGACCGAATGGCTGGAACCTTTGCACAGATGAATTCCGGCCTTGTTGAGAAGACTGCTGCTCAATATCACTTCGCTAATGATTTTGATCAGGTGCGCTCGGCTGCTTACCAGGGCCTAACCCGCGCAATGAATTTATACGCTCCCGAACGTGGGTTGAAGTTCTCAACTTACGCATCGAATTGGATTAAACAGATTGTGTTGCGCGACCTTATCAAGCAAGAAATGGTTCGTTTGCCTGAGGGGGCTCACGCCATGATTATGCGTGTGCGCGCCGTCTATGCGGACGCCCCTAACGCTAGCGATGAATATGTGTGCAAGACTGCCAATGTCAGTAATCGGGACCTAAAGAACTTCATGCCCTACATCAAAGGGAACAGCGCTCTATCAATGGATGGAACCAGCAAGGAAGATGAAGGTGCCGACCTACACACTTTGATTGCAGATCAGAACAACGATTTTGCAAAGGATATCGAGGATGAAAGCACCGCCCTATACCTTGACCAAATTCTCAAGGGAGCCCTGACCAAGAATGAGCATATTGTTTTGCGGCATCGACTTGAGCTGGGAGATTCGAATTTTATGACCAACCTTGAGCTTGCAGATATGCTTGAAATGTCACCACAGAACGTAAACCGGATGGAAAAGTCAGCCCAACAAAAACTTGCCTGCATTCCCGAAATTAGTGAGATATGGGCAGCAATGAAGGACTGCGGTTAAGCACTAATTTCAATCAGCTTCTTAGCCCTGTTAATTTGTGCAGGGCTTGCTGATTCATTTTCAACTACCAACTCTGCCATGTCTGTGGCTCCTTCGAAATCGCCTGTGTCAAAGAATCGTGCAGCAATGCTGAGGTGCGTTTCTGCGATCTCATCAGCAAGCTCAATGGTCTTATTTTCAGGTGAGTTCACAACGGCATGTTCAACTATTTCCGGCGCCAAGGATTCAAAAGGATACTCACTTTTCCCTGATGCTTGGTTGAGTTCGCCAGGTTTTGCCAAGACATGGTCAAAGCCTCTGCTTAGCTCTGTTTTGGTTTTATTTTCAGGTTCTGGGGTGATGCTATCTGGTTTGAATACAAATGCATTTTCCCTCGACTTGAGAAGCTGCGTCCAAACGAAAAACATCACAGCAAAGCCGACGATTATCAGCAATATCCCCACCAAACTCTTGTCCATCTTAGCCTCCAATTAACAACTCCACACAGCATATAGGGGTTAAGGTTTGCTTTCCTTTCAACACGAGACACTTAGGAGGGGAAAAGGGCCTTCACTATTAGGTAACAGCAATAGAGGCTACCAAAGTGATATCCACATTATCCCGTCGGAAATTTTTGAAGCTGTCTGGCGCCGCAGTCGCGGCAGGGGCACTTGGGCTAGGCGTTTTCTCTCCGGCAGTGCGTGCAGCATCAATGAGTTTGGCTCAACTGCTATCTGTTGATGCCGTGACCTTGGAATACAAAATATTCTCGCCGTGCTGCTATTTCTGCACTGATTATCTGGTCGTGTCTCACTACCAGCCTGTCGTTTTGTGTGAAGTAATCAAAGGGGGAGGGGATAGCGTTATTGGCGGCGGCAATCCAATCGGTGGCCCTCTCTCTGCGGCAGTGGAAGATAATGGATATACCACGACTCATGTCAGACTCTGGAAAATCCCTGACTGGGCTGTAAATGTTGCTATGGCAGGGCAGGGCTGCAAGATGTGCGGCGTCGATAGTGCCACTTCAAACGCTAGCATTAATATGTCTCAGCAAAGCGCTTGCGGGGCGCCGGCAAATGCTCTGGTTAGCCAGGCAACGCAGTCGATAAACTCCACACTATCTAATTGCTTCCCTCAGCTGCTTTATACAACTGAATCTGACCCCACATGGAATACTGGGTGCCGAGACTGGGGAATGATTGTCCCGACCGAGCTGGAGTGCTCGGCAATAGGCAGTGCTGTTTCCTCAATGTTTGGCTTTGAGCGCTGTATCGGTTCGAATTGGGGGCCACTCTATCCAAGACAAATGGCAACCAATTACGATAGCCCGATAGTCAATGCTGGTATTGCCGCATATCGAGCCCTGCACGTAGCGAGGAATGCAATTGGGTCATTACCCTTTGACACGTCACTGATGGTGGGCAAGCTCCAGCAGACGACTCCTCACTTAACAGTGGGGCTGGGCGCCGGCTCTTTGGGTCTTGATACTCAGATGAGACTAGGGAATGTTGCGACCGACCATATCTATACATTCGTGTGGTGGCTCCCGGTCGTTTGCTGTAAGGAATATGAAGAGATTTTCGGATTTTGCGAACCTAGTAGTCCTTGTTAATTTCCGCGCATGCGCGGAAATCCCTCCCCTTTTTAACCGCTTTCTTGTGGGCAATATTTTCCGCGCATGCGCGGAAAAATATCTGTTAGCCCGATGACACAGCTTTGCGAATGCCACTATCTCACTACTAGCACGGGAGGTTTTTGGTATGTCGAGCACACAAATAACAACTACTGCGCTGCTGAAGCAATTCGCAACCTATGTAGAATCCGATGAGGTCACGATCACATCTAAGCTTGGTACTAGCACAGTGAGCCGGGTGAGATTTAAGCGGCTCAGCTACCCTAGCAGCCACAATGATCAGGAATGCTTCATACGATCTCTTATTGAAGCTGACTACCCTAAAGCGCAGCAGACGCTTCAGGGTATGTATGACAAGTGCATTAATGATCAGATGAGAGCAATAAACAATCTGCTTGAGAAGGAGGGCGGTGGGCTAGAGCGTCTTTAGACTAAGCCCACTCCGTAGTGCTTCGAGAGCTTCCGAGCCATCTCGTTGAGTGTGCCGCTGAAATGAACAGTTCTGGTATCACGTGCAGCGTCTGGCATCGAACGAGCGGCACACTCATCCCCGGTTTGTGCATAAATAGATATCGTTTTGTGCTGAATCTCTTTTAGGGCAGCTGCACCATCGTCCCCTAAACCAGTAAGAATGATCACGCCCATTTTTCTAGTATCAACGCGAGCCATGGCTCTCAGCGTTGCGTTAATGCTCGGGCATGGTGAAGTCGGCGCATGAGATTTCTTGACCGTAAACCTATCGCCATCAATCGACACGACAGAGTCTCGCGGCACTAGATACGCATGGCTAGGCTTAACGGTCTGGCCATGCTCAGCCACCGACACCTTCCAGTTATTCTGCCTCGCATTAAGCAGCGATTGCATCGAGCTCGTGCCTTTCTCGCTAGCGATATGCTGGGCAAGGATGATACTTATGGGCAGGGAAGGGAGGTAACTTAAAAATGATGTAAGAGCATCTGGACCGCCAGAGCTAGACCCAACCACCCAAACATCTTTACCCATAAGCGAAGAGCGAGACTGGTCAATTTCATCTGCCAGATCTGGCAGAGACTTCATAGCTTGACTGATGATGCGCGCTCGCCATCCAAGCCGCTCATCGTGGGCGAGCGGAGTCAAATCAATTTCGGAGAGCAAGGAGATAGGCTCATCCTTGTCAATCATATCCAATACAGGCTCAAGATCCATGATCGACTCATCCGAGTAATCAACAATCATGATGTGGTCGTTACTCTTGATGAAATCACCGCTCATTATTCTTGCTTGGTCATAAACCTCAATTTGACCAAAGACGGGCTCTAGCAGCTCCGCCATGACTATCAACTGCGACTGATTCATGCTCACGATTCCAAGCCTCATACGTGAACTCCTTCTGAAGCTAAATCGGGCATAACCTTCCTGATAGTGTTGTTCAATGCCATCTCGTCATACGGCTTTGACAAGAATCCGTTTACTCCCAGCTCAATGGCTCTCTCTTTCAGGTTCGAGCGTGTTGTAAGCATAATGATGGGGACATCATCCAATATCTTGTTGCTCCGGAGTCGCTCTGTGAGTACCAGACCATCAATTCTAGGCATCTCGACATCAACGACGAACAAACTGATTCCACCGAGCGTTGGAAGCTTGTCCAGGGCATCATGCCCATCACGAGCGGTTGCGACTTCCCAGCCAAGGCCTTCAAAGTGATTGGTCAAAAGTCTTCGGTAGCTGTTTGAGTCATCGACAATCAGAACTCGGGGCTTCACCTCGGAGCGAACACGCCTTATCCGATACATATAGGGTTTATAGCCCTCAGCTGTCTTTTTGAGATTCAGACGTGCCAGCTCAATCACGTCGAGAACGATAGCCGGCGTACCGTCGTGAATTTCTGTACTGCCGATGATGCCCGCAACTCCGCTGAGGACCCCTTCAAACTTAGTCACGTGGATTTCAGGCATAGAGATACCTTTCTCAACCTCAATAGCCAGCCGAGTATTGTTCTGCTCAACCAAGATCAAGCTTGTAAGGTTCTGATTAAGTGCCGTGTTCAGCTTCAAATCCGGTATAGCTATCAAGTCAGCCAGGTGGACGACTTCATAGCTCTTACCCTCAAAGTCCACAGTGCTGTTGCCCTGCTTGGCCTTGATCTTCATCAGATCACTTGTGGGGAAGTCCATTACCTGGACCATATTGAAGGTGGGAATAGCGAACCACTGGTCACTAACGCTACACACTATTGCTCGATTTGAGCCCATAGTTACAGGGAACTCAAGCTCAATCTTGGCGCCCTTGCCTAAGACAGATCTGATCCTCAGCTGTCCGCCGTAAAGCGCAACCTTGTTCCTAACGATGTCCATCCCAACCCCCCGGCCGGATAGCTCGTTCACTTCACTTGTAGTGGTAAAACCTTCTGCCGTAATCAGGTAAATCAGTTCTTCGTCACTGAGTTGATCTTTAGCTTGGATGATTCCTAGGGAAATTGCCTTTGTCCGTATGACTTTCGGATCTATGCCTCGGCCGTCATCTTCAATCGTGAACACGATGGATCGAGCTCCGCGCTTAGCGCTTACAGTTACAACACCACCGCGCTTTTTCCCTGCTTTCTCACGCTCCTCAGCAGACTCAATACCATGACTTACACAGTTGCTTACGATATGCCTGAAAGTATCTCGTATGGACTCTAGCAGCAGCCTATCAACCAACGTGTCTGCATTTTTGAAATCTAGCGCTACGTCCTTTTGTGCGATTTGATTGGCAGCAGTAAGGCAGGAATTTAGCGACTGCTTTTCGTTGTGGAACGATACGAGACGTGATTTAAGCAGGTCTCGCTGCAACCCGGTTACTACGCTTGTTTGATGCTCAAACGCACTTTCCATCAGGTGGGACTGCGCAATAATATCTTGGCAATCCTGCTGCATTTGCTCGATCTGAACCCCCGCTTGAGTGTTACTAACTGAGAGATGATTGAAGCGTTCGAGGTTAAGCCTTTGCTGCTCTTCGCTCAGCTCCGAATTGCCAAAGTGATTGGCAGAGTAGGTGATGTTGTTAAAGTCGCGGAGCTGCACAGTCGCCTTGCTGTGATGCATAAGGTGAAGCGATAGTTTTTCACGAAGGGCCAATATCGAAAGCATCATGTCTCGGTAGAGAGTTGACTGCCGGTAAAGGGAAGCCTTCAGCTCGTTAGCCTGCATTACAGAATTATCAAGAAGCTCAAGATCGACTCGAATCTTTGCGGGCGTGGCAGAACGCTTTTTAGTAACCCAATCCTCTTTGACGTCGCCATCGCGCTGAATTAGATCTTTCACGGATGTGCAAACTTCAAAGCTTTGTGGACTGAATTCATCCTCCGAAGGCTCGGGAACAGAGAAAGCAACATCGGACGCACCAGCTTTTTGTGCTGCGGCTTTCTTTATCTGTCTTTGTTCGAAGTTCTTAGCTCTTTCTCCAACGGCACGGTTACGCATGCCGCGATAGCCTCTACGCGAGCTCTTATGCTTGCCAGCAGCACCCAGGGACTGATCAGAAGGTGGCTGAGCTGGTGTTACAAGAGATTCAGCATCTTGGGATAGGTCAGCATCCGGCTTTTGTTCTTGAGCTTCCTGAGAAGCATTTGACACAGTCCCAGGCTCTAGTCCGACTGGAGCCGCTGAAGAAATGTTTTCGCTTGCATCGTCATCTGAATATTCTGAGGAGGAGGGCCCTTGTGAGGCTTGCTCAGTAATGTCTCTTTCAGACACTTGAGGCTCAGCTTGTTCGGGTTCGGTAAACGGAGCCTTGGGCGCATCGTTAGGCTTAGGCCCGTAAGAGGACTGGACCACAGCAGAGAATTCATCAGGATCTACGTTGTACACATCACAGCACTTTTCGACAAATTCGATGAGCTCATGATGAATCACGTACGGCATCAGGCGACGCACAGCATCAGACATAGTGATAATTTCGTTAATCACGAACTTAACAAGGTCCGCACACGCTTTGCTTGACTCAAGGTTACCAACGGTAATTGCTTGAAACAGAGACTCCATATGGTGCGTGAGTGATCTAATGCCGTCTGCGCCAATGATGGACGCTGCGCCTTTGAGAGTGTGCATGTTGCGACGGATGGATGCTGATATTTCAGTGTCGCTCATGTCCTGCATCCATGAACTCAGATTTTGCTGGAGCTCAGGGATCACCTCGTCACTATCCATGAGATAGAAATCAACGTCATCAACGTTGTACTCAGGTCGCAATGGCTCATTTCCAGGCAGCTTTGATGAAGTTATTGGCTGCGGGGCTGGTGAGATAGTTGGTTCTTCTACTGGCGGGACGGCTTGAATTTCGTTCGACAGTTCCTCAGTTTCTATATCAATGCTGCCGGCACTTGGTTCTTCAGTAGGCGCTGTTGCGGTGGGCTGCGACTGACCGACCATCGTGGCCGCAATCTCAATCCATGTGGGAAGCAAAAGCGTTTCTTGAACCCAAGGAAATTCTGACTGGAAGAGTTTCACTTCATCGAGCAGTTCGAGAAGGTCGGAAGCTTGACTTGATGTCAGTGCTATCTCTCCCGATTTCAGAGCATAGAAGCGGTTTTCTAGCACGTCGAATAGCGTCGATATCACATCGCAACCAGCAGACCCTGAACACCCTAAGATGCTGTGTACTGCTCTGCATACCTGCTCTGTAACGGTAAGATCTTGGCCTTTTAAAAAGAGCGTTAGGGTCGCTAAATGCTCAGCAAACTCTTCGTCGTAGAGATTTTTCAGGTTTGGATCGAATCCTGGAGGCAAGAGCCTTTCTGCTGACACAGCCGTCTCTACGCTTTCGACATCAGACTTCTGTGAATCAGGATCTTCATGTCCCGCAAAGCTTCTTAGCTCCTCGGTAAAGTCCGCCATGAAGATATGGATTTTGCCTTTTGAGGAGTACTCATCAAGACACCGTAGAATGAGCTCGCTAGAGCGGGAGAGAAGTGAATGTGCCCTTTTTGCATCAAATGCCTCATCGTCCAAACGGCCTGATGCTTCCTTTGCGATATCGCAAGAATACTTGCACAAATCAGAAAACTGTCGCTCCCCTTTAATCAAACCAGCTGATGATAGGCGCAAACAAGTTGAAGCGAAAATGCGGAGCTTTTCAGCTTCACTGAAAGTGAAGCCCTTTGTCAGCGCAATTATGTTTGGTCGTAGCTCGAAGATCTCATGCAGCAGCGGATCAATGTCCGGGTCGCTGGAGGAGCTATCAACAAACATATCAATAAGATCAGAACTGCTCAGCAAGGTCTGAGTTGAGACATCAACACCAAGCTCACGGAGTGCCCCGGCGCCCTTTTCGATAAGGTCCATTGGGGGCTGCAAACCACTGGTGATGTACTTTAAAAAGAGCTCAATCGAGACTATGGCTTTAGCACAATTGCTAAGACCATCAAATTCTGTGAGCACTCCGTTCTCGACAGTCTTGGTTATCAGGGTGACAACGGCCGCAAGAATTCCGGCGATATTCTTAGATCCAGCGAAATCCAGCACCAGGCCGATTTCATTGATAGTTCTCACTGCCGCCATTAGCTTTTCAGAACCAACGCCGCTATCAACGTGTGTAGCGATCATGGTGCTAGCTTTAACTATGTCCTGGTAAGCAATCTCTGCAATGACGTCAGCGACATCTGATGTTTCACAGTCGATCTGCAAAAGCTCTGCTGCTGGATTTCTGTCGAGATGCGTGAGCCTCGAATCCAAGAAGAGGATCTGGCCTTTGACGGTATCAATGAATTCAGGGTTGAAATCAATGGAGCTTTCAACACCCTTGACCATATCCGCAAGATTGAAACATAGGTCCGAGAGCTCGCTTTCGTTAAAAATACCGAAAACGTTAGCGATAGTACGGACGGCCTTATCGAAGGCATTCATTTGAGCTTTGAAGCCTTCATCTGACCGAGCAGAAAGGCCCCGGCCGAACGAGGTCATAGCCGACTCAAGCCTAGGCCGGATCTCGGGAATCACATCAGCAATGCTTTGAACACTTTGAGCGTCCAGCAATTTCTGGAGGTGCTCGATCCGATCTTCTTCGACGTTTTGTTTAACGTCGAAGTGCTCAATAACCGCACTCGAAACGACTGTCTGTTTCCTGCTAATGGACAGACTATTTAATAACGATGAAAACTTACCGGGGTTTAGGTTTACCTTTGCTTGGTCTTCGCCTCTAGGAAGCTTCTGGGTGGCCACCATGACCACTCTCAGAGCTGCGTTCATTGAGGGTGGCAGATACAAACCATCAGCAATAATCACATCAATTATCGCTTCACCAACCCACCAGTAGCTGCCGAGCTCGGGGTCATTGGTGACGCGCTGAAGCTCCTGCAAATGCTTGAGCATGCCTAACCAAGGAGCATCAGATTTTGTTTTCATTGCCTCGCTGTAAAGCTGGCAGAAATTTACTGAAGCGTTATTGAAAACTCGCTCGCGCTCAGCCAGGTCACAGTCTGATTCGTAGCGAGGTGAGCTGACATATGAAAAAGAAAGGTTTATTGGCATAGCGCTGTCATCGCTCAAAGGAGTGACGTTGCGCAATGCGCGTAATTCATTGATGTATTTCAGCAATACCCCAGGAGCATCGTTAGCTCCCTCAATGACCATGCCGATGAAGTCAGGCAGAACCGACATTGATTCCTGGATAGCGAGTAGCGCCCTGTCTTGCTCAGAAGGATCACTAATACTGATAGCCACAGAGGCGAGCGTTAGAAGCTCTTTGGCTAGAACATGTCCTCCCGTGCACTGAATCACCATTAAGGCCGATTCAATCTGAGACAGAGAATCAAGCAACAGCTCGGAGGATTTTTCGAGAGCTTCGTTTTGCTTGGCGAACCAAATGTGCTCAGCACCAGCCGGGGGGGTGTTAATCCGATCACGTCGCTCGGTAAAATCAATCATCGCTTGCTTACTTTGAGCAATAGATTTTTTTACCGGCTC
>TARA_R110002124_G_scaffold44422_14_pt1 | contig 24934 bp, 21 predicted proteins | sample TARA_R110002124 | Tara Oceans TARA_R110002124 (sample SAMEA4397445) | marine metagenome | biome: Polar Biome; feature: [SRF] surface water layer (ENVO:00010504); material: water (ENVO:00002006), including particulate matter (ENVO:01000060) such as... | depth 5 m
ATAGATCACCGATGAGCGACAGGTCTGCCAGCTTGACCAGCGGCGCTTCGGCATCGCTATTGATGGCCACTATTTTCCTGGCGCCCTGAATGCCGGCCAGGTGCTGGAGGGCACCGGAGATGCCGATGGCGATGTAGAGATCGGGCGCGATGATCTTGCCGGTCTGGCCGATCTGCCAGTCATTGGGGGCGTAGCCGGCATCGACGGCGGCGCGGGTGGCGCCGACTGCGGCGCCGAGCGTTCTGGCAAGATTTTCAATCAGTTGGAAGTTTTCGGCCGAGCCCAGGGCGACGCCGCCGCCGATGACGATCTGCGCCGTGGCGAGATCGGGCGTGTCGCTCCGGGACCGCAGGTCGGCGAGCAGCTTGACGACAGAAGTTACTGCAATATCAAGCACTTCGATAGGCGCAGCATTGCCGGCGGCGGCGGGGCGGAAGGCCGAGGCGCGCAGGGTGAGGATGTGCCTGGGCTGGTTGTCGGCGACGATCTGGACGGCGTTGCCGGCGTAAATGGGGCGCTCGAAGCGGTTGGGACCCAGGATCCTGACCACATCGGTGACCGGCATCAGATCGAGCTTTGCCGCCAGACGGGGCATTCGATCTCTTCCAACACTTCCCGCACTCTGGATAACGTAATGATAACGGCTGGCCAGCGTTTCAATGACGGCAATATCAGCGTCGGCCGCGGAAACGCCCCGGACCAGCAGCACCTTGGCGACACCAGTCAGCGTTGCGGCCTGGGAAGCGACATTTTCGATGTTCTCGCCGATAACCAGCAGGTCGATCGGGCCGAGTTCGGCGGCGCCCTGAACGATGCGGGCGGTGGCTGGCGACAGCGCGCCGGCATCGTGATCGGCAATGACCAGAACGCTCATCACAACGCCTCCATGCGGGAGACGTCTTCGGCGATGAAGCTGGCCAGTTCGCTGACCGAAGCCACGGTCTTTCCTGCCACGCGCTCAGCGGGCGGGGATATCTTTTCGATGACCAGACGCGGGGCCAGATCAAGGCCGAACTCGGCAGCCGGACGAACGGCCAGGGGCTTGGAGCGCGCCTTCATCACCATGGGCAGCGCCGCATTGCGCGGGGTGTTGAGCCGCAGATCGGCCGTAACGATGGCAGGCAGCGGCAGCGCCAGGGTCTGCCGGCCGGTGTCGACCTCACGGGTCACTTCGAGCCCGGACCCGACGATCCTGATCTCGGAGGCAAAGGTGGCCTGGGGGCGATCGGTCAGCGCGGCCAGCATCTGGCCGACATGGTTGCTGTCATCATCGACCGCCTGCTTGCCGAGCAGAACGAGTTCGGGCTGCTCCTCGTCGACGATGCTGGCGAGCAGCTTGGCGATGGCGAGGGTTTCCAGCTCGGCGTCGGTTTCAATCAGGATGCCGCGATGGGCGCCCATCGCCAGCGCCGTCAGGATGACGTCGGTGGCCGGCTTGGGACCGATGGAGACCACGACAATCTCGTCACCCTGCCCGGCCTCGGCCAGCTGCACAGCAGCTTCCACCGCGTGCTTGCAGAAGGGGTTCATCGACATGCGCACGCCAGCGGTCTCGACGCCGCTGCCATCGGGACGGACACGGATGCGGACGTTGTGATCGACGACGCGCTTGATGGCGACCAGGATTTTCATGCAGTCCTCCGGGCAAGTGGGGGTGTCATGTCAAATCCGGCGCAGCCGGGCAAGGCGCAGCGGGGGAATTTTGGGCCAAGGATGGGACGATTGTTGGAAAAGGGTGCCCGGGGGGCAAGGCAAGACCGGCGCCAGGCCGTCAGGCCCTGCCCTGCGGCAGAGCCCTTGCGAGGCTGGCGTGGCTGGACTTTTCCGGCCACGCCATTGGCGCCATTCAAGACGCGCCGGGGCGCGCCGCAGACCGGCTCAGAACTCGTTCCACTCCTGCTTGAGCGCGGCATTGCCCTTTGACAGGTAGGACGTGGCGGCAGCCTTGATCTTTTGCGGCAGGGAAGCGCCGCGCGCCGGTGCGCGGGTGTCCGCAGTAGCCGCCGCCGATGACGCCGTCTCGGCGACCACGAAGCGGTCAACAATCATGTCGAGCTCGGTGGCCTGCGTTTCGGTCTGCTCGATGGCCGCATTGGTCTGTTCGACCAGCGCCGCATTGTGCTGGGTCATTTCGTCCATCTGCCGGATGGCGGCAGAGACTTCGCCGATCGCGGTGGACTGTTCGCGGCTGGCGCTGGAAATATCCTTGATCAGGCTGGCGCTTTCATTGACCGAACCCAGCATGTCGGTGAGCTTCTGGGTGGCTTCGGCCACCAGCTTGCTGCCCGAGCTGACTTCACCAGCCGATTGCTCGACCAATAGCTTGACCTCGCTCGAGGCACTGGCGGCCGACTGGGCGAGGCGACGCACTTCGACGGCCACCACGGCAAAGCCCTTGCCGGCATCGCCCGCCCGGGCCGCTTCGACCGAGGCGTTGAGTGCCAGCAGATTGGTCTGGAAGGCGATGTCGTCGATCAGCCCGATAATGTTGGAAATCTTGGCCGAGGAGGAGGTTATGCGCTCCATGGCCTCGTTGGAGCGGACCATCACATCGCCGGTCTGGGCCGCCGTCTCGGAGACGGTCTGCGCCTTGCTCGATGCCTGTTCGGCACGCCTGGCGTTCTCGGTCACCGTGGTGCTCAGCTGTTCCATGGCCGCCGACGTTTCCTCGATTGCCGCTGCCTGCTTGGTGGTGCGCTCGGCAAGATCGTTGGCGCCTGCCAGAATTTCGCCGGTCGCCGATTTGAGGCCACCCGAGGTGCGCCGCAGCTGACCAACCACCGCCCCCAGATTGTCGACAACCGCATTGGTATCTTCCTTGAGCCGGGCAAAGGCGCCGCGATACTGGCCATGCATGCGCCGGGTCAGGTCGGTCTGCGCCAGCGCCGCCAGCACCTGGCCGGTTTCGCTGACACCGGCGTCAACCGTGGCGAGCAGGTCGTTGACGTTGCTGGCCACGGCATTGAGATCTTCGTCGGGCACGGAAAGCATGATGCGCCGGGTAAAATCGCCAGCCACGGCGGCGTCCACGGCTTCACCCAGACCATCCATCAATCTGGACATGGCGGCAGCGCGCTCACGGGTCTGGCCGGTGCGGATCGCCTCGGCATCGTTGAGCTCGCGCATCTGGAGGGCATTGTTCTGGAACACCTTGACCGCCGCCGCCATCTCGCCAATTTCATCGACGCGGGCGGTGTGGGGGATTTCCTCATCCAGATTGCCACGCGCCAGCGTATTCATGCTGGCCGTCATGTCGCCCAACGGGGTCAGGACACGCCGGATGGCAACCACAATGGCGCCCATGGCGCCCAGCAGAACGGCGACCGACAGAATGATCGCCCACAATTCTGCAGAACCCACCGCGGCATCGGCCGCGGCCGATTCGTCGTTGGAGTTCATGATCTTGTCGTCACTCATGGCCGCCAGCGCCGCGGTGAAGGCATCGCCGGCCAGCTGCTGATCCCCGTATTGCGTGGTAGCCGACTCAAGATCGCCCGACAGTGCAGCGGCCTGGACCAGCTGGGCCGTCTGCTCCCATGCGCTCCAGGCAGCGACGACGTCGTCATAGGCATCCTGGTCGCCCTGATCGACGATCATGGGCTTGTAGTCTTCGAGCAGCTTGTGGGTGTCTGCCTGCACCTGGCTGAGTGCGGCCGCCTTGGCCTGGCGCTCGGCATCGGTGACGGGAATGAGCTCTTCGGCGATCATCATCTGCGCCTGCAGCGCCGCGGTCTGGATCTCGCCAATCTTCAGCATTGTCGGCAATGAGTTCTGCGAGAGATAGTCCACCCTCTGGGCCACCTGCCCCAGTGACACCCATCCGACGGCTGCCTGCCCCAGGGCAAGGGCGCCCACCAGGGAAATCATGGCAACGATGGTCTGCTTGCTGCTCAAACTGGCCATTTCCGCATCCTTGTTGGTGGGATGCGGCTCGTGCGTCGTGTGGCGCACTCAATTCCAGCCGGCCCATTGTCAGTATTAAATATGACCGTCATGGTTAAATAGTCTTGAACCCCTAGGCCATTTCCTGGGCCGCCACGATCGAGCGCATCGCTTCAGCCGCACAGGACCCGTACAAAGTTGACGAAGCAAGCGCGCGGCCCTAACAATTGCTGCATGATGACCGAGCAGTACTTTGGTGTCGTAGGCGAGCGCATGGGCACGGCAGCATAGCTGCCAGGCGAAAGCACCCATGCGCGGTAAACACAGCCCCGAAACGGGGCTTTTTTATTGTCCTGCCGCCTTCCCACAAATCGAGCCCATCATCATGCAAGCGCCAATTGCACCGCCGCGCCTGACGACGCTGATATTGCTGTCAGCCCTGGCCATTCTGCCCATCAGTTTCTTCCTGCCCTCGCTGCCGAGCATGGCAGCCGAGTTCGAGGTGGACTACCGTATTGTCGGCCTTTCATTGGCGGTCTATGCCGGGGTATCGGCGTGCCTGCAGCTGATTGCCGGCCCCCTTTCGGACCGGTTTGGCCGCCGGCCAGTGATCCTGGGGGCGCTGGCCATCTTTATTGCCGCAACGATTGGATGCGCCGTGGCGCCGGATGTGTGGGTTTTCCTCGCCTGCCGGATGACCCAGGCCGCAATCGCACCATGCTACGCCGTGTCGCTGGCGGTGATCCGCGACACCAGCAGCAAGGAGCAGGCGGCAGGCCAGTTCGGTTACCTTGCCATGGCCTGGGCCGTGGCGCCCATGCTGGGGCCAACGGCTGGCGGCCTTATCGAACAGGCGCTCGGCTGGAGAGCCGGCTTCCATATCCTGGCGCTGTCCGGCGCCGCGGTGCTGGCGCTGTGCTGGAGCGATCTGCGCGAGACAAACACCGCTCCCTCCAGGACGATGGCCGAACAATACCGGGCCTATCCCGAGCTGCTCGGCTCGACGCGCTTCTGGGCCTATTGCCTGTGCATGGCCTTCTCCGTGGGGACCTTCTACGCCTTTCTCGCCGGGGCACCGCTGGCGGCTTCCGGCTTTGACCTGTCGCCGGTCGCGCTTGGCGTTTTCATGGGTTCGGTCACCGGCGGCTTCATGGCGGGCAGCTTCATGGCCGGCCGGCTGGCCGGCAAGGTGCCCGCGACGGCGCTATTGATTGGCGGACGGATAATTGCCTGCACCGGCCTTGCTGTCGGCGTGACGCTTCATGCTGCGGGGGTTGGCCATGTGCTGGCCCTGTTCGGGCCATGCATATGTGTCGGCATCGCCAATGGGCTGACGCAACCGGGGGCCAATGTCGGGGCGATTTCAGTTCGCCCCGGGCACACGGGAAGCGCCGCGGGGCTGGCCGGCGCGATCACGGTGGCAGGCGCCTCGATCATGGCAGCGCTGACCGGTGGGGTGCTGACGGCAGGCAATGCCCGGGGCGGCCTGCTGGTGGTGATGCTGGCCTCGGCGCTTGGCGCCCTGGGGGCGGCGCTTTTCGTCCGGCACCTCGATGGTGCGACACCCAGAGCAACTTAGTAGCGAGGGCGCGCCTCGGCCGCTGCCGGCCTGGCACCAGGCAGCGCCGCGTCCCTGGCCCCGCCAGCGGCGTCAGGCCGCGTCGGCCGCATCCATGTCGACAAGCGCGCGCCGGAGGGCGGCGACGCAGGATGGATCAAGCGCCGCGCCGGTCATCTCATCGAGGATGGCAAAGGCCTGATCGGCGTTCATCGCCTGGCGATAGGGGCGATCGGCGGTCAGTGCGTCGAAGACATCGGCGACCGCCACGATGCGGGAATGAAAATCGATCTCGTCACCGGCCAGGCCGCGCGGATAGCCCTTGCCATCGAGCCGCTCATGATGATTGCCGGCCACCTCGGCCAGGTCGTGAAAGGCAGTGACGCGCGACAGCACGGTGCGCCCCAGCGCCGGATGCTGCCGGATTTCGGTCCATTCCTGATCATCGAGCTTGCCGGGCTTGTCGAGAATGGAGTTGGAGACCCCGAGCTTGCCGATATCGTGCAGCAGGGCGGCGCGCCGCAGGTGACGGCATTCGTCCTCGGGCAGGCCCAGTTCGACGGCGATCATGTTGGCAAACAGGGCCACGCGATCGCTGTGGCCGCTGGTATAGGGGGTCTTGGCGTCGATAACCTCGGCAAAGGCGCCGGCGATATCGTCGAGATAGTCGTCGCTGATGGCATGGCTGTCCTTGAGCGTTTCGAAGGCCACGACCCGCTGCTGCAGATCGGGCGCCGACAGCGACGCCCAAAAGGCGGGATCGGCACCAAGGCGCAGCAGGGCATCGACCATCTCGGGATCGAACCAGGAGCCGGCGCGGCGCTTGACCTCGGCCATGGCGGCCTGGGGCCCCTGGCTGACAAAGAAGACGTCGGCCACCTGGGCCAGAAGCGCCACGCGCGCGGTGAGGGCGATATCGGCGCCGGTCTTCCTGCGCGGCAGGCCCTTGCCGTCCCAATGCTCGTCCAGATCGGTAATGCCCTGCGCCACCGCCTCGGAAAAGCGCATCTGGCGGGCGATGTCGGCACCGCGGTGGCAGCGGGTATTGGTGAGCTCGAAGCTGATCTCGCCGGTCTGCAGGGCCGTGTCGATGATCAGGCGGAAGCGATCGATCAGGTTCTGCTTCATGCCGGCATTGGCGATCAGGTAGCGCAGGAACTGCGGCGCGGTATGATCGAGGAACTTGGCCTTGCGCTTGAACATGATGTCGTCGGTCAGATAGAGCTGGCAGACGCGCGCGGCGGTGGTGGAGCAGCCGATATCCTTGAGCAGGACGGTATAATAAAGATCGGTGATGTCGGTGGGGCCGAGCCCCAGTTCGATGCCGATATGCACGCCGATCCAGCAGGCGCGCACGGAATGGCCAACGGGCTGCCCCTCGGTCAGATCGAGCGCATGGCTCAGGGCACTCACCAGTTCTGCAAGCTGGACAACGTCGCTGTTCGCCATGGGGCTTCTCCGCATCGATGCCTCCAGCCCTATAGCGCAGGAGCTAAGCAAACCATTTCAACGCGGTAACGCCTGCGAGCAGCGTTAACGGCTGGTATCCAGGCGCGCCGGCAGCAGGCGCCCTGCCCGCCGCAAAAGGGTGATCTTTGATCGCATGGCGCCGGGGCGGAGAAAGGACTAGTGTTGACGCCATGGATTGGGACAGCGACACTGACCCAGAATTGATTTCCTGGACCAGACATGCCCGTTCTCAACCGTATTGCCGAGTTTGCCGACGAAATCGCCGCCTGGCGGCAGGATTTCCATGCCCACCCCGAAATCCTCTACGCCGTGGAGCGCACGGCGGGAATCGTGGCCGACAAGCTGACGGCTTTCGGCTGCGACAGCGTGGTGACCGGGATTGGCGGCACGGGCGTGGTCGGCATCATCAACGGGCGGCAGAACAGCAGCGGGCGGACCATCGGGCTGCGCGCCGACATGGACGCGCTGCCCATCACCGAAAAGACCGGGGTGGCCTATGCCTCCACGACGGATGGCAAGATGCATGCCTGCGGCCATGACGGGCACACCGCCATGCTGCTGGGGGCGGCGAAATATCTGGCCGAGACGCGCAATTTCGACGGCCGGATCGCCCTGATCTTCCAGCCCGCCGAAGAGGGCGGCGCCGGCGCCAAGGCAATGCTGGACGACCGGCTGATCGAACAGTTCGGCATCGAGGCGTTTTACGGCATGCACAACTGGCCGGGCATGCCGGTGGGTCATTTCGGCATCCGCACGGGCGGCATCATGGCGGCGACGGACCGGTTCTATATCGACATTACCGGCCAGGGCGGCCATGCGGCGCGGCCGCAGACCACGATCGACCCGGTCATCGTGGCGGCCAACATGATCGTGGGCATGCAGGCGATCGTATCGCGCAATGTCGACCCGCTGCACAGTGCGGTGCTGTCGGTGACGATGGTGGAAGCGGGCGAGGCGGACAATGTGATTTCCCAGAGCGCCCGGATCACCGGGACCGTGCGCACGCTGGACCTGGCGGTGCAGGACCAGATCGAGCAGCGGCTGGCCGAATTCGTGCCCCAGTTCGCGGCCAGCTTCGGCGCCTCGGCGCGCGTGCGCTATGCGCGCGGCTATCCGGTGACCGTCAATTCGCCCGAGGAGACGGCGTTTGCCGCTGCGGTGGCCAGCGAGATTGCCGGGGCCGAGCGGGTGGATGCCGATGCGCCGCCGTCGATGGGGGGCGAGGATTTCTCGTTCATGCTCGAAAAGCGGCCCGGGGCCTATATCTTTGTGGGCAATGGCGACAGCAGCGAACTGCACAGCGATACCTATGACTTCAACGATGCCGTGATCCCGGCGGGGACGAGCTACTGGGCCCGGCTGGCGGAACGGGCCCTGCCCGTCGGGTAAGGCGCCGCAGCCTCACCCTGCGGTCTGGCGGCAGACCGCGCCCCGGCAGCAGACCACATTCAGGGCCGGGAACGGATGCGGTCATTGGCACGAGCGAAAACGATATCGATGCGGACGCTGTCCAAATTCCTCCCAATCGTCCTGACCCTGCTCGTTTCGGCAGGCGGGGGCAGCGTGGCGACGCTGCTGGGCCTGCCCGCGGGCTGGCTGATGGGCGGCGCGCTGGCGGTCGCGGTGGCGGCGATTGCCGGCCTGCCGATGGTGATGCCCGACCGGCTGCGCGACCTGTCGTTCCTGCTGATCGGCATGTCGATGGGGGCCAGCGTGGCGCCGGACAGCCTGCGCCTCATCGCCAGCTGGCCGGTGACCATTGCCGCGCTGGCGCTCGAGCTGATGCTGATCGTGACGCTGACCGGCTGGGTGCTGGCCAGGGTCTTCAGGCTGGACAGCGGCACAGCCTATCTGAGCTCGTTTCCAGGACATTTGTCGTTTGTGCTGGGGATCGCTTCCTCGGGCGTGGGCAATCCGCGCCAGATCGTCATCATCCAGGTCATCCGCATCCTGATGCTGACCATCTGCGTGCCGATCGGGGCGGTGTTTTTGCCCATCGACCATTTTGCGCCCGTGGTGCGCACGAGCTATCTCGATATCGGCCAGTTGCTGGCCCTGGCCGCAGGCTGTGCCGCGGTGGGGCTGGTGTTCATGCGGCTCAAATTCCCTGCCGGCTTCGTACTGGGGGCGATGGCCGCGTCCATGGCGGGCAAGCTGGGCGGGCTGTATGACGCCGCCATGCCGCCACTGCTGGTGACGCTGACCTTCGTGTTGACCGGGGCGCTGATCGGGTCGCGGTTTGCCGGGATTTCGCGCGGCGAACTGCTGACCGCGGCCAAGGGCGGGCTGGTTGCCACGGGATTGACGGTGGCCATTGTCAGCGTGGTGGCCTGGCTGGCCAGCCTGATGGTGGACATGCCCTATGGCCAGATCTGGCTCGGCCTGGCGCCCGGAGCGCTCGAGGGCATGGGGGCCCTGGGAATTGCGCTGGGATATGACACCGCTTTTGTGGCGGCGCACCACGTATTGCGGCTATTGATGCTGACGCTGGCCATTCCCACAGTGGTCGTCATCATAAAAAGGCGCGAATCTGCTGCCATGGGCAGCCAGGTTTTAAGGAAGAGCAGGTAAAGACATGGTGCGGACAAGTTTGGCAGTGCTGGGCATGACCATGCTGGCCACAATGCCGGCAATGGCGGCGGTTTGCGTCGATGAGGGATCGACCAGGAGCTTCGAGTTCAGCGAGAACGGCCGGATCAAGGTCGATCACGAGGACCGCGACGCCTATGACCTGCGGATGCTGCAGCAGCGCGGCATCGACGCGGTTCACGTCGAGCGCTGGGGCAGCTGCATCCAGGCCGATGTACGCCTGCCAGACGGCACGCAGGAAATGCAGTATTTCAATCCGGGCAGCTATACGCGCGCCTACTGAGCCGCGGCGCTGCGACATGACGGCCCGATGCCGTCACGTCCAGCCCGGCATTTTCAGTGCCGCGCCCCTGCCCAGTGGCCAGAGGCGGCGGCAGTCGGGCATCAGGCAAGATCGCTGACGGCTGCCTTGCTGGTGCCTTCAATGGCGATGAAGGCGTAGCCATTGGCGGAGAGGTGCAGGCCCTCTCCGTCAAGCACGGCCCGTTCGGAAACCGCTTCGAGCCCGGCAGCGGCAGGCAGGTCCGTACCAGCGACAGCGTGGTCGGCGGCCGAGAGGTTGAATATGCACAGCATGGCCCCGGCATCGGAATCGCGCCGGAAGGCAAGGATCGGCTCGGCCACCTCGAAAAAGGCAATCTCGCCCAGGGCCAGCATGGGCCGGGTTTTGCGCTAGGCCAAAATGCGCCGGTAAAACGCCAGGGTGGAAGTCTCATCGGCATTCTGGCTGGCGACATTGAGCGCGGACTGGGCCGGCTTGACCGGCAGCCAGGGCGTGCCGGTGGTGAAGCCATTGGGCGCGGCCCCTTCCTCCCAGGGGATGGGTGTGCGGCAGCCATCGCGGCCTTTGTCTTCCGGCCAGAAGCGAATGCCGCGCGGATCGGTCAATTCCTCAAACAGCAGATCGGCTTCGGGCAGGCCCAGTTCCTCGCCCTGATAGAGGCAGACCGAGCCCTTGAGCGAGAGCACCAGCGCGACCGTCTGATCGGCCAGCTCGCCGAGCTTGTTGCTGTAGGCGGCCCAGCGGCTGACATGGCGCGGCACGTCGTGATTGGAAAAGCTCCAGCACGGCCAGCCATCAGGGCCCACGGCAAAGAACTTTTCGATCCGCGAGCGGAAATGGGCAGCGGTGAATTCGGGGCCGAGGAAATCGAAGCCGTAGCACATGTGCAGCCTGTCGCCGCCCGAGGTGTACTGGGCCATCAGCTCGACCGATTTGTGGCTGTCGCCCACCTCCCCCACCGACGTCGCGCCGGGGAACTGGTCGAGCAGGGCGCGGACGCGGCGCAGGAAATCGAGGTTTTCCGGCTGGCTCTTGGAGAACTGGTGGATCTGCATCTCGTAGGGGCCGGGCGCATGCGGCCCACGCCTGGCCTTGGGATCGGCCGGGTTGGACCGCAGCTGCCTGTCGTGGAAGTAGTAGTTGACGGTGTCGAGGCGAAAGCCATCAAGACCGCGTTCGAGCCAGAAGCGCATGACGTCGAGAACGGCGGTCTGGACGTCGGGGTTGTGGAAGTTCAGATCGGGCTGGCTGATCAGGAAATTGTGCAGATAGTACTGGCCACGCGTCCCGTTCCACTCCCAGACGCTGCCGCCAAAGACCGCCGGCCAGTTATTGGGCGGGCTGCCATCGGGCAGCGGATCGGCCCAGACATACCAGTCGGCGCGGGCATTGGTGCGCGAGACGCGGCTTTCCTTGAACCAGGCATGCTGGTCGGAGGTGTGGCTGATCACCTGATCCATGATGACCTTGATGCCGCGGCTGTGCGCCTCCTGCACCAGGGAATCGAGATCTTCGAGCGAGCCGAACAGGGTATCGACCTCGCAGTAATCGGAGACGTCATAGCCCATGTCGTGCTGCGGCGACTTGGTGATGGGCGACAGCCAGATGCAATCGACGCCCAGGCTGGCGATGTGATCGAGGCGGGCGATGATGCCGGGCAGATCGCCGACCCCATCGCCATTGCTGTCCTGAAAGGAGCGCGGGTAAACCTGATAAATTACGCCACCGCGCCACCATTCCGTCATCTGCACGCTCCTGATTCGTTGCCGCTAGCTAACAGCACAAGCGGCGTTCAGTGCCAGTGCGTTGGGTGGGTGGCGGACATGCACGGGCCTGTCAGGCCTGGGGATGGGTGGAGGCGAAGGCGGCAAGGCTGCGGCTGCGGTCAGCAAGAGCGGCCAGGCGGGGCGTCGGAGGCCGATCGGCCAAACCGGTGATAGTGCCCAGAAAATCAACAGCGGCGACGACCGCCGCGTCAGCGCCGTCGGGCTGATCACCGCCAAACCAGCCGTCAGCCGGCGTACGCGCCTCAAGGGCGAGCAGCCCCTGACCGAGCTGGGCTGTCAGCCGGTCCACCCACTCGCTCCAGACCAGCGCCGGGGGGCGCCGCTCGGTCTCGTAGACATAGGCGACGCCTTTTTCGGCAATCGCGGTGGCCAGGGCGATGGACTGCAGGCAGGCGATGCGCTCGGGTCCGGGGGCCGGCAGCAGGCGCTGCGCCGGCGGCACGGTGGTTTCGAGATAATCGATGATGGCCGCGGTTTCGATAAGGTCGCCATCAGACGTGGAGAGCACGGGAACCCGGCTGAGCGGGTTGTGGGCGCGAAAACTCTCGAAATCGGCACCGAACAGATCGACCGGGCGGCGCTCGAACGGCAGGCCCTGCAGGCCCAGCGAGATGGCGACGCGGCGGGCAAAGGGCGAGCGCTTGCCGCCATAAAGGATCAACATGGCTAGACCACCGCGCTGGGCAAGGGTTCACCAGCGAAATGGGCGTCCAGATTGGCGACGACCAGAGCGCCCATGGCATTGCGGGTCTGGGTGGTGGCGCTGCCCTGGTGGGGAGACAGCACGACATTGTCGAGCGCGAAAAAGCCCTCGGGCACGGCCGGCTCGTTCTCGAAGACATCGAGCGCCGCGCCGCCCAGGCCGCCGGTCTGGAGCAGTTCGAGCATGGCAGCCTCGTCAATCAGCGTGCCGCGGGCGACATTGACGATATTGCCCTGGGGGCCGAGCGCCTCGAGCACCTGGCGCGAGACGATGCCCTCGGTACCCTTGCCGCCGGGCGCGATGACGACGAGCCAGTCGCTGTCGCGGGCCATGTCGACCAGATTGTCGTAAAAGACATGCGGCTCGGATGGCTGGCGCTTGCGACCGTAATAGACCACCCGCATCTTCATGGCCTGGGCTCTGGCGGCGATTTCCTTGCCGATGCGGCCCAGCCCGAGAATGCCCACGGTCTTGCCGGTGAGTTCGGAGAACAGGCCCATGCCGCCCGTGGGCCATTTGCCGGCGCGCACATGCCGATCGGCCTGGGGAATGCGCCGGGCCAGGGCAATCATCAGGCCGATGGTCAGCTCGGCTACCGCATCATTGAGGACATTGGGCGTATTGGTAACCCGCACATTGGCAGCGCGGGCGGCAGCGGTATCGATGGAATCGTAGCCGACGCCGAAATTGGCGATGATTTCGAGCTTGGGAAGCTGGGCAATCAGATCGGCCGAGACGGCGCCGCCGGCAATGGCACGGACCCGCGGCGCAACCTGCGCAAGCAGCTCACCCTTGTCAGCCGCCTGATGCAGCTTGTGGACCGTATAGCGCTCGGCCAGTGCCGCCTCGCAGGAGGCGAGCAATTGATGGGTCTGGAGGATTTCGATGGTCATGGGGGCTCACGGCAGATCGGGGCAGGTCGTGGCCGTACCATACAAGACCGCCCCTCAAGCACAAGGGACCCCTGCCCCGCAAATAATCGGCCAATTTGCCGGACTGGCTGGACGGGGCCGCGCAAACGTGTAGCAATGGGCGGGCGATGGGACGAGCCGCAGAACCAATCGGAGCACAATGGGCGATCAACCGCCGTTTGACGAAATGTACGAAGCGGACGGCAGTGTCCGTGAACCTTATCGGGCCCTGGCCCAATGGCTCGAGGAACAGCCCGACAAGGCGCTGAACCTGATGCAATCGGACGCCGAGGCGATTTTCCGCAAGCTCGGCATCACCTTTGCGGTCTATGGATCGGCAGAGGGCACGGAAAAGGTCATCCCGTTCGATGTGATCCCGCGCATCATTGCCGCCCAGGAATGGCGCAAGATGTCCAAGGGCATCGAACAGCGGGTCAAGGCGCTCAACGCCTTTCTCTATGACATCTATCACCGCCAGGACATCATCAAGGCGGGCCGGATTCCGGAAAAGCTGATCCTGCAGAACGAGGCGTTCTGTCCCGAAATGATGGGGCTCGAACCGGCCCGCGGCGTCTATGCGCACATTATCGGCGTCGATATCGTGCGGACGGGGCCCGACGATTTCTTCGTGCTCGAAGACAATCTGCGCACGCCTTCGGGCGTGAGCTACATGCTGGAAGACCGCGAGGCGATGATGATCCTGGCGCCGGACCTGTTCCAGCGCTCCAAGGTCGCGCCGGTGGAGAACTATCCGGAAAACCTGCGCCGGACGCTCGAAAGCGTGGCGCCCGACAATGCCGGTTCATCGCCCAATATCGTGGTGCTGACGCCGGGCATCTACAACTCGGCCTATTTCGAGCACTCGTTCCTGGCCGACCAGATGGGCGCGACGCTGTGCGAAGGCCCCGACCTGTTCGTCGATGGCGGCAAGGTCTATATGCGCACCACCACCGGGCCGGAGCGCGTGCACGTCATCTACCGCCGGATCGACGATGATTATCTCGATCCGCTGACCTTCAATCCCGGCTCGATGCTGGGCGTGCCGGGCCTGTTCGATGCCTATCGGGCGGGCAATGTGACACTGGTCAATGCGCCCGGCACCGGCATTGCCGATGACAAGGCGGTCTATACCTATGTGCCCGAAATCATCGAGTTCTATCTCGGGGAAAAGGCGATTCTGCAGAACGTGCCGACCTATAACTGCACCGATGAGGAACAGCGCAACTGGGTGCTGGCCAATATCGGCGATCTGGTGGTCAAGGAAGTGCACGGCTCGGGCGGCTACGGCATGATGGTGGGGCCGACCTCGACCAAGGCCATGCACAATGAATTCCGCAAGAAAATCGAGGCGCGGCCGGACAATTACATCGTGCAGCCGACCCTGGCGCTGTCCACCTGCCCCACCTATGTCAAATCGGGCATCGCGCCGCGCCATGTCGACCTGCGGCCCTATGTGCTGGTGGGCGACGAAGTGCGGATCACGCCCGGCGGGCTGACCCGCGTGGCGCTGGAAAAGGGTTCGCTGGTGGTCAATTCAAGCCAGGGTGGCGGCACCAAGGATACGTGGGTGCTGGAAGATTGACCATGCTCGGACGGACTGCACAAAACCTGTTCTGGCTCAGCCGTTATGTCGAGCGGGCCGAAAACATGGCGCGCCTGCTCGAGGTGGGCTACCGCATGAGCCTGACCTCGCGCCGCGAAGGCGGGGTATCGGAACACCTTGTGTCGATGATGCAGGCGGCCGAGGTCGACGAGGAATTCGGCAAGAAGGACCGTGTCGCCGACGTCGATACGGTCGCCCATTTCATGATGTTCGACCGGGACAATCCGAGCTCGGTCTATAATTGCCTGAGCTTTGCGCGCACCAATGCGCGTTCGGTGCGCACGGCCATCACCACCGATATGTGGGAGGCGATCAATTCGGCCTGGCTGGAATTTTCCCAGATCAAGCCGCGCGACGTGCGCGGGGCGAAGCTGTTGGGCCTGTTGGAATGGGTCAAGGATATCGGCCACCAGTTCCGCGGGGCGCTGCTGGGCACCATATTGCGCGATGACGGCTTTGCCTTCCTGCAGGCGGGCAATTTCATCGAGCGGGCCGACAATACCGCGCGCATCCTCGATATGAAATACTATGTGCTGCTGCCGCGCGCCAAGATGATCGGCGGCGATCTCGATATCCAGCAATGGACGCTGATCCTGCGGGCGGCTTCGGCCCATCGCAGCTACCGGCACGTCTATCACGACCGCTACAAGGCGACCAATATTGCCGATTTCCTGATCCTGCGGCCGGAAATGCCGCGCTCGCTGGTGTTCTGCGCGCAATATGTGGAAGACAATGTGGCCACGCTGGCCAAGTTCTACGGGCAGCAGCAGAGCTGCAATGCGGCGGCAAGCCAATTGCGCGCCATGGTGGAAAATACCGACATGGAGGCCATTTTCGCGTTCGGGCTCCATGAGTTCCTGACAGAGTTCATGGCGCGTGCCGACCATGTGTCGAACACGCTTTCAGAAAGTTACAACTTTTACTGATGCGCATCACCATCCGCCACCAACTCAGCGTCACCCCACCGGCCGGCTCGGCCAATGCCGTGCTGCACCTGCTGCTGACCCCCGGCAGCGGGCCGACCCAGGCTGTCGAGAACTGGCAGGTGGAGATGGCGGAAATCGACAAGGCGGCGCGGTTCACCGATGCCTATGGCAATGCCGTGCAGCTGGTCAACCAGGCCCGGCCGGAGGGGGCGCTGGTGGTCAATGTGAGCGGGACGGTGGTGACCACGGACCGCGCCGGGGTGCTGGGCCGCCCGGGCGGCGAGCCGGTGCCGGCGCTCTACAAGCGCGCGACGCCGCTGACCAAGGCGTCGGTGACGCTTTATGGCAAGTTTCGTGGCAGCAAGGAATCGCGCATCGACGTGCTGCACGCGCTGATGGCGCGGGTGGGCGAGACGCTGGGGGTGGAGAATGTCGCCACGCAGTCACAGGTCTCGGGCGATGGCGGGCAGAGCCAGAGCCAATCCAGCGGATCCAGGACCGACGAGGTCGCGCCGACGGCCAGCGCGCTGGTGCACCTGTTCATCGGCGGGGCGCGGGCGCTCGATATTCCGGCCCGCTATGTGACCGGCTATGTGGCGGCCGAGCCGGATGGCGATGACGATCTTGTCGGGTTCCACGTCTGGGCGGAGGCCTATGACGATGCGCTGGGCTGGATCGGCTTTGATCCGCTGCTGCAGATCTGCCCGAGCGACCGGCATGTGCGGCTGGCCGTGGGGCTCGATGAAGTATCGGCGGCGCCGCTGCGGCTATCGCCCGCCGGGGATGGCGTGGAGACGCTGGCCATTTCGGTCACAGCCGAATAGCGCAACCGCCGGGACGGAATGCGCCCGCGTGGATGCAGTGCACAGCGGTGTCGGTGTGCGGGAACCGGTGCGGCGGCTAGAAATGGTGGCGGACACCCAGCACCTGGGCGTTGGCGCCATCGGACATGCCGCCCAGCGTGCCCCAGGCGCCCGAGCGATGCTGCAGGCGGATGAAATACTCGGTATCGGGATTGTCCAGCGTGGCCATGCTGAGCTCGGGGGCCATGAAGAACAGCAGCGTGGGATCGGCGTTCAGGGTGCGCGCGCGATCGGCTTCCACGCCAACGGGATTGGTGATGGTGCTCAGGCCCACCGTGATGGAGGGCGACACCCGCAGGTTTTCCCCGAGATGAAAGCCGTCATAGCGGGCCACCGCGCCGCCCCAGGCTTCGCCGCTGACAATGCCGGCGCCACCGCGCAGGGCCACGCCCAGCTCGAGGCCCAGGCGCAGCTGCGGCAAGGGCTCGAGGACGAACTGCTGATAGCCGCCGCCGAGGACGAAATTGTCTTCGTAATTGGCAACGAAGGGCACCAGCGAATTTTCGATATAGGCGTTCACATAGCGGCCGCCAAAGGCGAACACCGCCTGATCGGGCAGCGTGGCAGACGCCTCGGCCGCCAGGGCCGGAAGCGCGGAACTGCCAAGCGCAGTTGCCAATATTGTCAAAGCAGCCAGGCAGATACGCAAATTGCACCGATATCGCATCAGGAACACAGGCGAGATAATGTCTTATGGCGGAGGAAGTTCCACCGTTCGGTTAACATGATTGCCCGATTCAGGCCAGCGGGATCAGAGGCTGAGGATGTAGAGCCAGGCCGATATGGTCAGTGCCGAACACACCGTGGCGATCAGTATGGTATTGGCGGCAACGCTGACGCCGCGATTGTAGTAGGTGGCAAAGACATAGACGTTGACGCCAGCGGGCATGGCGGCCAGCAAAATGCCGTAGCGGGCGACTTCCATGGGCACGTGCAACACCCAGATCATCAGCACATAGGCGATGGCGGGGTGGACAATCAGCTTGATGATGGCAGCGATCAGGGCCTGCTGCCAGTTGTCGGAGAGCTTGAACTCGTTGAGGGCGCCGCCAATGCCGAACAGGGCCGCCGGAACGACGGCCTGGCTCATCATGCGCAGGAAGGCATCGACCGGCTCGATCAGCTGCAGGCCGGCGAAATAGCCGATCATGCCGGCGGCAATGCCCCAGATCAGGGGATTGGACGCCACGCGCCGCCCGGCAACCAGCAAGGTCTTGCCCAGGGAAGCGCCATCACGGCGCATCAGTTCGATCGTGACCATGCCGGTGGTCAGAAGGATGGCGCCATGCAGGCCGATGATGGAAAGCACGACAGGCAGCGCCTCAACGCCGTAGGCACGCTGGATGATGGGCAGGCCGACCAGAACGGTATTGGTGAACATGCCCGAAAAGCCGACCGAAACGGCGACGCCGGGCGTGTTGCCAAAGCCGCGCAGGGCAATGACGATGCCCAGCACGAAGCCGGCGAGCGCCCCGATATAATAGGGCCCGATGATGGCTGGGTTGAAGGCCGAGGCGAAGTCGCTGGTGACCAGCGAGCGAAACAGCAGGCACGGTGTCGCGAAATTGTTAACGAAGGCGATCAGGCTCTTGATGCCCTCGGCAGGGAACAGCTTGAGACGCACGGCGCCAAACCCAAATGCCATCAAGGCGAAGATGGGCAAGATAACAATAATGATGGCAAGCATTGGCCGGGGGTCCCGTTGCCGGAGGGCTACCCTGCCCTACGCCGCCATCGGGTTCGGGTCAATGCTGGCTGGTATGGTCGTTTTGCCGTGTCGGTAACGATAAAAAAGCGAAGCTATAAGCTTTCCATCCGAAATCAAAACGCGTAGAAACGAAACCAACCAGGAGTTCAGTCCATGAGCGTGAGCGACAGCGTCGATATCTTTGTCATTGGTGGCGGCATCAATGGCGCCAGCGTCGCCCGGGATGCGGTGGGCCGCGGCTATTCGGTCGCGCTTGCGGAAATGAACGATCTGGCCTCGGGAACATCCTCTGCCGCCACCAAGCTGGTGCATGGCGGGCTGCGCTATCTCGAACACTATGAATTCCGCCTGGTGCATGAAGCCCTGGCCGAGCGCGAAGTGCTGTGGGCGGCCGCGCCACATATCATCTGGCCGCTGCGTTTCGTCCTGCCGCACCACAAGGGGTTGCGCCCTGCCGTGATCCTGCGGGCGGGGCTGGCGATGTATGACTATATGGGCGGGCGCCGGCTGCTGCCGCCGACCAAGACGCTGGACCTGCGCAAGGATATTACCGGCAAGCCGCTCAAACCGGGCTACAGGCTGGGCTTTGAATATTCCGACTGCTGGGTGGACGACGCCCGCTTCGTGGTGCTCAACGCCCGCGACGCCGCCGACAAGGGTGCGGCCGTGCATGTGCGCACCAAGGTAACGAGCCTGCGCCGCGACAAGGGCGAATGGATCGTCGAACTGGACGGCGAAGCCGGGCAGCAGACCGTGCGGGCAAAGCTCGTGGTCAATGCGGCTGGGCCCTGGGTCGACCAGGTGATCACCGGCGCGATGGGCAAGAACGGCGCGCATAATGTGCGGCTGGTCAAGGGCAGCCACCTGGTGGTGCACAAGCTCTATGAGCACGATCGCTGCTATATCTTCCAGAATGGCGACGGCCGGATCATCTTCGCCATTCCCTATGAAAACGACTACACGTTGATCGGCACCACCGACGAGGATTACGAGGGCGACCCCAAGGACGTCAAAATCTCCGACGCCGAGACCGACTATCTGCTGAGCGCGGCGAGCGAATATTTCGCCAAGCCGCTGACACGCCAGGACATCCACTGGAGCTATTCGGGCGTGCGGCCGCTGTTTGACGATGGCGCCAGCGCGGCGCAGGAAGCCACGCGCGACTATGTGCTCAAGGTGGACGGCGACGCCCAGACAGGCGCGGCGATCAATGTGTTCGGCGGCAAGCTGACCACCTCGCGGCGGCTGGCCGAGTCGGTGCTCGAAAAGATCGAGGATGTGCTGGGCAAGAAGGGCGAGCCCTGGACCAAGCAGAGCACCCTGCCCGGCGGCGATTTCGAACCCCTGGCCTTTGACGCCGAAGTGCGGCGGCTGGGCAAGGACTATCCAAGCCTGCCCAAGGCCATGATGCATCGGCTGACGCGGCTCTACGGCACAAAGGCGCGGGTGCTGCTGGGCAAGCGGCAGGACGTGGCGAGCCTGGGACAGCATTTCGGCGCCGATCTCTATGCGGCCGAAGTGGACTATCTGGTTGCCAATGAGTGGGCGCGCACGGCACAAGACATATTGTGGCGCCGCAGCAAGCTGGGACTGCGGGTATCGGCCGAGGACGTGGCGGCGCTGGAGACATATCTGGCTTAACCAGAGCATTGAGCCAGCAGTCAACACCCTCCCCTTGCGGGGAGGGATCAAGGGAGGGGGCTTGCGCCCGATATCGGGGCTCACATTCCCCCACCCTGCTCGATCACGGACTTGGCAGAGGGCCAAGTCCTATCTCGCTTCCCTCCCCGCAAGGGGGAGGGTGGACGACTGAGAGGCCGGTAAACGGTTCAGGGAGAATTGCATGAGCTATATTCTGGCGATTGATCAGGGCACGACCTCGAGCCGGGCGATCGTGTTCGATCAGAACCGCGCCATTGTGGGCAGCGGCCAGAAGGAATTCACGCAGATCTTTCCGCAGGACGGCTGGGTGGAGCATGACCCAGAGGAAATCTGGGAGAGCGTGGTCTGGGCCATCAAGACGGCCCTGGCCGAGGCCGGCATCAAGGCTGGCGACGTGGCCGCCATCGGCATTACCAACCAGCGTGAGACGACGCTGATCTGGGACCGCCAGAGCGGCGAGCCGATCCACAATGCCATCGTCTGGCAGGACCGGCGCACGGCGGCCCATTGCGCCTGGCTCAAGACCGAGGGGCATGAGGCGCTGGTCACCGAAAAGACCGGCCTGCTGCTGGACCCCTATTTTTCCGGCACCAAGATCGAGTGGCTGCTCAAGAATGTCGCGGGCGCGCGAGCGCGGGCCGAAGCGGGCGAACTGGCCTTCGGTACGATCGACAGCTTCCTGATCTGGCGGCTGACCGGGGGCAAGAGCCATGTGACCGACGCCACCAATGCCGGGCGGACATTGCTGTTCGACATTGCCGTCAATGACTGGGACGACGAGCTGCTCGGGCTATTTGGTGTGCCGCGGGCGCTGCTGCCGCAGGTGCTCGACTGCGCCGATGATTTCGGGGTGACCGATACGAGCCTGTTTGGCGCCGCCATCCCGATCCTGGGGGTGGCGGGCGACCAGCATGCGGCCACGATCGGGCAGGCCTGTTTCGAGCCGGGCATGCTCAAATCGACCTATGGCACGGGCTGCTTTGCCCTGCTCAATACCGGCAAAGACATGGTGCGCAGCCAGAACCGGCTGCTGACCACCATTGCCTATCGGCTGGACGGCAAGACCACTTATGCGCTCGAAGGCTCGATCTTTATTGCCGGGGCTGCGGTGCAGTGGATCCGCGACGGGCTCAAGCTGGTCAAGCATGCCAGCGAAACCGGTCCCCTGGCCCGCACCGCGGACCCCAGCCAGAACGTCTATATGGTCCCTGCCTTTGTTGGGCTGGGTGCGCCATGGTGGGATGCCGAGGCGCGCGGGGCAATCTATGGCCTGACCCGCAATTCGGGCCCGGCCGAGATCGCCAAGGCGGCACTGGAAGCAGTATGCTACCAGACGCGCGACCTGCTCGAAGCCATGCGCAAGGACTGGGGCGAGAGCGGGGAAACCGTATTGCGGGTCGATGGCGGCATGGTCGCGTCGGACTGGACAATGCAGTTTCTGGCCGATGTGCTCAATGCGCCGGTGGACCGGCCGAAAATCCTCGAAACCACGGCACTGGGCGCCGCCTGGCTGGCCGGATCGCGCGCCGGGGTATGGCCGGACATGGCCGAATTTGCCAAGAGCTGGGTGCTCGACCAGCACTTCACGCCGACAATGGACGACAAGACCAGACAGGCCAAGATTGCCGGCTGGGACGACGCCGTGCAGCGGACGCTGACGACGCGTTAGCGCTGGGATCGATTGGAGCGGATATGGGCAGGGGCGGCTGAGCACTGGCCCGCCCCGCGTTGCTCAGTGCTGCAGCGCAGCGATGAGCAGCTAGTCCCAGGCGTCGAGCGAGAGTGTGCGGGCGCTGGCAATCAGCTCGGCCTGCCACACCGCGACCTGATCTTCGGGGACGTCGATCGGCAGAACCATGCAGATCGTGGCCGCCAGCTTGCGGTCAGCGCCCCAGACCGGCGCAGCCAGGCACTGGGTCAGACTGTTGATGAGCCCCTTTGTCACGATGATGGGCGCACCCCTGGCGGCGTGGCACTCATCGATGAAAGCGGCCAGCGGCAGGGTCCGACCATCTGGAAGCACAAGGTCGTCGGGCGCGATCAGGGCCTCGATCTCCTGCGCGCTCGACTGGGAAAGCAGCAGGCGACCCGAGGCCGTCCAGGGAAGCGGGATCTGCGCGCCGACCTCGGAACTGATGCGCTGCGGACGGGCGCCGGCATGCATGTGGATGATGGCCTGGCGATCATTGTGCAGGACGCAAAGCTCGCAGGTCTCGCCGCTCGCCACGGACAGCCGATCAACCTCGGCGGCGCCGCGACGGATCAAATCGTTCTCCCGCAGGTAGCTGGCGCCATAGAGATAGGTCAGCTTGCCAAAAAAGACCTGTTTGCCATCGCCGCTGAATTCGAGAAGACCAGCATCGGTGAGCGCACCAACCAGTTCGTAGATGGTGGAGCGCGGCGCATCGAGCGCCTTGGCAAGCTCGACGACGCGCATGGGCCGGCCATGCTCATGCAGCCGGGCCAGCAGCGCAAGCAGCCGATCAATGCCGCGCTCACGCCTGAATGCCGCTATCGCAATTTCACCGTTGGCCATGCCCATAATCCATTGAAGCAGGTGCTGTTATACCATAGTATCCGATATAACAGATTGTTGTCCGATATACCAGACAAGAAAGCCGATCATGGAGTTCCCGAGCGCCCCGACATCCCCATCCATCCGCGAGCGTCTGGGACTTCGCCCGATCATCAATGTTTCCGGCACGATGACAGCGCTTGGCGCCTCCATTATCGTCCCGGAGGCGATCCAGGCGATGGCCGAGATTGCCCCGCAATGGGTGGAAATCGATGACCTGCAGCGCAAGGCGAGCGCGGTCATCGCGCGGGTGACCGGGGCGGAGGCAGGGTTCGTCACGGCCTCGGCCGCGGGCGGCATCGTGATGGCCGTTGCCGCAGCCATGACCGGCACCCGGCTGCTCGCCGTCGAGCGGCTGCCCCTGAACACCACCGGCCTCAAAACCGAGGTGCTGGTGCAATGGGGCCATGTCGTGGGCTATGGCAACAATATCGACCAGGCCATTCGCCTGTGCGGTGGCAAGGCCGTGCTGGCAGGCGCCGTCAGCGCCACGGCGCCCTATCAGGTCGCTGAGGCGATTACCGACGATACTGCCGCCGGCATCTATGTGGTGGCGCACACGACCATGGGTTACGGCATGCTGACGCTGCCCGAATTTGCCGCCATCTGTCACGCCAGGAACGTGCCGGTGATCGTCGATGCCGCGTCCGAATACGATTTCCGGCGCTTCCTGGCGCAGGGGGCCGACCTGGTCATCTATAGCGGCCACAAATTCCTGGGTGGCCCGACGACAGGCATCGTTGCGGGCAGGAAAGAGCTGGTCCGCGCCGCCTATCTGCAGAACCGCGGCGTGGGCCGCGGCATGAAGGTGGGCAAGGAGAGCATTGCCGGGGTCATGGCGGCCCTGGAGGCCTGGGAAGTGCGCGATCATGCGGGCATCAGGGCGCGCGAGCGGGCTGCGCTCGAGCTGTGGGCCAGCCGCTTTGCCACGCTGCCCGGCATCGAGGCGGTGATCGTGCCCGATCCGACGGGCAATCCGCTCGATCGTCTGGAAGTACGGGTAAAGCCGGAAAGCGGTTACTCCGCCCACGGCCTGGCGGCAGCGCTGGCGGCGGCCTCGCCGCCGATCATGGTGCGCGGGCATCTGGCGGAGCTGGGCTATTTCCTGCTGGACCCCTGCAATCTGCATCCGGGCGAGGCCGAGATCGTGGCCGAAGCGCTGGCCGGGCTGATCGAGAGCCAGACGCGACCGGAAGGGGCAATGAGCGTGCCATTTCGCATTTCGTCCGCCGGCATGCTGACCTGGCCGGACTAGAGCCAGCCGAGCCGGGCCTCGACGCGAACGGCGCTTTCCTTGACCATCTCGATCAGGTCGGGATCCTTCTGGTTGACCTTGCCCTCGGGCACCACAATGGACATTGTGGCCTGGCAGACGCCCGAGCGATCGATGATCGGCGCGGCGATGCAGGCCACCGAGAAATTGGATTCCCCGGCCTGGATGGAGAGCTTGTGGCGGAAGGCTTCGCCGGCGCTGTCGGCCAGTACCTGCGGATCGGTTTCGGCCCGACCGGTCGGCGAGGGGCGCGCGGTGGCCTTGTAGATCGCCAGCCGCTCCTCGGCACTGAGATGGCCGACCAGCAGCCGGCCCGAGGCAGTCCAATTGAGGGGGCTGCGCGTGCCGATGCGCGCCGCGACCTGGAAATGCACCGGGCCTTCTTCCATCGCCAGGACGACCATGTCGTGACCATCACGGCCGCAGACCTGCACCACTTCGCCCGAGGCATTGGCGAGGATGCGCATTTCGTCGGTGGCAACCGACAGCAGGTCGAGGTTGCGGGCGTAGCTCAGGCCATAGTGATAGAGGCGATGACCCAGCCAGATGCTGCCATCGGTGGCACGGCTGAGCATGTTCTTGCCCACCAGATCGTCGACGATGACATAGATGGTGGAAAGGGGCGCGCCAACGCCGCGCGCGATCTCGTACGCCGTGGCGGGATGGGCCTCGTCCTGCAGGTAATCGAGAATTTGCAGGGCGCGATCAATGCCGCTGGTGCGTCGGCGGGCGCCTGGCTGGGTGGCCTGGGACTCTTGCTCGAGGTCGTCGATGCTCATGGATCGGGTCTCCTTCGCTTCTGACGGCCTATTCCCCTAATCAGGCCAATTCAAGAGGGCAGCTTCCCGATCGAGCCAAACTTGTTCAAGGGGCGTGGAAATCACGGCGTTTTGAAGCCCGGCCTTTTCCAGCTCCTCGACTAGCCGCGCGGCCACGACCTGTTCCTGGCCGGGATGCAGATTGCAGGGGTCGAGGAAAAAATAGCCGTGCTCGACTTCATGGTCACGCACGATGATCGGGGTCGACCCCGACGCCAGGCGTGCCGCCAGGTCCCAGGCGCTGATGCGGGCGGCTTCTGCGTCGATCTCCACCTTGAGGCGGTCGAGCGGATTGGCGGTGGGATCGGGAACGATTGTCGCCC
>TARA_R110002124_G_scaffold68671_1_pt1 | contig 24915 bp, 23 predicted proteins | sample TARA_R110002124 | Tara Oceans TARA_R110002124 (sample SAMEA4397445) | marine metagenome | biome: Polar Biome; feature: [SRF] surface water layer (ENVO:00010504); material: water (ENVO:00002006), including particulate matter (ENVO:01000060) such as... | depth 5 m
TATGGCGTCGGTTACCGCTATCGCGAAAGCTGACCGGAACGACCCTCCCGGCGACACAGTCGCCGGGGAGGCCGCCCCCGGAAAGGCCGCCCGCCTGCGTCGCCGGCTGGTCCATTTCGGGGGATCGCGGCTCGGCGCGCTGATTCTGGCGCTCAACCTGCTCAGCCTGCTGATCCTGTTCGGCGGGGCCCTGGCCCTGAACGAATGGAAACGCGGCCTGGTCGAGGCCAAACAGGAGTCCCTGTCGGTCCAGGCCGAACTGCTGTCCAACGTCCTCGGCCAGCTGGGCATTACCCGGGGTGAGCCGCGGCCCGAACTCGACGCGATCCAGGCGTCGAAATGGCTACGCGACAATTTCATTCCGACCGGCCAGCGGGCGCGGCTGTACGATATCGACGGCCTGCCCGTAACCGACAGCTATTTCGTCACCGAGGCCATTCCCGGCGAGGCCCTGCCCCCGGCCCGCCCGGCGGGAACCCCCGTGGCCCGCCCCGACGCGGCCGTGACCCGACGCACGACCGAACGCCAGGACCGGGCCGCCGCCGCCCTGACCCATGAGGTCGACCTCGCCCTGGCCGGCGACCCCCAGGCCGGGGTGCGGGTCTCGGAAAGCGGCGACCGGGTGGTGTCGGTCTCCGTGCCGATCCGTCACGTCGAAAAGGTCCTGGGCGTCCTGACCCTGGAGGCCGGCGACGTGGACGCCATCCTGGCCGCCCAGCGCCGGGCCCTGATGCCCTTCGCCCTGGTGGCCCTGGTGGTGTCGCTGCTGTCATCCCTGCTGCTGCATCTGTTCGTGGCCCGGCCGGTGCTGCGACTGGCGGCGGCGGCGGACCAGGTACGGCTGCAGCGCGCCCGCGCCATCTCCCTGCCCGATCTCGAGGGTCGGCGCGACGAGATCGGCGACCTGGCCCGGTCGCTGGAGACGATGACCGAGACCCTGTCGGACCGGATGGACGCGATCGAACGGTTCGCCGCCGACGTCTCGCACGAGATCAAGAATCCGCTGACCTCGATCCGCTCGGCGCTGGAAACCCTGCCCCTGGTCAAGACCGAGGCCCAGCGCGAGCGACTGACGACCCTGCTGCAACAGGATGTCCGGCGGCTGGACCGGCTGATCACCGACATCTCCAATGCCTCGCGTCTCGACGCCGAACTGTCGCGCGACCGGCCGCGACCGGTCGATGTCGCGACCCTGCTGTCGGATATCGTCAGCGTCTATGCGGCCAGCCTGAAGCCCGGCGAGGCCCCGGTGCGACTGACCGCCGGGAGCGAACCGGCCATGGTCAGCGGCCGCGACGGTCCGCTGGGCCAGGTGTTCCGCAACCTGATCGACAATGCCCGCTCGTTCAGCCCGGCCGGCGGCGAGGTTCGCGTCAGCCTGACCCGGGACGGGGCCGATCCGCAGCGGCCGCTGCTGGTCCGGGTCGAGGACGACGGCCCGGGCATCCCGGACGACAATCTGGAGACGGTGTTCGAACGCTTCTACACCTCCCGCCCCAGGGGCACGGCCTTCGGCTCCAACTCCGGCCTCGGCCTGTCAATCGTGCGCCAGATCGTCGCGGCCCATGGCGGTTCGGTCCGGGCCGAAAACCGCACCGGCCCGGACGGCACGGTCCTAGGGGCCCGGTTCGAGGTCGCCCTGCCGCTGGCCGGCCGCCAGACGTGAGCCCGGTCCACGCCACCACGGTGGCCTGCTGGGTGCCGGCGACCGGCTGGACCGGCGTGATGATCAGCGGCCCCTCCGGGTCGGGCAAGAGCGACCTGGCCCTGCGGCTGATCGGCCGCGGCTGGCGGCTGGTGGCCGACGACTACAGCCATGTCTTCGCCTCGGCCGGAACCCTCTATGCCGCGCCCCCTGCCCGGATCGCCGGGCGGATCGAGGCGCGCGGCCTCGGAATCGTCGCCGTCCGTCATCTCGGACTGGCGCGGCTGGTGCTGGCGATCGACTGTGGGATCCAGGCCCCGGAGCGGCTGCCGGAGCCGGACCGGGTCACGGTGGCCGGACTGGATCTGCCCCGGCTGACGCTGATCGCCCGACACGCCTCGGCGGTTGAAATTATCACCGCAGCGACGGCTGCGCTTTAATCCCCGGCCGGATTGGGCTATCTCGCGCGGCTTGCGGTCCGTTCGGACAAGGTCCGACGTGGCGGACGACGCGGGGGCGTTGATTTGGTGAAGCCTTCATGATCGGGCTGGTGATCGTCACCCACGGCGGGCTGGCGTCTGAATTTCTCTCCGCCATGGAGCATGTGGTCGGTCCGCAGCGCGGAGTCGCGGCCATCTGCATCGGGCCGGACGACGACATGGAGCGGCGGCGCCGCGACATCGTCGATGCCTGCCGCGCCGTCGATGACGGCAATGGCGTCATCCTGCTGACCGACATGTTCGGCGGCACCCCCTCGAACCTGGCCATTTCGGTGATGGCCGAGACCCAGGCCGAGGTGATCGCCGGGCTCAACCTGCCGATGTTGATCAAACTGGCCAGTGTGCGCGGCCGCGAACCGCTGGAGGCCTGTGTCGCCCACGCCCAGGACGCCGGTCGCAAATATATCTCGGTCGCCTCCTGGGTCCTGTCGGGAGAAAAATGAGCCCGTCCGCCCCGACCCCGGCCCAGGCCACTGTCGACATCTGCAACGCCCGCGGCCTGCATGCCCGGGCCTCGGCCAAATTCGTCAAACTGGCCTCAACCTTCGACGCCGAGATCCAGGTCAGCCGCGAAGGCGCGACGGTGAACGCCCTGTCGATCATGGGGCTGCTGATGCTGGGGGCGGGCATCGGCTCGACCATCGAAATCACCGCCACCGGCCCCGACGCCGCGGCGGCCGTGACCGCCCTGGCCGAACTGGTGGCCCTGCGCTTCGAGGAAGACCAGTAGGCGGACACGAAAACGCCCCGGAGCGAACTCCGGGGCGCAGGATCGTGTCAGACCCGGATCAGACCGGACTCAGGGCGTCTCGGTGATCAGCAGGGTGGCCGGCGCCGTATCGGTGCCGAAGGCCCCGACCCAGATGTCATAGGTGCCGCTCTGCGGCCGGTTGAACCGGACCTCGGCGTCGCCGTCGCCGAAACTGTCGTCATCGCAGGACCAGCTGCCGTCCGGGCCGTTGATGACCAGGGTGGTGTCGACCGAGGAGACGGTGCGGAACACCAGCGGCAGGCCACCGGCCGAATAGGTGACCTGGAAGTCGGGCGCATCGCTGACATGGCCGACGCAGGCCTGCGGCAGGGGCGTGTCGGCATAGACGTCGATCCCGCCCCCGGCCACGACCGAGACGCGATAGGGATCGGGCGTAAAGCCGCTGCGCAGCGAAATTTCACCGAAATTGGCCGTCAGGCCGGCATTCTGGGCCAGGGCCGCGCCCGGCAGGGCCACGGCGGCCGCCAGGGCCAGCCCGTACATCATGGTTTTCATCGTCAATTCCTTCGATCGCCAGACCGGCGAAGCTCCCCCGTAACGCAGGTCTCTCACCCCCGTCGCGGACGGTCAAGCTTGTAAACCGTCCCAATCGCGGGACCGGGCCCGCGCCGACGATAAGGGACCACGGGTGAACCGGAAACGCCTGGTGGAGCCGAGGGGAGGCTCGCATTCTGACCTCCTAATGACATGAAATGCTTGAAAAACAGCCTGATGGACCTTGAAGTGTCACCCATCGTTTGCCATTCGTGTCACCCATGCCGACACCTTCTACGCCTCCCCGCGACGAGTGGCCTCGTCATCTTTTCCAACGCCATAACGGCGTCTTCTACGCTCGTGTGCGGGTCCCACCGAGGCTGAAGCACCCAAGCACGCACCTTCAGAGGTCTCTCAGAACCGACAGCTACGCACTCGCCAAGAGCCGCCTAACAGGGGTGGCAGGTGCACTCAGGCACGAGATCGAGGCGCTGATGATCGCTCACTCGGCCCAAGCGACAGGGCCGGTCAGCCGCTCGGTTGAGGAAGAGGCGGCTTGGTTCCGAGACGAAGCTAAGCGGCGCGGCCGGAAGCTCGGAGAGGGAGAGCGGCCGGACGACCTAGACGCTGCGTACGAACAGGCCATCGAGCGCCGCCTCGGAGAGGTCGTGGGCTCACAGCGTGGGCCACGCGGCCAGAGAGAGCCCGTCCACCAAGGCGAGGCTCATGCACTTCGTATGGCGGACTTGGCGCTTGGCCGCGTGGTCCCAATCGACGACCGGATAGACCTGTTCGTGAAGGAGCAGGGCCTCAAGCCTCGGTATGAGGGGCGCTGCCGTCGGGCGGTCTCACGTCTCAAGTCTTGGATGCTCGAGAACAGAGGGACCGATGATGCCCAACAAGTCGGGCGGCCAGAAGCGTCGGCGTTTATCCGCTCGCTGATAGAGGGCGGCTTGACGACGCCGACAGCAAACAGCCTTTCAAGTTCTCTCAGGGTCTATTGGAAGTGGCTGGCGAACGAAGGCGCGCTTCCAGACAACAACCCGTGGAGTGGCCAAGCCAAGCCGCGCCTCGACGACGAGGCTCTAGGCACGAAGCGCGGATATGAAGACGACGAGGTCGTGAAACTGTTCAACGGGGACACCTACCGGACCCTGCACGACCTCATGCGGATCGGGGCTCTCACCGGGATGCGCATCAACGAGATCGCCAGATTGACGGTCGCAAACACTGGAGGTGATGCCTTCACCATCGAGCTCGGCAAGAACAACAACGCCGAGCGTATCATCCCCATCCACAATGACCTCCGCAAGATTGTTCGCCGCCGGGTCGCGGGGAAGCAGCCGAGCGAACGGTTGTTTGACGAGCTGACGGGGTCTGCCAAGCGCGAGATCAGCGCTAGAGCGAGCATGAGGTTCACCGAGTACCGCCGCAAGATGGGCGTGGACGTGCGGAAGCCAGGGCAACGCCAATCAGACATCGACTTCCACAGTTGGCGGCGTTGGTTCACGACGAAGGCTGAGCAGGCCGGTCACCCCATGCACATCATCTCTGCGGTGACGGGCCACTCCGCAGGCCGTGAAGGCATGGCGGCGAAGGTCTACTCTGATGGACCGTCCATGGCGCAGAAGCGAGCAGTCGTGGACAGCGTCAAGCTGCCGAAGGGGGCCCTCATAGAGTCACCGGAAGGTCCGATCATGGGGCGACCCGAGCGGGCGGCTGACCGGACTAGGACTCGGACCCCTTGAAAGACGAGAACGCCTCGCTCGTTTTTCGATGCCGGACGCCTGCCGACGTGGAAGCAGGTTGGGACGCGTCCACTTGCCCTTGGGAGACCCGCTGAGGGGCCTCGCGACATCGCCGCATCCTTGGTGGTGTGGGCGAGTGATTTTGAGTCTCCAGCGAGTCCTTTAAGGGCGGGTCCGCTGTCGACCCGTACTTGACATTCCGAGCCCGCAGTCCCCGAGCCACGGAAGTGACTCAGAGGAGACCTTCCGATGGTCCGCTGTTGGCCAAGGAGGCGCGCGGAAGGATCTCTCGCATGGGAAAGGCTACAGAACATAGGAAGAACAGACGAGATCGGGCCAAGCAGACCGACCTCATTTGACTTGATCGCTAGCCCTGCCGAGTTAGGAGTTATCCACCGGCTTTTTTGATCAAGAATCCGTCCGGCTCGGCCGACTTTAGAGGGACGGACGCCCAACTATTTAACGGCAAAAGGCGAGTCTGGAATGCCACATGGGCGGGCAATGCTGGACAGCTACGAGACTTTGTGGTTGCAGCGGACGGTCTAATATGATTCGAAGGGCCGCGACGTCTTCCCGCGACCTTGGGCGATCTTTGGATCCTTTTCCCTGTGTGGCGAGTTGTCGGCGCGACGCCCACGGGCTGCGGTATAGACCCTTAGAATATCGCAGGGCGTTTTAGAGGAGTGACGCCATGGCGCAATCAGACACGACGCATCGTCTCCTTGTCGAGGACGATGCTTCCAAGTTCTTTGATCTCTGCCCGGTAGAGAGCCTGCGGCCCGAGTACGGCGAAAACGGCCTGCCTAACGTCCCTGATTCGTTCACACTCGAGGAAATCGAGGCGGCTTTCTCGGGATTCAGCCCGACACTATAATAAACTGGACCCCCCTCTACGGGCGGGTCTTATGATCGGCGATGCCGGCAAAGGGAGGCGGCGTGCCTGACGAAGATCCGAGGTTGGTTTATTCCCTATTCGACAAGCACGTGATGGACAAGCTCGGTGCCTCCGAGAGCTTCATCGAGCTGATGATCCCCAACTACAACTTCATCGCCAACCGCGTCGGTTGCGAGACGGTGATGAGCAAGCGCCGGCTGTCGGAAGCCCATATGCTGTGGCAGACAGACGTCGCCCGCACCCTCAACGAGGGCATCTCGAAATCGAGCAAGAAGCTCGACCATTTCAAACATGCGGCCTTCTTGGCCTTCTGGCTCCGGCGCCTCAACCCGATCAACGAGACCCTGCTGCTCAACGCCGACGACCCGGTGTCGGCGCATCTGATGACGGACCCGCGAATCCAGTTTTTCCGCTACGGCAACGAGATGGCGGCCATCCAGATCGGCTTCCAGATCTGCCTGTTCTTCGAATGCGCCCGCACCTTCCCCAAGGGCGGCAAGGTCGCCAACCTGCACGGCAGCCGGATCGACTATCTGCGCAAGGCCCGGTTTCCGGCCGAGCTCCTCTGTGACTACGCCATGATCCTCAAGCACAAGAGCATGTCGCCCCACAGCCTGTACCTGATGTACCGGTCGCTGTTCGCCAGCCCCAACGGGGACACGGCCCACGCCTGATCCTAGAGGACCAGGGCCCGGTTCCGGGTCAGGATGAAGTGGGCCCGGCACTCGCTTCTGAGATCCACCGAAGGCGACAGCGTGACGCTCGGACCCGGCTCGACCTTGAGCGTCCAGGTTGGCGGCACCTGTTTTGACAGGCTGATCCGGCGCGTTTCTCCGCAGCCGCATGGGCAGCGCATGATCAGCCATTTGGGTCCGTTGGAGCCGCTGACGATGGCGAGGGTCTGGCCGTCGGCGGCCGCGGCCGAACCCTCGGACTGGGACTCGACCTGGACCACGCGGCCATAGGCGACCACCCGGCGTGGCGGGCGATTCCAGCCCCGCGCGACGACGTCGTCAGGCAGAAGCCAGTCCTCCTCGGCCTCGAGGGGTTCGCTCTCAAGGTGTTCGGGCTCGTTCTCGGGACACGTCGCCGGGTCGCGGCCAAGGCCCAGCAGGCGAAGCAGCCATTTCCACATGTCAGATCAACCTGTCGGCCGCCAGATAGGCGTCGGCGTTGCGTTTGCGCGCATAGTAGAGGCAGTGGGCGGCGACCATAACCCGGTATTCGTCCTCCCCTACCGTGCCCGCCGCCTGACGCCGAACCTGTTCAATCGCCAAGGCGCGGGGATGGCTCTGGCGGGGCAGGTCGACGCGATTGAGAAGCGGCGGCGTGTACAGCGCTTCAAGCGCCGCGGCGTCCAGCGGCGCACCGTTCGCTTCCATCGGAGAAAACGCGAGCGACACCTCCAGCTCGGCCGGGTCGCGGGAAGCCGGCGCCTGGCCCGCCCGGTTGAAATCGATCAGGACGATGTCGACGGAGTTCTCGCGCACGAACAGGTTCTTCAGGTGCAGGTCGCCATGACTCCCACACATGTAGACGTCCTGCCCGGGCTTTGCGCGCATCGCCGCGATCAAGGCCCATGGGGTCCGCACCGCGGCGTGGCGACGCTGGGCGGCGCGGTGAGCGTTGCGGTACAAGGACCCCTGAGACCAGGCGACTCCGCTGCTAAACGCGTACTTCCCAACCTCGACCAACTGTCTTTCGCCGTGGCTGCGCCAGCAGCGCAGCGGGCCGTCGAACAGCGACGCCACCGCCATCGCCGGCGAATGGGTCTGGATATAGCGTTCGAACAGGATGGCCCGGTCGATGAAATGGCTGACCAGGGCGCGCCGGTCATGGCCCGAAACGAACCGGTCCGGCGCCAGGGGCGGAAAATAGGGATACGGGGTGTGGTCGCCGCAGGCCCACTGGGTCGCCCCCAGCTCGCTGTCCATCACCTCCGGGTGGCCGATCTTGACGATGAAGGGGATGGGGTCGGGCTGGCCGGTGCGCCGTGGCTGAACGCGATAGACGCAGACCTTGCCGATCCGCGCCGTGCGTTCCTGCAGCCGGCGCACGCAGACACCGTCGCAGTCGCTGAAGGCGCGCTGCAACAGGCCCTTGTCCTCCGCGGAGATCGCCAGGTCGTCCGGATCGCCTTCGACGGGGATGTCCGCCCACGGCATGCCGGGCGTATGGGCCGCGCAGGTCTGCGCCACGGCCCCGGCGCCGTCCGCCGTCCAGAGGATGACGTTGGGGCGGTAGAGGAAGGTGTCGACCGATCCCTTCATCTGGCCGAAGCGGGCCGAGACCGCGCGCGTGACGAAGGCCTGGTCGGCGGGCATCCCGTCGACGACCAGGATCAGCCGCACGCCCTTGTCGAGGGCCGGGCCGGCGACGTGCGCCAGCACGGTCTCCAGCGCCGTCGCGGCCGCTGCGCTGGTCGTCGGGCTGACCACGTGCACCAGCAGGGCGCGGCTTTCCGGATCGTCGACGGCGGCGTCCATGCTCGCCCGGACCGAGGGCCGGGCGAGCGGCAGGAGGCCGCGCGCGGTCAGTTCGTCGGAGATCGCCTCGGGCAGGCTGTCGGACACATAGACCCGCGTGCGCGCCGGAGCGGCCATCAGGTCTGGCGCCAGAACATCGGCCAGCGGTCGCCCTGGCCATAGGCACCGCGCGAGGCCGAACAGACAATGCAGTCCGGGTTGGGGTCGGCCGAGACGGCGCGCAGCGCGCCCTCCGCCACGCGGTAGTTCATCCGCCGGGCGCGAATCGGCAGACCGACCGTGGCGGCGAGAAAGGTGGTGACCGCCAGCGACGAGACCGTTCCGTTCAGGCTGATCACGGACGGCTGGGGCGAGGCCTCGCCGACGATATAGGGGTCGGCCCGGCGCTCGGCCTCGGTCATCAGGTCGCGGCGCACGGCCTCGGGATCGAGGAGGGCGTCGCACTGCAGACAGGCCAGGCCCGGGGCCAGCATCTGCACTCGGCCCGCCATGGCCGAGACCTGACCGTCGACCGCGTCGATCCGCACGCCCATGTCGATGGCGGGCAGCCAGTGCTGGTAGGCCAGCTGATTGATCACCGCGCGGCTGCCGTGGGTGTCGGTGCAGTTCATCACGAAGTCGCAGTCCAGCAGGGCTTGGCCGACGGTACGGTCCAGCACGCTGCCTTTGATCGGCGTGACCGCCGTGCGGCCGCCGGTGATGCGCGCGACATGGTCGGCGGCGACCTCGACCTTGGGCCGTCCCACATCGGCCGAATAGGCCCCCGCAACGCGGTTCAGGTTCGTGGTCGCGAGGGTGTCGTCGTCGATCAGGACCAGGGCGCCGACGCCGAGGCGGGCCAGCTGTTCGGCGACCAGGGAGCCAGTGCCGCCGAGGCCGACGATCCCCACCGTCGCCTCGGTCAGCAGCTGCTGCCCGGCGGCGCCGAAGGTGCGCACGTTGCGGTCATGGATCTCGTCGAGAGCGGCGGAGCGGCGCGGGCCGTAGCGGATGACGCGCGGGCCGACCTCGACCACGGCGTCGATAGCCTCGACGCCTCCCGTGGTATGCAGCCGGCCCTGGAAGCCCGCCGTGCCGAGCACCAAGGCGCCGTGGGGGCCAGTCGGCGCGCGTCCGGCGATGGCCGGGATGACCACGGACTCGCCGTGGTCGTCGACCCGCGAAAACCTCGGATGGTCGTCGAACGGGTGGGTGTGGACGAGGATCAGGCTGAGGTCCTGATCGCGGGCGCGCTTGACGGCGCGGGCGAGAAAGGGCGCGTCGAACTCCAGCCGGTCGGGACCCTGGACGCGACAGTCCTCAGTCGAGGCGATCATCGTCGTATCGACCAGCAGGCGGCGGCCGCCGGACCGGCGGCACAGCAGGATGGCACCGGCCTCCTCGGGCGCATGGGCCAACAGTTCTGATCGAAGCTTCTGGTAGCCCTGACCGGGGAAGATGACGGACCAGTTCATCGGGCCTCCTGCAGACGACGCCGGACCACGTTCAGATAGGTCTGCACCGTGTCAACCTGCGGGTTCCAATGGGCGACGTGCCAGGAGAACCACAGCTGCTTGCCCGCACCGTGGGGCGCGTCCTGGATGGCGCTGTTCTGGGGCAGGCCGCCCCCCGCCAGACGCAGTTCGGCGTCTGCCCAGAAACAGTCGGGGCGGGCCTGCGGGAAACCGAGCGGCAGCAGGAAGCGGACGGTGACCGCCGGGTGCGACCAGGCGCCCGGCGGAGCGGCGGCGACGCCCGGCACGACTACCCAGACACTCCCGTCGGGGAGCGCCTGCATGGTCGCATCGGGCGACGCCTTGAGCAGCTGATCGAACTGCGTCTGGATCAGCGGCGTGATCATCCGAAGGTCGCCGGCGGCAGAGTGTAGAACTTCATCTCCTTGCGGAGCTTCACGTCCTCGTCGTCACGCACCTGGCGGTCGTCGGCCCGTTCCTCGATGAACAGCTGGTACTCGGCCGGGACCTTGTCGAGCGCCTTGACCTCGGCGCCGGTCATGGCCTTCTCGTCGACCTCGTAGCGGTGGTCATTGACGTAGATGACGATCTTCGGCTTCGGCTTGGGCTTGTCGTCCTTGCCGCCCTTGTCGTCATTCTTGGCGTCGCCCTGGCCAGGGGCGCCGGTTCCGGCGGGACCGTTGGCGAGGTCCACGTCGGTCTTGTCGTCCTTGCGGTCCTGACCGCGGCCTTTGTCCAGATCGCTCATGGCGTCGAAGTCTTTCTTTCAAGCCGGCTGGCCGGCCGTGGAGCGGGTGCCGTAGCGCCCAGGGACCGACAAGGCTGACCGTATGGTCCGACCCTGTCGTAGTGGTTCAGGCCTGTCGAGAACGCAACTGCTCCCTCGGACCACCGGCGCAACATGCGTCGGTATATGTCGGATATGACATCAGTCATCAGTGATCGCAAGAGGGCATGTCGGGGAAATTGCGGATGGAGCCCGGCGAGGCCGGGGGACGGGCTTTCCGGGGCGAAAAAAGCGCCAAGGCCGATTCAGAACTTCAGTCGACGATCGAAACGGATCCGAATCGGCAGGTCCCGCCGCGGAGGGATTCGGACCTCCCAGACCTCGAGGCGCGTCGTCCGTCGGGGCGGCGTGCGAATTTTCTGGCCCGTCGGGCTGAGGAGATGCAGGCCCCGGCCGTCTTACCGTCCGTAACTCATCGAGATCGGCGGAGGGACTGGCCATTTGATGCCGAGGCAACCTGCGCCCGCGTCAGGCGCCAACTCCTGCGCGGACGAGCAAGAGGCCTAACGGTCTTTCGCTCTTCGTCGCGTAGCGAGCCTCGCGAGTGTCAGGGGCGGCCTTTAGTCGCGCGGATTCCAGAGCTTCACGACCCTCGCCTTCGTGAACATGATGGCTGAGCTCTAAAAATACGGAGTGGGGCTAACGCTGGCGAACCAGCATCTGGATCGGATGGCCCCGGAGCTTCGCAGCGCCGTGCTCGGAAACGCGGGGACGCTGATCAGCTTCCGGTCGGTTCCATTGACGCCCTCGAACTGGCCGGGGAATTACAGCCGGTGTTCAGCGTCGAGGACCTGATCGGTCTGGCCAACCGCGACGTCTACCTGAGACTGATGATTGATGGGTGCCCACTCCTCCGTTTAGCGCGGCCACAGTCGCCCTAATCAAACGCTGATTTCGGCGTCGCGAAAGGAAGCATCTGAGATGCGGTCGTACATGTCGAAATGTCTGATGTCATATACAACATAAATGGTTTGACCAGATTGCGTATATAACCTAGGTTGAGTGTGGGAGGCGGTTGTTTGCAAGAGGTAGACTTTGATGGCGACATCAGATGACAGTCAGTCTGACCCGATTGTAATCGACCTCGACAGCGAGCGGACCCGGCGCTCGTTGAAAGCGACTCGCGATCCGGCTGGCCAGCCTTTCTTCGCCGACAAACCCATTGGCGAAGATCCTTGCCTGACGACCACTCCCACTTACGGCGACGGCGCAACGAACCCCCTCAAGGAGTTCGCCGCGGAACACCCTGTCGAGGCGGGCTTGCTCATCCAATGCGAATACCGCTGCCCGCCCGGTAACTGCTTCAAACGACGACTAAACATTTGCTGAAATGATCAAGGATCGAAGGCCGCCCAATCCCGAGCCGCCTCCGGTCCTAGGGCGCTCCGCCAGAGCGCCAGAACAGCTAGGAGAGCCCCATGCCCAAAACAAACCAGCTTGCTGAGTACGAGAGGATTCTCAAGCGCACACCGACCGGGGAGTGGGTACTAGAGTTTCCTGACCTGCCCGGATGTAGAGCCAGCGGCGCAACATCGGAGCTGGCCTTCCAGAACGGAGAAGTCGCTTTGGCCGATTTTGTGGCCCGTGCGAACGCGGCCCGAATGAAGCTTCCTGCCCCTGGATCATCGCGCCAGGCTAGCGGCAATATCAAACTCCGCGTTCCAGCCTTTATTCATGCACGCGTCTACGCTCTCTCTCAGTGCGCGAGCATGAGCCTGAGCGCTGTTGTTCTGCGCCTCCTTTATGCCGGCGTGAATCGGCTGCGCGGCGAAGGCCAGGCTGCAGAACCTTGTGTTGAAGCGTCAGGCGAGCGTCTGCCGTTAAGCTCGGCCGCGAACAAAAATGACGGTGAGCGTTCCTTCAGCGGCGTCTGGGTTCAACGCTTGCCGAGGGAGCTGCATGTTCAGCTTCAATGGATCGCGGGTGAGCAGAAAGTCAGCCACAATCTTCTGATCAACAGCCTCATCGCCTCAGAGCTCGGTCTTTGTGAAGGTCGCATGCAAGCGCACAGGACTGAGGTCCCGTCCGGTGTCAAACGACCACGAACGCCACAAGCCGCCTGAACCCAACTGAACACCGCTCCGGCGGTGTTCTTTTTGAGCGGGATCGGCTGGCCCGATCCCCCAATGCTTTTCGGGTAGCTCATTCGCGAGATGATCTTAGGGGTGAGAGCGTGGCCGTATCCCCCAGGGGGGGGCTCCTGCCTGTCTTTGGGGGTGCGCGCCACTTGTCCATGTCCTGCAGAGAAACCTGAGAGGCATGCGCCAAGGCAGATGGGCGGCGCATAAGTTCTAACTTCTGCGCCATGGATCAAAAGATACTTGACCATCTATTATGCGCCAGCTTATGACCCAGGTTGAACGCCAACCTAACTTGTGAGCCACCCATGAGGATCGCCTACTACCGTGTCTCGACCAACGACCAGTCCGTAGAGGCCCAGCGCCACGCGATGGGGGAAGCGTTTGACCGAGAGTTCTCCGACGAAGGCGTGAGCGGCGGCACGCTGGCGGCCACCCGGCCCGGCTTCGCCAAGCTGTTGGAGGTTGTCCGGGACGGGGATGTTGTCTGCGTCTACGCCGTGGACCGCTTGGGGCGCGATGCGCTGGACGTACAGGCCACCGTCCGCCGCCTCCTGGAACAAGGTGTCGCGGTCGAGGTCCACGGTCTCGGTATCATCTCTCGGGGCGTGGGGGAGCTGATCCTCGCCGTCCTCGCCCAAGTGGCGGACATGGAGCGCCGAAGGATCACTGAGCGGACGGAGGCGGGCCGAACGGCTGCCAAGGCATCGCTGGCGGCCACCGGCCGAACTCATCGCGGTAAGGAGAGTCTAGGACGCCCTATGGCCGCCGACGGACGCGCTGTGGTCACCTGGAGGGGTGCCAGCCGGGCCAGCATTAAGGAAACCGCCCGGCACTTCGGGATTTCCGAAGCGACGGTGAAACGGTACTGCGCTCAGCTGACCAGCTGACCAGCTGACTATCCGGCTGCCAAGCCGCTCGCCGCCCCGCCATCGTCACCACCACCGTACGGACGATCCATGCCCCCAAGACCCAAACCGAAGTCCATCACCTACGAGCTCGCTGTCGCCGAGATTACCGAGACCTTCGATCCGCTGCCGATGACGCCGCGTCCCGTGAGCACCCGCGAATGGGTCATGGAATCAAACGCGGCGGAGATCCTTGGCGTCACCAAGAAGGCCCTTGAGCGCCGCCGAAGCCGAGGCACAGGACCGACCAGTCACACGCAGGCTGGCTATGTTGCCTATTATCTCGAGGACCTGGACGCGTGGGTCACCAGCAAGCCCAAGGCATACCTCCCACCCTCCGAGAGATGAGTTCCGGGGGGGAGGTCGCCCCTACGTTGGAGCCAACCTTCGACGCTGGCCACTGCTCCATGGCCACATCCCCGGACAGACATGACCACCTACGACCTTGATCCGCCGACGGCCGAGCCTTCAGCGACAACCGTTTCCCAAACGCTCGCATCCATCTACTTACGGCTCGACCTGATCCTGAGCCTCGGCACTCCATCCCTCTCATTATTACCCAGCGATACATCCGCCTGTGCCAGCCCCCCGCCCTCCATCAGCGTTCACCAGCGCCGAACTTGAAGCGTCGACCCCATTCACGCCCGGCCTGCGCCTAGACGGCGAGACCGGACAACGTCTTCTGGACCGCGTCGTCGGCGCGTTCGCCGTCGGAGAGGGCCGGGCTCGCGCTCGTAGGAAAGATGACCAGCAACGTCATGAGAGGACCGCCAGCGCCCTCCTGGCGAACCTCTTGGCGGCCCGCAGGAACCGCCACAACGCGATGATCTTCGTCGGGGTGTCCTTCCAGACCGACAGTTACACTGGCGGGGACCTCAGCGCGGTATCCATGAGCAAGCTCCGTAATTTCCTGTGGTCCGAAGGACTGGTGGAGGGCCAGAGCGGCTACTACAGCCAGGAACGGTGGGACAGCGAGACCACCGTCCACCGTCACTCGCGAACGACGCGACTCCGCGCGACGGCGCGCCTTCTGAACTGGGTGGAAGAAGCCGGGATCGAGCTCGCTGCCCTGCCGAAATCTCCGAACTATGGCGTGCGGCGTGAGCGGACCGCCGACCTGATCGTCATGCGTGATGACGGACTTGATCCCGGCCCGGAGCCAGAAGGTGTCAAGGCGAGCCGGTCCATCATCGCCGAAGCAAATCGTCTGATAGCCGCCGCTGCTATCGGAGTGCCCGACAGCGTCTGGGAGGTTCGGGCGAAGGATGCGGACCCCTCGGACGGCGAGGAACTGGCCCGCGTCTTGGGGGGCGACCTGTCCTCGATCTCTCTCTACCGCAAGTTCGTAGGTTCCTGGTCTTCCGGGGGGCGTCTGTATGGCGGCTACTGGCAGAACCTGAAGAAGCGTTACCGCCGCCTTTTGACCATCGACGGCGTGCCCACGGTCGAGCTGGATTACGGCCGACTTCATCCCACGCTGCTCTACGCTCAGGCGGGGCTCTCGCTCGACTTCGACCCCTACCTTCCGAAGGGGTTCGATCCTGACTTGCGCGATCTCGGCAAGACGACGTTCGGCCGCCTCCTCAACAGCAAGACTGCCGTGAACGCCGCGACCATGAGCCGTCCCGCCGCTGCGCCCGAAGGACTGACGCTTGCGGACTTCCGGCGCTTCGCGCAGGCACTGATGGACATGCACGAGCCGATCCGCAGCGCCTTCGGGACCAGCGCGAGCGTTGGGCTCCAGTATCTCGACAGCGAAATCCTTCTGAAGGTGCTCGACCACATGAACGGATTGGGCGCGGTCGCCTTACCCGTCCACGACAGCCTCATCGTCACTCGGCCTTGGGCTGAGCACCTCCGTCAGGCGATGAAGACCGCGTACCGCGACGTCACCGGCTACGAGGACATCCTCATCAACCACACCTAGCAGAGACCGGGAGGTCTAGGCTTGGTAGTCGGAGACCTAGGACACCCTCAGGACACCTGAGGCCCCCTGTGGTCCATAACTAGAAGCCGTAAGGATCACACCCGGCCGCCCTCTCCCCTGCTTTTTTTGGTGCCGAGTGTCGGAACGCCAAGCGCCCTAGTGGGCTCTGGAGGGGCCCGCCGGGCCCGTCGAGGGAAGATCCGGCGCATCTGGGCGGCGGAGCCGTTCCCGGCCCTCTCTGGCGGCCCTGAGGGCCTCTTCGGGCGGCGACCGTCGCTTGCCCTCGATAGGACCCCTCGATCTCCTCAAGCCCATTTTTAGGCCGTTGCTCATAGGTATCGCTCCACCTTCGAAGCCCTCCGGTTGCCTGGGTCGCCGGAAGATTACCAACGGGGTACGATGGAGTCCGTCGATAGACGGAGACCCTCCGGTTACTCCGCCGCCGACCTGGTCGATCTGGCGGCCCGGACGCCTTCCACCGACACGGGCTCATAAAGAGATGCGCCCTTCGCGTGAGCCCAGCGGTGGCAGGTGGGACAGAGTATCGCCAGGTGCCCGACGTGGGTCTCACGTTCCCCAGCCGCCACCGGGAGCAGGTGGTGGGCGTCGAAGAGTTTTCCGTCGCCGTCGGTGAAGTCGCAGGCTTCGCAAACAAGTACGCCGCCGTTGCGCTCCCTGTTGAGGCGCTTGGCTTCCCGCTTCAGTTTCGGGTCCCGCTCAGCGTCAACCGCCAAAAGATAGCGCCTCTTCCCCTCCGTCGCCGTCAGTTTGGGGTAGAGCGACCCGCAAAGCTGAGGCTTTCCTGGATCGCGGAAGTCGGTGGGTGGCAGTACGTCGAGGCGCAACTCGACAGGCCAGTCCTTCAGCGCCGTCCACAGCGCCGCGATGTCGTCCTCGTTCGAGCGGACGCCGTCATACGCGTTCATCAAAACTCGGCGATCCGGGAAACCGAGGTCTTCGATTAGGAGCGGGTCCCCGACCACACGGTAGACCTCCGTCAGCATGACCGCGACGGGCCACTGCGCCAGGCGCTCGCGCAGAGCGGGGTCATGGACGAGCGCCGAGGTCTTCCCGTACGCGCGGGAGACCCGCACTACTTCCAGCACTCGACCCCGCAAAGCAGCGCCTACCTGCTCCCCGCCTCCGATGGTGAGAAGGAAGGGCCGATCAACGGCCTTCTCAGCCGTCAGCCGCGCTTGCTGGAAGTAACCCCGATGCTTGCCTTGGGGGTCCCCCCGTGAGCCGAAGCACATCACGGGCTCGTTGCTCTTCCCCCAGACGGCTTTGACGCCCATCAGAGACGCTGGGCTGCTGACCACATCGGCGAAGCGGATCGCGGCTTGAGTCGCCGCCCCAACGGAGCCGCTGGCAGGGCTGTCAGCCTTCGGACCATAGGTGTCGTCGTAGGCCAGACTCAGGTCCTGCCCCGCTACCGTGATCCGGCCCCTGAACAGCTCGGTGCCCTGCCGGGCTCCCAGCTGACGTCGGATTTCGAGAAGGGACACTCGGCGGCCCAACCAGTCGAACGTGCGGCCGTCGGCGACCCGGATGTCTTCCTCAGGGAACCCTTCGAGCTCGACGCGGTCACCCGGTGAAAAGCCCATCTCGACGTAGTTCTGGACCGGGCGACGGTCACCCGCCGCCCCCTCAGATGACTCACTCAATGCCTACTCCCGCTCTGACACCACCAGCGCCGCCGCCACGTTGCGGAACTTCTCCAGCGCCAGCTCAAGGTTTGCGACGATCTCCGCAGCGACCTCGTCGGGTGGCGGTAGGCTGTTGGGGTCGATGTGGTCGTCGTCCTTGAGCCAGAAAATGTCGAGGTTCAGCTTGTCGCGCTTGTCGAGGTCGTCATAGGCGAAACGGCGGAACCGCTCCGTCTCTTCGCGCTCGTGTTGGCGACCGGGTTTGTAGACGGCGACGAAGTCGTCCAGATCGGCGCGGACCAGCTTGCGCTCCCGCATCGTGAACCGCTGGTTGGTCCGCAGGTCGTAGACCCACAGGGCCTCGGTCGCGACTTCCTCGCCCGCCGGAGCGCGGTCGAAGAACAGGACGTTGGCCTTGACCCCCTGGCTGTAGAAGATCCCGGTCGGGAGCCTCAGCAGGGTGTGGAAGTTGAAGTCCTTCAACAGTCGGCGGCGCAGCGTTTCGCCCGCTCCACTCTCGAACAGGACATTGTCCGGCATGACCACGGCGGCTGAGCCCCGCTCACTCATGATGGTCATGATATGCTGTAGGAAGTTCAGCTGCTTGTTCCCGGTGGTGACCGTGAAGTCGTCCCGGACGTAGTCCTGCCGCTCGGTATCGATGCCGCCTTCGCTGTTGACGATGCGGAACGACTGGCGCTTGCCGAATGGTGGATTGGCCAGGACGATGTCGAACCGCTCCCCACCGTCGGAGAGCAAAGCGTCCCGCGCCTCGACCGGCGACACGTCCCCGCCAATGCCGTGCAGGTAGAGGTTCATCGCGCACATCCGGATGACGTCCGCGACGATGTCGAAGCCCCTGAAGCCCTTGCTCCGCAGCTTCTCGGACACCCGGCGATCCTTGGCGGCCGGTTTGACCTTCATGTGCTCGTAGGCGGCCAACAGGAAGCCACCCGTGCCACAGGCTGGATCACAGACCGTCTGGTCCGGCGCAGGATCGACCACCTCGACCATCGCCTGGATCAAGGGGCGCGGCGTGAAGTACTGACCGGCACCGCTCTTCACCTCGCCAGCGTTTCGCTCCAGCAGCCCTTCGTAGATGGTGCCCTTCACATCGACGTTGACGCCCATCCAGGTCTCGCCGTCGATCAAGGTGACGAGGCGCGACAGCCGGGCGGGATCGTTGATCTTGCTCTCGGCCTTGAGGAACAGGGTGCCAACGAAGTCCGTCCGCTTGGACAGAGCCGCCAGCGCCGCCTTGTAGTGGACATCCAGCGCCTCGCCCGACTTCGAGCGCATCGACGCCCACTGGTACTCGTCGGGGATCAGCGACGGCTCGCCGAGGAACTTGGTCCGCTCCTCGTCCATCTTGAGGAACAGCAGGAAGCTGATCTGCCCGACATAGTCGCCGTAGCTGACTCCCTCATCCCGCAGGACGTGGGCGTAGTTCCAGACCTTGGAGATGAGCGTCTGCTCGTTCATGCGACGAGGTCTCCACGGAAGGCGGCGGCGAGGATTGATTGGCGGAGGGCGGAAGCACCGGCGGAAGCGGCAGCCAGACACTCACTCAAGACGTCGGCCTCCTGCTCTCGTAGCGCCACTGCCTCGACTATCTCGAGTTGTTGGGCGAGCGGCGGCGTGGGGACGCGCGTATTCTGGACGTCCTTTTGGTTGATGCTCGCCTGGTTGACGGCATCCTTGGCGTTCTTGGTGAGTTCGGCGCGGCCACGTCCGGAGCGAAGGAACATCTCCACGAACGCAGGGTGCATGTCCTCGCGCAAACGAAAACGCATCATGTTGCTCTCGAAGAGCGCCGGGGCATGCTGGTCCCGCACGAGGAATGCCTTGCCCAAATGCGAGCGGCTGTTGACGCGGTTTAGAACGATGTCGCCCGGCCGCAATGCATATGTCGCCGCAACACCAGGAGAGACTTCAACGCGCCGAAGAGCCGTGGCGGGGCGTGCGCTGCCCGCCTGGAAGTCGTCGATCCGAAAGATTGGAACTCCCGCTCCATACGCGCTCTGCGGCATGTACAGACCGTTCTGCGGCCCATCTAACAAGAGCGCGCCGAGTGCTTCCGTCGGCCACTCCTCAGCGGCCTCAGCTTGGTCAATCACGGGGTCGGAGGGCCGCTCTACTGCGGGCAGTCCACCGTTAACCGCAGTGTTAAGGAGGGCCGGACGGTACACATTCATCGCAGCGAAGGCCAAATGCATGTGCCGCTCGCCATCGTCGATCTCATCGAAAAGCTCATCGATCCGAGCGACAATTCGGCGTTGCGCCTCAAGGTCCGGCAGCGGGACGGGGTGAGCGAGAAATGGCCCTCGGTTGATGTGCAGCATCGTTGAGCCGTGGAGATGTTCACTCCTTCGGAGGACATCGACTTCGGACTTGAGAAGATGCAACAGGTACCTCTTCTCGATACCCTCCCGGATGTTGCACACCTTGAAGATGTGCTGATTTAGCCAAGCGTCATGGCCACGCCAGGTGAACACATCGAGTGTGGCCGACCAGCTGACGAGGATATCGCCCTCGCACACACGAAACTTCTCATCGACTTGCCGTCGAGTTCGATTGGGCGCTCGAAGAGGATTGGTGAGGTTCTGGATGCGGATGATGGGAACGCCGTCTTGGTGCCAGTCGGTGGGCTTGAATGCTGCCCCGTTGACGAAGTCAGCCAACGCTCCCAGGCGCTCCCAACGCCAGCCATCAGGAAGCTCCCACGGCCCTTCGACCGGCCCCGCCTCGACCGCCGCCTTCTTCGCCCCCCTCGCCACGCCTTCCCCCTAAGCCACCAGCGCCTCGGACAGGTCGTCGATCAACCCGTCCAGCCGCATTCCGAACGCCTGACGCGCCGCGATGACGCCGCCCCGCTCGGTGAACTGCGGGAGTTCCTGAAGGTCGCGCAGGTGCAGGTCAATGTTCGCCGCAAGATGATCGCGGATCGCCTCCAGCCAGCGGCGCTGTTCAGGCGTGTAGGTTCGTCCCCCGCGCTCTTCCCGGCCGATCCACAGATTGAACCGTCCCGCGACTTCCGAAGACATGGGAGCCAAGGTGTCCCGCTGACCCAAGGTGTAGCGGACCAGTGCGACGACGTCGGTCAACACACGTCCGGGATTGGCCTTGATGGCCCCGTTGGAGAGCCGTTTGTAGGCATGCCATATCGCGACGGGTTCCAGAAGCCAGGGGGGTCGGGCGAGCGCCGCCCGGAGCTCCTCAAGGCTCTCGTAGGTCAACCGGCGGGCCGCATAGGGCTTGCCGTAGAGGATCGCGAGGGCGGTGAGTTCGTCCTGCTGTTCCTCCAGGAACGCCTTGAACCGGCCGGTCATCTCCGTTGCCGCCTTCGCATCGAACCCGGTTGAGATCACGGCGTCATAGCTGAACTCGTCGATCACGACCTCGCTCTGGGTCTTCAGCTCGATCAGCAGTTTGCGGACCTTGGGGTCGTCGAAGACGTAGAGGGCTTCCTTACGTAGCCGCTGGCCGATCTCGTCGAGCTGTTCAGGCGTCGCTGTGGTCGGGAGCGTGGTACCCGCGACCTGGGCGATGAAATCGTTGTCCAGCGCCCCGAGCAGCGCGCCCGCGATGTCCTTCGGCGTCCGCCCCCCGGTTTCGGCGGCCAAGCGGTCGCGGTCCTCCTCGGACAGCTTTCGGTCGAGCGCCGCCAGGCGAGCCGCCAAGGTGGAGACCACGTCCGGGTCGCTGCGCCCGCTCGCGACCTGTTCCAGCAGCTTGTCGAACGAAACAACACGCTCCCGCTCAAGCGGTGCGGAGATCGTCTTGGCGCTCTCGGTGACGCCGACGGCGTCGATCAGGATGAACCTGTCCTTACCCTTGGCACCGGGGGTCACCTTCGCGAGGTCGGCGGCGTTGATGGTGCGAACGCCGCGACCCTTCATCTGCTCAAAATAGAGGGACGACTTCACGTCCCGGAGAAACATCAGGACCTCGACCGCCTTGATGTCGGTCCCGGTGGCGATCATGTCCACCGTCACGGCGATGCGCGGATTGAACTGATTGCGGAAGGCCGAGATCAGCGTTTCCGGATCCACGTTTCCGGTCTTGTAGGTGATCTTCTTGGCGAACGCGTTGCCCTTGCCGAACACCTCGCGCGCGATGTGGACGACCTCCTCGGCGTGGTGGTCGTCCTTTGCGAAGATGAGGGTTTTCGGGATCTCGCTCCGCCCGGGGAAGAGCTCGGTCGCGAGGTTGTCGCGATAGGTCTCCAGCACGGTCCTGATCTGGTTGGGCGCGATGACGGATCGGTCGAGCTCGGCGGCCGAGTAGACGAGATCGTCGGTCAGCTCCTCATACCGTTGCCGGCGGGTGTGCCGGTCCCGGCGGGGGACGGTGAAGCCAGCTGGGACCTTGCTGCCCCGCTCGCCAATCTCGGTGCGGATGCGGAACACCTCGAAGGGCACGTTCACGTCGTCGATGACCGCGCGCTCGTAGGGATACTCGGCGACGAGGTTCTTCTGGAAATAGCCGAGCGTATGGACTGAGGGTGTCGCGGTGAGGCCGATGGTGAAGGCGTCGAAATACTCCAGGACCTGCCGCCAGCTCCCGTAGATCGACCGATGGCACTCATCGACGATGACGATGTCGAAAGTCTCAAGAGGGAGCTTGGCACTGTAGGCGACGGCCTTGGGTGCCCCTGAAGCCTCCCCTTCGTAGGCGCTGGCTTCCTCGTCCTCCTCGCTGAGCTCCGTCCCGGTCAGCTGGGCGAAAACCCGCTGGATCGTAGAAATGACGACCTTTGCGTCGCTATCCAGCCCGGCCGTCCCGAGCCGCTGAACATTGTAGAGCTCGGTGAAGAGACGACCCGTGCCGGGTGGCCGATAGGCCTGGAACTCCTTGAGTGTCTGGCGCCCGAGGTTGTTGCGGTCGACCAGGAACAGGATTCGCCTGGCATCGGCGTGGGCGAGGAGCCGGTAGGCGAGGGTCGCGGCGGTGAACGTCTTGCCCGCGCCCATGGTCATCTGAACGAGCGCGCGGGGCTTTCCCTCGGCGAGGGACTTCTCCAGCGCGGTGATTGCCTCTTCCTGGCAATCCCGGAGCCCGGTGGCGTCCAGCGGCGGAAGGTTCTGGAGCCGCGCTCTCAGTGAGGACTCGTCCTTCAGCCACTCATGCAGCGATTCAGGCCGGTGGAAGCTGAAGAGGTAGCGGGACCGCTGTTCGGGATCGACGCGGTCGCTGAAGAGGACCTCCGAGCCGCTGGCCTCGTAATCAAACCGAAGAGGGTCGCCCCAGTTGCCCAGGTGGCCGGGGAGTTTGTGCTGGTACCCGCTAGCCTGTTCTGCGACCCCTGAGAGGGTCATCCCCTCAGGCTTGGCCTCAATGACCCCGCAGGCCTTCCGGTCAATCACCAGCAAGTAGTCACATGGGCCGCTGGAGAGGGGATACTCGCGGACAGCAACACCCAAGGATGCGCCGAGGTTCATCTCCTCGCGATCCTGAATGACCCAGCCGGACGCCTCCAGTTGGGCGTCGATCAGAACTCGGGCCTTCTGTTCAGGGGTCGCCATCGGGCGCGACTATGGGCGAGTGACGACCAGTAGCGCAATCTAAAGCTATGGTCCCCGCTCGAAGACCCTTCAAGGGTCGCGCGTGTGGCCAATCAGTCGGCGAGAAATCCAGGCCGTTCCCCGATGCTCTGGGCGTAAGCCTTCAGGTGATCCCGGCGGACCCGGGCGTTCGGCGGCACTTGGACCGGGTTAGCGGGGTCTTTAATGTTCAGCCAGTGTACGGGAACGGGGCCGATCTGCCCGCTTCCAGCTGCTTGGCGCAGTTGCACCAGCCGCGCGGCCGCCTCGCCTAACAGCATTTTGTCCGGAACAGGTGGCGGCTCGACTCCGGCCCAAAGGCAGGCCGCTTGCTCCAGCGTGAGCGGATCGATCTGCCGCCAAACCGCCAAGTTTGCCTTGGCCACGCCTGCCCAAGGTCCTGAGTGAGAGCGTTTGTCTGCGTCGGACGCATTGCCCCCCGTAGAAGAGGATGCCGCCGCGATCTTCTTGATCCCCGAGGCGATCAACCAAAACACTGCGCTGGCCAAAAGGAAGGCGATGAGGCTGGCGAAGAAGTAAGAAATGGGAGCGTACGGCTTTAGGAACCCGGAAGCTGCGGCCAAGAGCCAAGCTACGAGACCAATAACGCTGGCAAACGTTAGGCCGAGAAACGTGAAAACCTGCAGGTGGTCGGCCACCGTTCCCACTGCAGCGTTCCAGCGCCTTATGAGCGACATGGCATTTTCCTGTCACCCATAAGTCGGTGAAGGTGTCACCCATCACCGCGCATCAACAACGCCTAGCGCATTGAAGTTAAAAGGAACTCTACACCCACTCACCGCCTGGTGGAGCCGAGGGGAGTCGAACCCCTGACCTCGTCATTGCGAACGACGCGCTCTACCAACTGAGCTACGGCCCCGATCCGGGACAGGCGAGCGCGGGACATAGGCGGCGGGTCCGGTCAGTGTCAACCGGGCCCCGGTGACGCCGGGAAACATTGGCGTTCTGCGCCTGCCGGGCTAGAAGCAGGACGCAACATCTTACGGAGTTAGGGTTCATGGGCACCGCCATTGTCTGGCTGGTCGACGCGATCGTCACACTGCTGATCTGGATGATCATCGCCTCGGCCATCCTGAGCTGGCTGTTTGCCTTTGACGTGATCAACCACCGCAACCGGTTCGTGAACCAGCTGGCCAGCTTCCTCGACGCCGTGACCGGGCCGCTGCTGGCCCCGTTCCGTCGCATCATCCCGCCGCTGGGCGGTATGGACATCAGCCCGATCGTACTGCTGCTGCTGCTCAATTTCGGCCGGATCCTGTTCTTCCAGACCCTGGCCGGGCCGCTGATCGCCACCCTCAACTAGACTCCCGTCCCGCCGCATCTTGCGCCGGGGGCGCAGGCTCCTAAGCTGCCGCCCCCTTCTCCTCCAGCCCCACAGACCGCGCATTCATGACCACGATCCGAACAGTCGCCATCATCGGGGCCGGACAGATGGGGGCGGGCATCGCCCAGACCGTCGCCGCCGGCGGCTATACGGTCCGGCTGTACGACGCCTCGTCCGAACGCCCGCCGCTGGCCCAGGCCGCGATCGCCGCCACCCTGGCCCGCCAGGTCGAGCGCGAGATCACCGCCCAGGCCGAGGCTGACGCCATCATGGGCCGGATCAGCATCGCCGCCGACCTGGCCGAGGTCGGGGCGTCCGACCTGATCATCGAGGCCGCGGTCGAGGACGAGGCGGTCAAGAAGGCCATCTTCAGCGAACTGACGCCCTATCTGGCCCCCCGGACCCTGCTGGCCTCCAATACCTCATCGATCTCGATCACCCGGCTGGCCGCGGCCACCGACCGGCCCGAGCGGTTCATCGGCCTGCATTTCATGAAGCCGGCCCCGGTGATGAAACTGGTCGAGATCATCCGCGGCATCGCCACCTCGGCCGACACCTATGCGATCGCCGTGGCCTTCGCCGAAAGCCTGGGCAAGACCACCACCAACGCCGAGGACTTCCCCGCCTTCATCGTCAACCGCATCCTGGTGCCGATGATCAACGAGGCGATCTACACCCTGTACGAGGGCGTCGGGAACGTCGCCTCG
>TARA_R110002124_G_scaffold2781_7_pt1 | contig 24899 bp, 14 predicted proteins | sample TARA_R110002124 | Tara Oceans TARA_R110002124 (sample SAMEA4397445) | marine metagenome | biome: Polar Biome; feature: [SRF] surface water layer (ENVO:00010504); material: water (ENVO:00002006), including particulate matter (ENVO:01000060) such as... | depth 5 m
TAATACATGGGCTTTTGTGGTTAAAGCAAAAAAAAGGATAGGTGAAAATGAATCACCTATCCTCCTTCAAGAATTATATTTATTTTTTATTCATATTGGCTTTGCTTTGAAAGGGCTTTTAAAGCCTCCGAAGTATATTTAAAAGATTTAAGTCTTTTTTCATGCTCATAAATATTCGTGGTTACCATCACCTCATCTAGGTCATATTGCTCAATAAAGTTTTCTAAGCCTGCTTTGACCTTTTCAAAACTTCCAATAAAAGCATATTTGGTCATTTGCTTAATGGCAGCCTCTTCATGTGGTGCCCAAATTCCACTCATGTCTTTGACTGGAGGGGAAAGTGGGTAAGATCTACCTCTAACAATTCCCAAAGCCATTTGGTAAAAAGAAGTGGCTAAATATTCAGCTTCTTCATTGCTGTCAGCTATAACAACATTTACACATGCCATTAGGTAAGGTTTGTTGTTGTATTGAGATGGTTTAAAGTTTTGTTTGTAATAGGTAGCTGCCTGAGAGAAATAGGTTGGTGCAAAGTGGCTAGCAAAAACATAGGGCAAGCCCTTTTTAGCTGCCATAAATGCACTGTCCATACTTGAACCCAATAAATAAATAGGGATGTCTAATCCTTCGGCAGGAAAAGCGCGAACGGCAGAGTCGATGTTTTCATCAGAAAAGAACATTTGTAACTCTTCTAAATCCTGAGGGAATTCCTGTACGGTTTGCATCCTACCTCTCCTTAGAACTGCTGCGGTCTTTTGATCTGTACCCGGAGCCCTACCCAAGCCCAGGTCTATTCTTCCGGGGTATAAGGTATCAAGGGTGCCAATTTGTTCCGCAACCATCATGGGGCTATGGTTGGGAAGCATAATTCCTCCAGAGCCTACCCTGATGGTTTTCGTTCCTTGGGCAATATGTCCCATCAAAACAGTAGGTGCTGAACTTCCTACGTATGGCATATTATGATGCTCTGCTAGCCAATATCGCTTGAATCCCCATGATTCTGCTTTTATGGCTACATCCAAAGCCCTTTTATAGGCATCTCCGGCATCATATCCTTCCTTAAGTAATGCTAAATCTAAAATTGAATAATTCATAACAAGTTGTATAGGACTTCAAACCTAATTTTTCGCCTTTTGGTTCCTAAATTAGCTTATCGATTCCTGTTCCTTTTAAAGGCTTAACCCTAAACTCTGCGAAAGATTATTTATAATAACAATGCTGATAATTGTAGGAAAACCAGAGCAACCTCTTGTAAAAAACCTCACCGTAGATTAGCAGCGGCGAGGTTTTATAAAAAAACAACAATTTTATTTGAGGTTAAATCACCTTATTTCTCTACAAGTTTAGGGTAGTCTGTATATCCTTTTGCCCCAGGTGTGTAAAAGGTGGATTCATCCCAAGATGCCAATTTTTCGTTTGAAGTAAACCTCTCTACTAAATCAGGATTGGAAATATATAACTTTGCATAGGCTACTGCATCTGCCAGGCCTTCTAAAATAAATTGATTGCCTTTCTGCTGATCAAAACCTGCATTTATAATTATTTTTCCTTTGTAAATCGGTCGGTACCTTTTGGCAATATCAGTCTCCGCGTAGGGTATGTCCGAAACATCATTAAAGGGTTCGGAAAGGTGGAGATAAGCCAATTCATACCTATTAAGGTTTTCTATGATATAGTCAAATGTAGGAATACTTTCTTCGTCCATCGTCATTCCAAAAATCCCACTAAGTGAAGGATTTAATCTTACACCAATTCGGTTTTCTGGTACAACTTTCTTTATGGCATCGATTATTTCGAATAGGATTTTGGCTCTGTTAGGAATACTTCCTCCATATTCGTCCATCCTAACATTTGAAGTACGGCTGAAGAATTGATGCAATAGGTAACCATTAGAGCTGTGAATTTCTACCCCATCAAATCCTGCTTCCCATGCATTGGCTGCTGCATTTTTAAAATCCTCTATCGTTTGTTTAATCTCGGGGATAGACATTTCTTTGGGAGTGACAGTGTCCTTAAACCCTTTAGGTGTAAATGACTTCGATTTGGGATTTATCGCAGAAGGGGCTAGTGGAAGGGCTCCTTCATGGAAATCAGGATGTGAAATCCGACCTACATGCCATAACTGTATGAATATTTTCCCACCCGCATCATGTACTGCCTTTGTCACTTTTTTCCAACCTTCTACTTGAGCCTTGCTGTGGATTCCTGGAGTATTGATATAGCCGACCGCTTCTTGAGAAATTTGAGAACCTTCAGTAATGATAAGCCCTGCTGAGGCTCTTTGTTTGTAATATTCGGCATGTAAATCAGTGGGGGCTTTATCTTGATTGTCTGCCCTGCTTCGGGTCATAGGGGCCATTACAACTCTATTGGCTATTGATAAATCGCCAAGCTTTAACTTTTCTAAAAGTGGTTGGTTTTGCATAGTAAATACTGGTTTTAAACGAATCTGAAAATAATTTCTGTTCTTAGTCAACTAAAAACTTCTAACAATGTTGACTTTTTTATTACTAAGATTTGATGGCTACAATATCTGAACCAGTAATTGAAAAATTAGGGTAAAGATGAAAAAAGGTTGGATTCAACTCGATTTTTCCTTGAAAATTTATCCAGAAATCTAGATATAGGCTGTGTTTAGAGTACCTACAAAAAAAGCTGGCCTTCTGAAAAAATCAGAAAGCCAGCCTATTTCTTAGTATATCAACAGATGATTATTAGGCACTGTGCTCTTCGACCCAATTTCTAGCATTGATAAAGGCAGTTATCCAAGGGCTTACGTCCTCTTTCTGAAGATCTTCCGGATAATATGGCCAGTTCCAAGGCGCAATTGCCCGCTCTATATGAGGCATTATCGCAAGATGTCTTCCATCTTTAGATGCCAAGCCGGCTACATTATGGTCTGATCCATTGGGGTTTCCAGGATAAGCTTCATAGGAGTATTTCATGCCTATATTGTAACTTTCTTTATCAGCTGGCAAATTGAATTTCCCTTCCCCATGTGCAACCCACACACCCAGTTGAAGACCCGACAAGGATCCAAACATTACTGAATTGTTTTGTGGAATTGTAACATTTACAAAAGAAGATTCAAATTTATGGCTTTCATTGTGAAGCATGCTGGCTTTTTCCTCATGTTCAGGATTGATAAGGTCTAATGCCACCATCAACTGGCAACCATTACATACACCTAAACTGAGCGTGTCTTTCCTTGCATAAAAGTTATCCAAAGCATTCTTAGCTTTTTCATTGAAAAGAAAAGCTCCGGCCCATCCCTTGGCAGAACCAAGAACATCTGAATTTGAGAAGCCACCTACAAACACAATCATGTTTACATCCTCTAGGTTTTCCCTTCCTGATATAAGGTCTGTCATATGGATGTCTTTGACATCGAATCCCGCCAGCCATAATGAATAGGCCATCTCTCTGTCTCCATTGACTCCTTTTTCACGAATAATTGCTGCTTTGGCGCCCGTGGTTGTTTTCCTATTGGGGTCCAAATTCAATGATTCGTAAGTCCCTTCCCATTGCTCAGGAAAGGTATAGTTCAAAGGTTGATTTTTGTAATTTTCAAACCTTTCTTTTGCGAGCCGTTTCCCAGACTGTTGTTGGTCCAATAGGTAAGAAGATTTGTACCAAATATCCCTCAATACTGAAACTTCCCAAGATTTATTCAAACCATCAATTTTAATGGTCCCTGTAGCATTTACAGTAGCGATTTCCACTGCTGAAATTCCTTGAGAATTTAAGAAGGTAGTGATATCGGCTGCATCTTTTACTTGAATTACCAAACCTGGATTTTCAGCAAACAATGCTTTGATCAAATCTTTTTCCTTAAGGTTTGAAGCATGAATGTCTATTCCCGTATTCTGGTTAGGGAAACACATTTCCAATAAGGTAGTGATCAAACCACCGGATGAAATGTCATGACCAGCTAGTACTTTGTTTTGCTTTATAAGGTCTTGAATGGTTGCAAAGGCACTTTTGAAATAGGCTGCATCCTTTATGTCTGGTACTTCGTTGCCAATTTTATTTAGCGATTGGGCAAAGGAGCTGCCACCTAATTTTGCATCATCCTTCGACAAATCTATGTATAGCAATGTTGATTCAGGGCTAGCCTTCAGACCAGGAGAAATAACATTATTTATATCTGAACATTCACCTACAGTGGATATGATAACTGTCCCTGGAGACTTTACCGTTTGGCCACTTGGGTACTTCTGGGTCATGGACAAGGAGTCTTTTCCGGTAGGAATGTTTATCCCCAAAGCGATAGCAAAATCACTTGTGGATTCAACTGCTCGGTACAACCGTTCATTTTCTCCTTCGTTTTTGGCTGGCCACATCCAGTTGGCACTTAGGGAAACCCCTTTTAGTCCATCGGTAAGTGGTGCCCATATTAAGTTGGTAAGTGCTTCCGCTATTGCCAATCGGGAGCCGGCTTCAGGACTTACCAAAGCGGCTATAGGAGAATGGCCGATGGAAGTAGCTATTCCTTTATTTCCTGAATAATCCATGGCCATCACTGCCACATTATTCAATGGAAGCTGAAGTTCGCCAGTTGTTTGTTGCTTGGCCACCCTACCAGTAACTGACCTGTCTACTTTGTTGGTGAGCCAGTCTTTGCAAGCTACTGCTTCTAATTGCAGCACATTGGTTAAATACTGCTCAAAATCTTGAACTTTGTATTCTGGTGCTTTAAAATTTTGCTTGGCTTTTTTGTCCACCAAAACAGTTTTTGGGGAAGACCCAAACATATGATTCAAACTCCAATCAACAGGTTTTTCTCCTGTCTGGGTGTTTTCAAATTTGAATTGCATGTCCCCAGTCGTTTGGCCAATATTATAAAATGGAGCTCTTTCTCGGTCAGCAATCTTTTTTATCTTGTCGATGTGAACATCTTTTACTACCAATCCCATTCTTTCCTGGGACTCATTGCCAATGATTTCTTTGGCAGAAAGGGTAGGGTCCCCAACAGGCAATTTTTCCAAATCAATGGTTCCTCCAGTATTTTCCACCAATTCAGAAAGGCAGTTTAAGTGGCCACCTGCTCCATGGTCATGTATTGATACGATAGGATTGTCCTCACTTTCAGCCAAAGCTCTGATGACATTTGATACTCTTTTCTGCATTTCAGGATTTGACCGCTGAATGGCATTCATTTCTAAGGAAAGACTAAGTTCACCAGTGTTTAGAGAGGAAACAGCGCTGCCTCCCATGCCAATTCTATAATTGTCACCACCCATCAGGACTATACGGTCACCTTTTTCGGGATTTTTCTTAAGACTATAAGGGGCTGCAGTAAAACCAACTCCTCCTGCTTGCATGATTACCTTATCGAATCCCCAATGTAGCTCATCCTCATTGTGCTCGAAAGTCATAAGGCTTCCGCAAATGATTGGCTGACCAAATTTATTACCAAAGTCACTGGCACCGTTAGACGCTTTAATAAGGATGTCCATAGGGGATTGGTAGAGCCATTTTCGCTCCGAAAGGTTCTTCTCCCAACTTCTTCCAGCTTCTGATCTAGGGTAAGAAGTCATGTAAACTGCCGTGCCAGCTAGTGGGATAGAGGCGGTACCACCTGCCATCCTGTCTCTGATTTCCCCCCCTGACCCCGTAGCAGCACCATTGAAAGGCTCTACAGTGGTAGGGAAATTATGGGTTTCCGCTTTTAAGGATATTACGGTATCTATTTCTTTAATCTCAAAATAATCTGCTTTATCGGATGACTTGGGCGCAAATTGCAAAGCTTTAGGTCCTTTTACAAAGGCTACGTTGTCACTGTAAGCTGAGACTATTCCATTTTTATTGGCTTTGGAAGTTTCTTTGATTAACTGAAACAGCGTCATGGATTTTTCCTCACCATCTAAGATAAAGGTGCCATTGAAGATTTTATGCCTGCAATGTTCGGAGTTAACCTGGCTAAAGCCAAACACTTCACTGTCTGTCAATGGCCTGTCCAGTGATTTGCTTACACCTTCCAAATAGGCCACCTCTTCAGCATTTAATGCCAATCCCTCTTTTTCATTATAGGAGCTAATGTCCTCTATATATTGGATAGGGTCAGGAGTTTTTGCAATTGAGTAGACATTCTGCCCCAAACCTTTATAATGTCGTTGAAGCATGGGGTCGAAAGTACTGCCTTCAGTCCATGGGTAGAAGGCTTCAATTCTCAGAATCCCTTTTATTCCCATATTCTGGCTAATTTCCACCGCATTTGTAGACCAAGGGGTAATCATTTCCTTCCTGGGACCGATAAATTCACCAGAAATCTCCAGATCTTCCAAATAATCGGCGCCTCCGAAAAGCCAGTTCAATTTCTCCAGTTCACTATTTTTTAACGCCTCATTGGTTTCAAGGGCGTAAAGGGTCTTCTCCGGGGATTGAAAAAACAAAATCTTCATAAAGGGATCAATAGCTTTTTTGAATGGGCAAATGTACAAAATTGGTTTTAAAATTTTGCAGTGCAGATGGAGTAAGAAACTGATTAGCTAGGATAACTTGAAAAAAATAGGAATTGCTCCTAAGTCAAAGAAATAAATAGGATGAAATTGCCCTTTTGGCTTGAAGTTTAAGTCGGAAGAAATCTTCAAAAACCCAATTTAATATAGCCTTTTTACAAAAAATATATAGTTCCTTTGTAGAGTTAAGAAGAATGAGTGTTAAAATAATAGAAATTCCTGAAGAAACTCTGAACCTTTTGATAGTTTCTCTAGTTTATTCCCTGAGTTAATCATTAAGGGATATTTGGAAACGAGACAAAATATAATTCGAATAGCACTAAAAAATTTTTTAGTGTACGGGGTAAGGGCAGTCACTATGGATGAAATAGCCAGGATTGCGGGAATATCTAAAAAAACAATTTATGAAGAATTCTCTAGTAAAGAGGAACTGGTCAACGCAGCAATAGAAGCATCAATAAAAGAATACAGGTGTGATTTAGATGAGATGGAAAGCATTGATGAAAGTGCTATTGACCATCTTTTACGAATGACAAGATATTTAAGGGAAGTTTTTACCAGCATGAACCCATTATTAATGCAAGATATTCAAAGGTTTTATCCGAAATGCTGGTTAAAAATAAATGAATTCAAAACTGAGAAAGTACTTCAAAATATTATTATGGTATTAGAAAAAGGCAAGGAATCTGGAGATTTTCGAATTGAAATCAATTCAGAGTTACTGGCCTACATGCGTATGGATCAAATCACCAACACGTTTACTTCTAATTATGCCAAATTCAGCCCAAGTTTTCTTGATTGTCAACTGGCAATTTTAGATCATTTTATACATGGAATTCTTACTGACCAGGGTAGGTCTAATTATTATAGGAAACTACAAACACAGGAATTATAATTTTATGAATTTTAAATCGATAATTTTCACCGTTTCAATTTGGGTTTTTGGCCATTGGTTTACGGATGTTCAGGCCCAGCAAGTAGCTTTTACTTTAGAAGAAAGCGTTAACTATGCGCTAGAAAACAATGCGGAAGCAAGAAGTGCCAATCTGGAGATTCAAGCAGCAAAAGGCTTGGTGGGCGAGCGAACTGCAGAGGGCTTGCCACAAATCACGACCAAGGTCAATGCAACCAAAAACCTTGTAGTACCTATTACTCCATTTCCTGCTCAATTTTCGGATCCGGAAGCTCCTGAAGGTACATTTATTGGTATTCAGTTTTCACCTGTCTATTCTGCCAACCTGACAGCCACTGTAAGTCAAATGATCTTTAACGGATCTTACTTCATAGGGCTTAAGGCGGCAAAAACTTACAAGCAATTGGTGGAATTTGACAAGGCCTTTACAGAACTTCAAGTGATTGAAAACGTGAAAAAGGCCTATTTTTCTGTTTTGGTAAGTAAGGAACGTGAAACCCTGATTCAAGCGAATTTAAATCGCTTGGATACACTTCTAAAGGAAACAGAGATTTTGTACCAAGAAGGCTTTGCAGAGAAAATAGATGTGACAAGGATACAAGTACAGAACAACAATATTAGAACTGAACTCAATAAAGCCAAAACTTCCACTAGAGTAAGCAAAGCCATATTGAAATTACAAATGGGTTTCCCTGAAGATAGGGATATTTCCCTGAGCAATGAACTTGACGATTTCACCCAATATTTAGATACCCAAAGGTTGTTAAGTGAGGAAGGTCAGCAAAGAGTCGAAGTAGATCAAATCAATACCAACTACGACTTGGCAGTTTTGGATTTGAAAAACAACCAGATTCAATACATGCCAAGGTTGGATGCCAATTATACATTTCAAAGAAATGCTTTCGGAGGTAATTTCTCCAAGCTATGGTCTGGAGACTGGTTTACAGGTTCAATTTTAGGGGTAACCCTGGAAATTCCAATATTTGATGGATTTACTAAAAGATATAAAATCCAACAGAACAGGGTGCAAATGAGGCAACTCGAAGTTCAAAAAGAATTTACGTTACAGAATATTGCCTTGGAAAAATTTCAGGCCAAACAGAATTTAATCAATAGTCTGCAGGAGTTGGAAGTTCAGCGGGAAAATAGGGATTTGGCATTGGAAGTTTTTAATATGGCTAAAATAAAGTACCAAGAGGGAGTTGGCTCCAACTTAGAAGTGGTGGAGGCTGATGCTACCTTGAAAGAATCGGAAACCAATTATTTTTCGGCGCTTTATGACACATTTATTGCACGAGTAGATTTAGAAAAAGCTTTGGGAATATTAAAATGAGAAAAGGATTATACATGTTTATGAAAAATACACTTAAGATTTTAACCCTATCCCTCATGCTGGGGATGTTTTCTTGTGGGCAGCAGGAAGAAGATGAGCTTTCTAAGAAGAAAAGCCAATTGGATGAGTTCAAATCCGAATCTGCAGAATTGAAAGTGAAGATTCAGGAATTGGAGGAAGAAATCTCCAAAATGGATCCCGAATTTCGAAAAAATCAGAGAAAGTCAGTTTTAGTAACAACAGTGAAACCTGAAACTGGAAGATTTGATCATTATGTAGAAGTAACCGGTTCTGTACTTTCCAAAAAGAATGTAAATATAAGTGCAGAAGTATCTGGCAGGGTAGAAGAGATTGTTACCAGAGAAGGCATGTCTGTAAGAAAAGGACAGGTTATTGCTCGAATAGATGCTGAATCGGTACAAAGGAATTTGGATGAAATCCAAACCCAACTAGAGCTTGCCAAAACCATCTTTGAGAAACAAGAAAGACTATGGAATCAGCAAATAGGTACAGAAATCCAATACCTAGAAGCAAAGAATAGAAAGGAAACCTTAGAAAAGAACCTTGCCTCTATAGAACTTCAAAAAGATAGAAGCACAATTAGAGCACCATTTAATGGAACTGTTGAGGAACTCGTTGTAAGGGTAGGTGAACTGGTGCAACCAGGTTCTCCTGTAGTTAATTTTGTAGGTGAAGATGACCTCTTTATAGAAGGAGATATTTCTGAAAGATATGTAGGGATTCTAGACAAGGGGGATTCGGTTAGTATTTATTTCCCATCCATTGATAAAACCTTAAAAACCAAAGTGACGGCTATTGGAAAGGTTATCAATCCTGACAACAGAACTTTTAAGATCGAAGTTTTTCTACCTAAGTTGGAAAAAGTTAAACCAAATATGATTTCGGTTTTAAATATTCAGGATTACAGCGTGGAAGATGCAGTTACCATCCCTTCTTACTTGATATTGAAGGACAACAAAGGAAGTTATGTGTTTGTTGTTGAAGAGGGGGTAGCTCATAAAAAATACATTGAAAGAGGCATGACCTACGATAGCAAAACGGAAATCATTGAAGGTTTAAGTGGTTCCGAAGTGCTTATTGACAAAGGATTTAGGGAAGTAGGAGATAATTTTAGTGTAAACATCTCATCTTAATTAGAATATGGCTTCAGAAGAAAATAAGAAAAAAGGAGTAATCAGGGAATTTGGTGTATCCTCACTTTCTGTTGATAACAGAACAAGTGTGGTTATTCTAACACTGATCATTACCTTCCTGGGGATGTTTGCCTACAGGACCATGCCCAAAGAAAGTTTTCCGGAAATTGTTATTCCTACGGTTTATGTAGGTACAGCATACCCCGGAAACTCACCCGTAGATATGGAAAACCTGATTTCTAGGCCCATTGAAAAAGAGTTAAAATCCATAAATAATTTAAAAGATGTAAGTTCCACTTCCATCCAGGACTTTTCATCGATTGTGGTTGAGTTTAATCCAAATGTGGAAATATCAAAGGCCATACAGGATGTCAAAGATGCGGTAGATAAAGCGAAAAGTGAGTTGCCTAATGATTTGGATAGAGACCCTGATGTGCTTGAGGTCAATACCTCAGAGTTTCCAATAATGAATGTAAATATTTCAGGAAACTATACCGAACAAGAGCTGAAAACTTATGGGGAATATTTGGAAGATGAAATTGAAAAATTAACTGAAATATCAAGTGCTGATTTAAGTGGGACCATTGAACGAGAAATTCGTATCAATGCGGATCTCTATAAAATGGAGGCTTTGGGTGTTACTTTTTCTGACATATCAAGCGCTGTTTCTGATGAGAATGTTACCATTTCAGGAGGTAATATTTTGTCTGGTGATTACAGAAGAACATTAAGGATAGATGGTGAATTTGCCAAGCCTATAGAAATTGAAGATGTTATCGTCAAGACCGAGAATAACAATATTGTATACCTGAGGGATGTAGCAGAAGTAGAAGATACCTATAAAGAAAGAGAGAGTTTTGCCAGAAGTAAGAAATTGCCTGTAGTTACAATTAATGTAATAAAAAGAAGTGGAGAAAATCTTTTGGATGCTTCTGATAAAATTAAGGCCCTTATTGATGAAGTGAAAATAAATAAATTTCCGGAGGATTTGGAAGTAACCATTACCAATGACCAATCCAAAGCCACACGGTCTCAAGTAGATAATTTAGAAAACAGTATCATATCAGGGGTGATCCTTGTGGTGTTGGTATTGATGTTTTTCCTTGGTTTCCGAAATGCACTGTTCGTAGGAATTGCTATTCCATTGTCTATGTTTATCTCATTCTTGGTACTCAATTCCTTGGGTGTTACCCTGAACCTCATGGTATTGTTCTCCTTAATTCTTGCTTTGGGAATGCTGGTGGACAATGGAATTGTGGTAGTAGAGAATATCTATAGACTGATGCAGGAAGGGAAATCTGCAGTAAGAGCAGCTAAAGAAGGCGTTGGTGAAGTGGCTTGGCCAATTATTACATCTACGGCTACTACACTTGCAGCCTTCCTTCCTCTGGCATTTTGGGATGATATCATTGGGGAGTTTATGAAATACCTTCCCATCACCTTGATTATCGTATTGTCTTCCTCCTTGTTCGTAGCCTTGGTAATCAACCCTGTGTTGACAGCCTTGTTTATGAAAGTCCAAGATGTAGATAAGGAAAAGCCCGTTCAGAAACCGATGATTGTTGCTGCAGTTTTGACTACATTGGCAATCATAAGTTATTTCCTAACTTGGATAGCACTTGGAAATTTATTGTTCCTGTCTGCCCTGCTAGTTATATTTAATGTTTTCTTCTTAAGAAGGGCTATTCGTTGGTTCCAAAATGTATTCTTGGTTCGGTTGGAGGACCTATATGAAAAAACACTTCTTTTCGCATTAAGGGGTAAGAAGCCCTACCTCTTTTTCGGCGGAACGTTGATATTATTGGTGCTGTCATTGGCCTTACTTTTTGTAAGTGCGCCGAAAATATTATTTTTTCCTGACAATCAACCGGCCTTGATTAGTATATACATTGAAAAACCTATTGGAACGGACATTACTTCTACCAATGAATTTGTGGAAGAATTTGAAGATGATCTTTTTGCTTTACTGAAACCTTATGATCAAATCATAGAGTCTGTGATAACCCAAATTGGAGAAGGTACTGGAGACCCTATGGAAGGACCAAGCCAGGCATCTACTCCTCACAAGGCTAAGGTGACAATTGGTTTTGAAGAGTATCAATTCCGAGAAGGAATCAATACCAATGAAATCATGGAGAAGATTAGGGAATTGGCAGAGGGATATCCGGGTGTATTGATGACAGTAGGTAAGCAACAAAATGGACCTCCTGTAGGTAAACCTGTAAATATAGAAGTAACAGGGGAGGATTTTGAGCAGCTCATCACATATGTGAATTCTATGAGAGAGCATATAAATGAATCTGGAATACAAGGGATTGAGGAGTTGAAAACCGATCTGGAACTTGGAAATCCTGAATTAATCATAAATATCGATAGAGAGAAAGCACGTAGGTTCGGTTTGTCAACGGCAACTATCGCCAATGAATTGAGGACTGCTCTTTTCGGGCTGGAGGTATCCAAGTTCAAGGAGGGAGAAGATGATTACCCTATTCAGCTTAGGTTAGCAGATAAATTCAGGTATGATATCAATGCTTTGCTAAATAAAAAAATAAGCTTTAGAGACAAATTTGGTAATCAGAAGGAAATTCCAATTTCATCTGTAGCAAGTTTAGAATACAGTTCTACCTACGGTTCAGTTAAAAGAAAAGATTTGGAAAGGGTAATTACCATATTTTCCAATGTGAATGATGGTTATAATGCAACTGAAATTAATAACGAGATTAAACGATTGTTGCAGGATTTTGATATTCCGGAAGGGATTAATGTGAGCTTTACAGGTGAGCAGGAAGAACAAGCAAAATCAGCGGAGTTTTTGACTCGAGCATTATTGATTTCGGTCTCTTTAATCTTTCTGATTATCGTTGCACAGTTTAATTCCATAACTACGCCATTTATTATCATGGCATCCGTTATACTGAGTACCATTGGTGTGTTTTTAGGATTGGTGATTTTTAATATGGACTTTGTCATTATTATGACTGGTATTGGAATTATATCCTTAGCTGGAGTTGTAGTAAACAATGCGATTGTACTAATAGATTACACTGATTTGGTTCGCTCAAGGAAAAGAGAAGAATTAAATATCGGAGAAGAGGAAAGTCTATCAAAAGAGGATCTTTTAGATAGTATTATTAAGGGTGGAAAAACAAGATTACGACCAGTACTTTTAACTGCTGTTACCACAGTATTGGGGTTGATTCCTTTGGCTATAGGGATGAATATCGATTTTTATGGATTGTTGTCCTCCTTTGACCCGAAATTTTATATTGGAGGGGATAATGCAGACTTTTGGGGCCCAATGGCATGGACTGTAATATTTGGTCTAACCTTTGCGACCTTTTTAACGTTAATAGTAGTACCTGTCATGTATTTATTGGCAGACAAATTAAATACGGCTGTTCGTAAGATCAGTTAATTAGATTTAATTAAAGGTTGGTGGTTTTTTTAAGTGTTCAAACCTCCGAGACATTGTCTCGGAGGTTTTTATTTTTTAGACTTGAAGGAAAGCTGAAAAAAATTGTACTAAGCTTTTGACACTTGATTCTTCTGGTTAAACCCGAAATATGCAATAGACCTTCTATTACATAATCTGGGTTAAAGTCTTCTGACTTGCTTTAAAAAAGCACCTCATTATTAGGATTGGCCATAGTATGCACCTTCACCATGTTTGCGTTCATAATGTTTTTTGATCAAGGCTTCCTTTAGTCTTGGTGCATTGGGGTTTATTTGTAAAGTCAAATAGGCCATTCGGGCAATTTCTTCAAGCACTTTGCTATTATATACTGCTTTCTGGGCATTCTTTCCCCAGGTAAATGGTCCATGATTGCCTATAAGAACCATTTCTACTTCTTCAGGGGAAATGTTTTTTTCATGGAAACAGTCCAGAATTTGTTGTCCGGTCATGTGTTCATAATCACCTGCAATATTTGCATCACTCATAGGAGGAGCGCAAGGGATGTCACTGGTATTATGGTCTGCATGTGTAGTGCCAAATAAAGGAATGTCCATATGTGCCTGCGCCCATGAAACAGCATAGCAGGAGTGAGTATGACATATGCCACCGATATGATCCCATTTGCTGTATAAATAGGCATGGGTTTTTGTGTCTGAAGAAGGTCTCATTTCTCCTTCTACGACCTTATTATTAAAGTCCACAATAACGATGTCTTCTTCTTTTAATGTTTCATAAGGAACCCCACTTGGTTTGATGGCAAACACTCCTTTTTCCCTGTCTACCGCACTCACGTTACCAAAGGTATAAACGACCAAATCCAATTGGGGTAACTCCATATTGGCTTTATAACACTCACTTTTCAGTTCTTTGTAATTATTCATGGTATATTGAAGGGGTTATTTAAATGCAATTGATTTATAGAAAATAGTCTATTGGCCATGAAGCCCTATCCAAATGATTGTAAATTAGAAGCAGCTTGCAATTTAGTAGGCCAGCTCTTTTTTTCCTATTTGAAATAGATGTCTGAGGAACAAATATGGAAAAAGGATCTTTAGAATGAGATTTTAAGTTAAATTTTTTCTCGTAATTTTAGATAAATTATTAGCATATAATTAAAACAAAAGCATGCAGCTAAAACAAAAAGTAGTATGGTTGGTGACTGGCAGTCAACACCTATATGGCCAAGATATTTTAAAGGAAGTAGCTGATCATTCGCTGTCCATTAGTGAATATTTTAACCAAGAAAATAACATTGCTGTTAGGGTAGCGTTCAAAGCAGTTGTGACTACCCAAGAAGAAATTCTACAGGTTTTTTTGGAGGCAAATAGGAGTGAGGATTGTGTTGGGGTAATGGCTTGGATGCATACTTTTTCTCCTGCAAAAATGTGGATTAATGGATTGAAGGTACTCAGTAAGCCTTTGCTGCATTTGCATACTCAATATGGGGAGCGTATTCCTTGGGAATCCATAGATATGGATTATATGAATCTGCATCAAAGTGCTCATGGTGATAGGGAGTTTGGTTTTATCTGTACCAGAATGAAAATACCGAGAAAGGTGGTAGTCGGTCATTGGAAAGAAATTGAGCTACATAAAGAAATTGACCATTGGTGCAGGGCTGCCTGCGGATGGAATGACTTGCAAGGAGCTAAATTTGTGAGGTTTGGTGATAATATGCGCCAGGTGGCTGTGACTGAAGGGGACAAGGTAGAAGCACAGATGAAGTTTGGTTTTGCTGTTAATACCCATGGAGTAGGAGATTTGGTGGAGGTGATAAATAAAGTGAGTGAGGCTGAATTAGCCCAACTGATAGAAACCTATGTCAGTTCCTATAGTTTGTCAGAGGACTTAAAAAAGGGAGGGGAAAAGCATGCTTCTCTAGTGGAGGCGGCAAAAATAGAGTTAGGCTTAAAGCATTTTTTGGAACATGGAGGTTTTAAAGGCTTTACCAATACTTTTGAAGACCTTCACGGAATGAGTCAATTGCCAGGCTTGCCTGTTCAGAGGCTTATGAATGCAGGCTATGGCTATGCAGGGGAAGGTGATTGGAAGACCATGGCCCTGGTGCGTGCGATGAAGGTCATGGGAACAGGACTGCCAGGAGGCAATGCGTTTATGGAGGATTATACTTATGATTTTAAAGAACAAGGTGGTTTGGTATTGGGCGCTCACATGTTGGAAGTAGACGAGTGCCTTGCAGAAGGGCCCATTCGTTGTGAAATTCATCCATTAGGAATAGGTGGCAAAGAAGACCCCGTTAGACTTGTGTTTGATGCCAAGGCATGTTCAGCACTGAATGCGTCACTTATCGATCTGGGTAATAAATATAGAATGGTGGTAAATAAAGTAGAAGCCGTTAGTTCACCTAATGCCTTGCCCAAATTACCTGTGGCAAGAACCATTTGGCGACCCCTTCCAGATTTTAAAAGTGCCAGTACAGCTTGGATACTTGCAGGAGGCGCACATCATACTTGTTTTAGCCAAAACTTAAGTACCCAAGTTATAGAGGATTTTTGTGAAATGGCTGGAATTGAATGTGTAGTAATAGATGAAAATACAAATCTCAGAAGTTTTAAGACCTATCTTAAAGGTTTTGACCTGTAGCGATAAGAACAAGAGAACTGTCTTTTTTCCAAGAAATGCTGAATAAAGTGAGGGAGTTAAGATACTCCCTCTTTTTTTTGCCAATTTAATATTGAATCAAGGGATCAAGATTACCCAAGTTGAACTAATCCGTTGTTGGCAAAATAATCAAAGGAGTATTGCCATCATGTATTAGGTCATTGATGAAAAAATTCCTGAATAACTTGTCATTTAGATGGCGTGAACCTTTTTGCAGGACAATAAAGTCATCAAGGCGTTTACTAAATCTTTTTTTGATTTCAGTGAAAGCATCTTTATTCTCGTAAATATTTATTTGAACCTCAAAACGATCTTCCAATTTAGACTTCAATTGTTCCAGGTATTCCTTACCTCGAGCCAATTCTGCTTTGTCTTCAATTAAGGTTAATAATTCGATCTCTTTTATTTTCTGCCCAATAGTCACTAAAATGGATTCTAGTGCTTGTTCGTTCAAAGGGTGTTTTTCCTGACATAAAAGTGCCAATTTAATTGGCACTGTTTCTTCTATTGTTTGAGGAACCGCAATTACAGTTTGGTTGAGTTGATCAATAATAGTGGTTGCTGTACTTCCTATTAATAATCGCTTTAAAAACCCCGTACCTTTTAAACCTAAAAGTAGAAGGTCATTAGGCTTAAGAAAATCTTCCAAATAATGGAGCAGTTGAATAGAAATAGCTTCAAAACTTGTTTTTTCACCGATAGGAGCTAGATTATTTTCTTTCAAGGTATTCGAAAAGGTCTTTTCGGCTTCCTTTTTATTGAACTCAATGATTTGATCACTTCCCTTGGTATTAGAAATGGTAGGAGCCAGGCCATCCAACTTATGGATAAAAACCAAGTCTAAATCAAATGTTTTCTGCCAGTTACAAGCCAGTTTTAAAAGAGTGGGTGTATACGGAGAAAAATCTATTAATACGACTAATCTGTTCATGTTGAGATAAAAGTGATAGAGGTGTTATTTTTATTTTGAATATATAAAAATCCTCACGAAATGTAGCAGTTTTATTGATGTTTCAGTTAAAACCGGTCACTTCTTTGTTGTCTTTTTATCTCCAATAAGAAGTAGTTATCTTTGAAAAACTGTTTTAACTTATTTAACCCGGATTATGTAATAGGATTCGTAATAGAATGTCTATTGCATATTTCGGGTTAAATTATTTACTTATTGAAATCGAATACTGTTTCTATAATCAAAAAAAATCACCTGCTATTAATTTAAGCAGGTGATTTGATATGAATTAGATTTTTTTTCTGTCCAATTAATTGGGTATTTCAGGGGCCCGGAGATCTACTTTAAACGTTTTCTACTCTAGGGGCCCAATAAGTACAGTAAGCATCCGAGTTGACAGGTCCTTTAAATAACTGGCAGCCTCCACATTTACGTTTTTCTGTAGGTGGAAGATACAATTGGCAATTGTCGCACTTATCATCTTCTAAAGGTGACTTTTCCTCATAACCCAAACTTTTTCTTTTTGCAATGTCCTCTTCACTAAGCCCAGTCAGATCAGAACAATTATCGATGTTTTCTAATTTGTATTCTTCTTGAGGCTTGCCACATTTGCTAAGGAAAAATACCACTCCTGTCGAAGCTAATATATTTTTTATTGATTTGCGTCTGTTCATACTTGTATGCAGATTGTTGTTTTTAATAATTGAAATTCAATTCCCACAAGTTGAGATTTCAATGAGATTATGGTTAAACTATTCCACTTTGGCTCTTATTCCTTTACCTTCAAGAATGTGATTGACCTCCTTTAAGTAATCTTCTTTCCAAGAGATTTCTGTTCCTGAAAAATTATATTTTTCATCTAGCACCTTAAGAATAGCCTCACCTGAACCAGCGTTTGAACTTAAGATTCCTAGTCTAAACCACTTGTTTTCTCCTTTTTCTATAAGGGCTTTGGCAAGTTGGTTAATAGTGAAATCATCTTCATAATTTCCTAAACTAAGAATAGCTTGAAGTGATACGATTGGAGATTCATCATTGATTTTTTCAGCAATTTTTTCCTTTAGCTTCGGGAAATTTTCGGCTAGCATTAAAGCATTTTTTCTAACACCATAATTATCACTTTCCAGTGCTTCTTCTACCATTCCTTGTTCCAATGCACCCATTGATTCTAGCAAATACAAAGCATGAAGCTGGGCATTTGGATTTTCATTCGATAACAAATCTTTTAACAATGGGATGTACTCAGCTTTTGGGTTTTCCAAAATAATCCTTTGGGCAGTGGTTCTCCACCACCCGTTTTTATGTGCAAGGTGAGACACCAAGGTTTTACTATCTAGGCTTGAAAAATCCTGTACTTTGGTTTCTGAAACACCTGATTTAGGCACAATTCTGTAAATTCTACCACGATCCATGCCATGCATAAAATCCATTTCTTCTTTTAGATCATCAGGGATCGAAACTGGGGTTTCAATGTGTTGTCTGTAGAAATCCACCAAAAATAGAGCTCCATCAGGTCCAACAGTAAAACCAACAGGTCTGAACCATGGGTCTGTTGAAGCGAGGAATTCTTTATCAAGTTCTTCACTTGCTCTTTTGGCAATTAGAGTAGGGCTTTCTTTATCTTCTGCAAGAACATCCCTGTGCACCAAATTTCCTGCAACCTCTCCTGTAAAGATGTTTCCATTAAATCCTTCAGGGAAATCACCACCATCATAAACGGTTCCTCCTGAAGCTCCAGTGAAGTGATCCTCCGCATATTCCACTCGGTTAAGCTCTTGTTCTTGGTATTGTATATTTCTCCTTCTGGTACGTTCTGCTCTCCAATAGGGTGGAGGTGTAATCTGAAACATCTCCAGCTCATGGTCAGAAATGTTTTGGTTTACAGAATTGCTAGACAAGTGTCCATGGCGCTCCAGGTACCTGTTAGGTATCACTGTCTGCTGGATGTGAAGCGTGTTTTGGGTAAAGAATTTATTTCCCCAATCGTCAAAAGTTTGCCCAAATTGAGCTGTCCCGCTTTCTTTCTCAAATAACCCTTTGTCCAATCGAAACCTAAAGTCAGCTCCTCTTAATTGTAATGGACCTTCTCCTGGCGCATCTTTAAAGGTAACATCACTTCTTTGCCCATTGTTAGCAGCATAAATCCAGTTGTCAATTCCCAAACGTAAATTTGTGATTTGAGCCTCAGAATTGTTTTCAAAAAAACCTGTGAACACAGAGGTTTTTGAGTCAGCAACTCCGTCACCATCATCATCCTTTAGGTAATAGATATGAGGTGCTGCCGTAACCAAAAGACCACCTTTCCATGGCATTAAGTTGGTAGCATCTGCCAACCCTTCTGCATAAACGGTTGAGGCATCTATTACCCCATCTCCGTCAGTGTCTTCCAGTCTTTTGATGACACCTTTGCCTTTACCTTCTTCAGGCTTGTAAGGATAGTCTGGCATTTCCACCGCGTATGCAATTCCTTTTTCATCAAAAACCAGGTTTACTGGATCCTGAATATGAGGTTCAGCAGCAAATAATTTCACTTCGAAATTCTCATGAATATTGAATGTAGCGATCGATTCTTCTGGACTGAGAGCTTCTGCATATTTATCCTCCTTACAGGAATATAATCCTATAAGCAAGACTGCAAATAAAGTATGGGTAACGTTACCTTTCATAATTTTAGCTGTGTTTGACTGAATGAATAATTAAATATCTTATAAATTTTAAAAGAAAAAAATTTTTCTTCTTATCAATGGTTAGATAAATCCTTTTTTTTATTTAAGTGGGTATTACAGGTGATTATTTTTCAAATGCTAACTTTTTCAATGGTGTAAACCCAAAAACATCATCCAAGAAAGAATAGGCTTCTTTTCTTGTGTTTTCAGGGAAATCATGGCTTGCATTTGGGTACCTTACTTGTAAGTTATCCGGGTAGCCCAACCAATTGTATACTGGCTGAATAGCTTCAATTCCTGATTTCACTCCTTCCACTGAAAAGTTACTGTCCTGTAGCGGTGCATTAGTGAAAACCGGTCTAGGAGCTATTGAAGCTATGATATGGGTAAAGTCAAACGGTAAAGTTGCTTCTGGCAAAAGTTTTTTGATGACTGGCATGTACCTGTCTTGTGCCCAAGGGCCTAACCTACCACCATAATTTTTAATTCCTGCCTCTCCAATATCATAATAATCAAAAGGTGTCCAACCGCAACTTGTCACTACAGCTTTTAATCTTGAATCATGAGCAGCTACAAACAAGGCATTGTGTCCACCTAAAGAATGACCGATTACCCCTATTCGTTCTGAATCTACTTCATCCATATAAGTAAGTGCATCTACGCACCTCATATGGTTCCATACCGCTAAAAGGGTTCCGGAATCAAATCCATCTTTCGAGAAATCATGGTCTTTTTGCTCTCCAAAACTTGGGTAATCAGGAGCAATGACTACATAACCCCTTTCAGCCAATTCACTTGCAAGAGCCCTGTTTTCAAGAGGACCCTGACCATCTACAATTTTTTTACCTAGATCTCCAGTACTATGTAGTACCAACATCGCAGGGGCCTTGACTTTTATTTTGTGTGGGATATAAAGGAAAGCAGTTACTTGATTGCGCTCATTACTGTCAAAAGAAATATGATGCTTGGTATAGGTGCTTTCTACAGTTGAATCCAAATAATTTATTTCAGGCCTTTTTAGATTGTCCCTAGAAGGAAGGGTACCCATGATTGAAGCCATGTTGTTTTTCCAGGATTTCTTTTTTTCTTCCCACTCAGCCAATGTACGTAATGGTTGTTGACTTTCAGATTGTAAAACAAAAGGGCTTTCGGTTGTATTGTCAGGAATTTCTCTATGCAACATTTTTTTAATCGCTCCCATGATAATGGGCTCAGCTTCTGCTGTTACGGGGCTGGTACCTACCTCATATCCTCCTTCAGTATAAGCCGAGGATGGACCTATATAGAATGGCCCATAATCTCCATATGCTGCCATGGTTACAAATAAATCTTTTCTTTCAGCCTTAGCTGCCAATTGGTATTCGATAAAGAGTTCTCCAGGAAGGTGAAGAATTCTTACATCACCTAAGGTCAAACAACTTATATCTATCTTTTTCCCTAGTGCCTGCCTATTGTACCATGCCAGTTTTTGCACATTGTTGGTGAGCCAACGCGCATTTTGGGTACGCATTTCTTGAGCAATTTCAGGTAAAGTTTCCTTTGGTGTCAATAGGATGGGTTCCTGTTGCCAGTAAACATCCTCTTTGGTGATTTTAGTTTTTACTGTATTGTCCCAGGCTTGTTCCATTCCTTTTGCAAGTCTTTCAGCGAGGATTTTACGGTTGATTTTAGCGCCGTCATTGTATTTTCCGGCAGTTACATTTGCTCCGGCACCATTGAAGTGTACATGCATAGCATCTGGAACCGACAATTGACGCATGTACCTGGCAATACCAGGAAAATCTGGGTTGGCAATTTTAGTCAGGTAATAACTTTGGGGGTGAACCGCATAATAGCTAAATACAGCTAAAGGTTCTTCTTCATTCCAAAAACTAACCAATGAAACCTCCGGGTCAATTAAACCTTCCGGGAAATCCCTGATTTTTTTATCCTTTGTAGAAGAGGTTCGGGTATAGGCCACATGTCCATCATCCCCTAAAATCCTTCTATTTGAAGCAACTTTTTCCACAATACCTTTACCAGTACCAATATGCGTTATGGGCTTTGCGTCCTTTAAAGCTATTCTGATGGCATCCTTCAAATTATTAATCAGAAGTCTGTCAAAGGAGCTTTCATATGCTTTAGGATCTAAGCCTGCCTCTTTCAAGATTTTCTCTGCACCCCAATCACTAATTGGAGCATCATGTTGGTGCAAAGTATGTACTGCTACCCTAGAAGGTATAGTTGAAGCAGCCTCGGCAAGGCTTTCTTTAAATGCATCTTGACTTTCGTTGGCTATTCCAATCCAATCTATTGCACAGATGACAATTGGTAAGCCTGACCCTGATATTACCACGCCTTTGGCCCTAAGACCCAGATCATCTTTTTTTTCTAGGGGATCATATGCCAGTAAGCTGCCAATAGGAGGGGTTGCATCCACATCGAAAAGGGCCAGGGTAAGGCCTTTTTCTTGACCATAGCTGGCAATGGGTCCCAAACCTAGTAATATCAAAAAGAGGGTTAAATACAGATTTGATTTGATAAAATTCATAGTGGTTAATTTTAAGAATAATTTAGGGTAAGCTTTATTCTCACTAGGAGATTAATTTTTTATTGTTCATCCAAACGGTCACTCCTTTGCCTAACAAAGCATTGATTTTGTATGGCTTTGAAAGAAACCCTGGTAAAGGGATGTTGTTATCTTATAGTAAGGCATGTGTTTTTCATGGAATAACAAATACCAATAATTTATCAATTAAATCCTATCAATGATTTATCCAGCGGTAATTTTCTTTGTTAACCTGAGGATTTTTGTTTCTAAATTGATTTGTTATTATTTAGGTTTTCGGGATGTTTTTTAGATTTTTAATGGAAATTACGATTTCTAGCGATGTTTTTATCAATGATAGTGCAATCCTACTGATTTATGATAGAATATTACGGTAATTGTATATGATTGCTATCTTTTACCTGTTCTTTCTTGAAAGCAATAGGAATAATAATATCTTTGTCGAAATTAAAAATAAATCCAATTCTTTTAACAGTTAATATGGAACAATTATTTCTCTATTTGGTCCCATTTTTGGGTATTCTAGGCCTAGTGGTAATGGCCGTAAAATCGGCATGGGTTACAAAGCAGCCCACGGGTGATGAAAACATGGTGGAGTTGGCTGGCTATATAGCCAAAGGAGCGATGTCATTTCTTAAAGCAGAATGGAAAGTAATGGGCTACTTTGTAGTGATTGCAGCCATTATTCTAGGTTGGTCTGGCACCTTGTTAGACAATTCCAGCCCCATCATTGCGGTGGCTTTTGTTATTGGTGCAGTGCTCTCCGCATTTGCAGGTTATTTGGGAATGAAAATTGCCACTAAATCAAATGTTAGAACAACCGAGGCCGCAAAAACAAGTTTGGCAAAAGCCTTAAATGTATCCTTTACTGGAGGTACTGTAATGGGCCTTGGTGTAGCAGGTTTAGCAGTATTAGGTATGGGCGGCTTGTTCATTATCTTTTATAACATGTTTGTGGTTTCTACAGGTGGTGATGTCAATGGCCATGAGATGGAAACAGCACTCGAAGTATTGGCAGGGTTTTCTCTTGGCGCAGAGTCTATTGCTCTTTTTGCGCGAGTTGGTGGAGGAATTTACACCAAAGCGGCTGATGTAGGCGCTGACCTTGTAGGTAAAGTAGAAGCAGGTATTCCTGAAGATGATGTACGTAATCCTGCTACTATAGCGGATAATGTTGGTGATAATGTAGGAGATGTTGCAGGAATGGGAGCAGATCTTTTTGGCTCTTATGTTGCCACGATATTGGCTTCCATGGTTTTAGGACGAGAAATAGTAAGTGATGATAATTTTGGAGGCATTGCCCCGGTTTTATTGCCTTTGGTAATTGCCGGACTTGGCTTGGTGTTCTCTATCATAGGTACCTTATTTGTGAAAATTAAATCTGAAAATGGAAATGTTCAGGCAGCCCTAAACAGAGGCAATTGGTTTTCAATTTTATTAACGGTAGCAGCCTCTTTCTTTGTCATTGATTATATGTTGCCTGACGGAGATTTGGTGATGTCTAGATTAAACTCAGCTTCATTTACCAAAATGGGGGTATTTGGAGCAGTCTTTATCGGACTGATTGTTGGTGCATTGATGAGTATTATTACAGAGTATTACACAGCCATGGGCAAAGGCCCTGTGAATTCTATAATTAGACAGTCTTCTACAGGTCATGCTACCAATATTATTGGTGGTTTAGCTGTTGGGATGCAATCCACAGTCCTTCCTATCTTGGTATTGGCTGCAGGTATTTTCACCTCTTACATGGCCGCTGGACTGTACGGTGTGGCCATAGCCGCTGCAGGGATGATGGCAACTACTGCCATGCAATTGGCGATTGATGCATTTGGACCGATTGCTGATAATGCCGGTGGTATTGCAGAAATGGCTGGTCTTCCTAAAGAGGTGAGAGAAAGAACAGATATTCTTGATGCAGTAGGAAACACCACTGCTGCAAGTGGTAAAGGCTTTGCAATAGCATCTGCTGCCTTGACAGCATTGGCATTGTTTGCTGCCTACGTAGGTATATCAGGAATCTCTACCATAGACATTTACAAAGCAGATGTGCTTTCAGGCTTATTTGTAGGAGCAATGATTCCTTTTATCTTTTCTGCTCTTGCGATTGCAGCAGTAGGAAGAGCAGCCATGGACATGGTCAATGAGGTAAGAAGGCAATTCAAAGAAATTCCAGGAATCATGGAATTCAAAACTAAGCCAGATTATGAGAAATGTGTTGAAATATCTACCAAAGCTTCCATAAGAGAAATGGTAGCTCCAGGGGCAATAGCCTTGCTTTCCCCAATAGTTGTAGGTTTTCTTTTTGGACACGAAGTACTTGGTGGTATGTTGGCAGGTGTGACTGTTTCCGGTGTTTTGATGGGGATTTTCCAAAACAATGCTGGTGGCGCCTGGGACAATGCTAAAAAGTCATTCGAAAAAGGCGTTGAGATTGATGGTGAAATGTATTATAAAGGGTCAGAACCTCACAAAGCTTCTGTTACAGGAGATACTGTAGGTGATCCATTTAAAGATACTTCAGGTCCATCAATGAATATTTTGATCAAATTGACCTCAATCGTTTCAATTGTGATTGCACCTTATATTCCTTTAGATAGTCCTTTAGGTTTAGCAGATAATGTGAATTCTGAAACTGAAAAAGTAGCACAGGTGACTCCTGAAAAGGCTTCTACAATAGAAGTATTAATAATAGATTGAAAATTTTAACTTTTTCACAAAAGGCCTCTGAATTTAAATTTAGAGGCCTTTTTATTTAACCCGGATTATGTTATAGGATTTCTCCGTCCTGACAATAGT
>TARA_R110002124_G_scaffold248171_1_pt1 | contig 24874 bp, 27 predicted proteins | sample TARA_R110002124 | Tara Oceans TARA_R110002124 (sample SAMEA4397445) | marine metagenome | biome: Polar Biome; feature: [SRF] surface water layer (ENVO:00010504); material: water (ENVO:00002006), including particulate matter (ENVO:01000060) such as... | depth 5 m
ATCCGCATGTGACGATCAGGGATACGACTGTTTCAGGCTGCCTCATCATTCGGTCCCTGACATCGGCGATTACGTTAACCGAGGGAGATCACTCCCTGGGTAACAAACATGTGTCCACCTCGTCGGCATCGCCGCAGTTCATCATTGAGGGTTCTGATTTTGCCAATGCGCTCTGCTTCCAATTTTTGGACAAAGCTGTCCTGTTCATGGGAATCCATGTTCCACGTCCTTTCTAATTCTGCTGTTTGGTGATGGGGTCTAGGGGGTTGCCCTAACGGAGGCTTATGAGCTTGCGCTGCGCATCACCGACATTGCCGACTCACCTGTCAACGACATCAAGCCGATCAAAATGCTTGCCGACCTCAAACGGCTGGAGGGCGTCAGGAAGCACGAAACGGCGAAACGCTGCCGTTCCTTTGCCAGTCGTGTATTCCGTTATGCGGTGGCCACTGCCCGTGCCTAAGCCGATCCAGCCGCTTTGCTCAAGGGCGCGTTGATCGCGCCCAAGGTCAAGCATCATGCGGCGTTGATTGATCCCGTTGATGTTGGCCCGTTGCTCCGGGCCATCGACGCCTATTCAGGAGCCTGCCTAGCCCTGCAGATCGCCCCGCATGTCTTGGTGCGCCCTGGGGAACTGCGCATGGCGAATTGGCGCGAGTTCGACTTCGAGGCGGCGACTTGGAAAATTCCCGAAGAGCGGATGAAGATGCGCCGCCCGCATGTCGTGCCGCTATCGCGGCAGGTGATTAGCTATTTGATCGAATTGCAGTAGTTCAGCGGGCCTAAAGGCTTCGTCTTTCCGGCGTTCCACACGAGCTGCCGCCCGATGAGCAAGAACACGATGAACCAGGCGTTTCGCCGCATGGGCTATGCTTGGCATTGCGTTATTATGTCGGACGTTACTGGAGGTGTTGAGATATTTGTTTTGTGACTAGGTTCTGTTGACAAAGGGGATTCCCAAACGGCGTAGTTTATGATTCAGAGTAGCTTTTGAGGAGGCTGCCGTGATCCGGGGTTTGATGAGTGATGAGGAATGGGCTTGCCTGAAGCCATAGGTGCTGACGGGGAATATGTGGGTCCACTTCTGATTGAAAGCTCCGAGCAAGATAGACTCGATTTCAAGAAGAGCTTCGGAGCGGTGAATTTGGCCTGGCCTATTGCGAGGTGCTCTACTCTATCCCTCTGGCGGCGAGCGAGCCGCGGTCGCAGTGTTTATCTTCAGAATGGCCGTGACACACGTCGGGAAGAGCAAAATATCAATCCAAGTCTAAGACTGCGAACTGCCTAGCCTTAACCATCGCTCCCCTCAGCCTGTCGATATAGCGGCGGTACGTCTGGTTTTCGCGGATTTGCATCGTAGCGAGCTAGCTGCGGCTATGTGCTGCAGCACGTAGTGCAACCGTTTTTCTTCACTGACTGGCTATTCTATGCAGTTCCGGCATTTCAGCTGTGCGGCTGATGTGTCAATCGTTCGATGGAAGCTAGCACGGTCGCGTCGGACTCGCATTAAAATGTGCTAAACGCGACTAAAAAGCAATGTTCGAAAGGAACCTTATAAAGTGAAGCAGCCAAAACCGCGCATGTGCATCGTTAACCCAGCACTTGTCGTTGACATCGCGCCGTTGGTCGGAGGAATGGCGGATATCATGACTAGAATTGGCATAAGCTGGAACACATGGAACAAGATCGCAAAGGGACGGCCGGTTCGGTATTCCGTGGGAGAGCGTTTTAAAGTACGAATTGTCGCGAATGCAGACGAAGTCGAAACCTTGAGAATGAAATTTCCAGCGGCCCATGGCGGCATTGATCGCGATGCGTTGTCCGACGCATTGCTGCTGTCAAATACCTCAACGATGTCACATTAGATATTAGGTCGTGGATTCGTGGCTCTTATGTACCGGAGCGGGCAGGGTGATTATGCGATATTTGTGAACTTCCTGATCCATCTTTGTAGCGGCTTTTTGCAATAGAAACAATCTTGTGACGTTTCTCTCAGATGAAGCGCAGTCAAGGCACGTGTGCTTTGCTGATCACACAAACAAGTCGTAAAACCGGTTTTGTGCCGCAATAAGCAGCTTTTCCATTTTCCTTCACTCACTGGCTATTCCCTGCAGTTACGGCATTTCGATTGCCCGACACATGTGCAAACCCTTCATCACGGATTTGCTCTCATTTATTTGCTGAACATCGATGCTGCCGCATTGGGTTAGGCTGCGGAGCAGGTTTTGATGAAAGCCCGATGGCTAGCGGATCTAAACGCCCTGAGCATATAGCCAACGGGTCCAAATGAAGGAATATAGCATGGCTCAAATTCGCGACGAAATCGGTGTCTACGAATATAGCGGAGGGATTGTCGGGCCCGGCATTGAGCCAGCCGGCACGATCAAGGACGGTGGGACTATCCGTTCGGGCACACCCCCTGGATGCTGGGGGCCAATGATTACGCCCAAGTTTCAAGGCGGGCATGAAGTGACGCGGCCGGTCATGGTCGAAGGCGCTGAAATAGGTGATGCTGTCGCAATCCGTCTGAAAAAGGTTCATGTGACTTCGTTAGCCACCTCATCTGGCGTTATGGACTTTGTCGACGGTCGATATATTGGCGACCCTTTCGTGGCCAAACTATGTCCAGCATGCGGTACGACCAGTCCCGCGAGTCATATCGAGGGGATCGGTGATGATGCCATACATTGCGATAAATGTGGTGCCGAAGTGAGCGCCTTCCGTTTTAGCAATGGTTATGTGATCGTGCTGGATCGAGAGAATGAGATGGCGCTGACAGTGAACCAAGATGTGGCCAATGCATTAGCAGCCGATGCAGACGTCAACGCCGCTTTGCCTGATAATTCGGCCCAGCATTCTATTCTGGCACTTGCCCGCGCGGATATTTCAGGACTGGCTTCGCGAATGCGGCCGTTCTTGGGTAATATCGGAACATCTCCTTCGCGTGATCTGCCGGATTCCCACAATGCGGGCGATTTCGGGACTTTTCTGCTGGACGCGCCGCACGGCTATAGTTTCACGCAGGAAGAGCTGAATGAACACAAGACGGATGGCCACATGGACACCAATTCGGTGCGCCAAGGTGCGATTCTGATCTGTCCGGTCAAGATACCGGGTGCAGGCATCTACATGGGCGATATGCATGCGCAACAGGGCAATGGCGAAATTGCCGGCCATGCTACGGACGTGGCGGGTGAGGTAGAGTTGCAGGTTGAAGTCATCAAGGGTCTGGCATTGGACGGGCCGATCTTATTGCAAATGACCGATGACCTGCCCTTTCTCGCTCGACCCCTGGATGACGCCGAGCGTAGCGCTGTGAAGGCGCTGGGCGATAAATATGGCCAGGCGGAAGTGGAGGACAACGCTCCTATCACCTTCATAGGCTCCGGCGCAACGCTCAACGACGCAACCAAGAATGGGCTCGACCGCGCAGCAAAAGTGACCGGGCTGGCCTATGATGAGATCCTGAACCGCGCGACGATTGCCGGTTCGATCGAGATCAGCCGTCTGCCGGGGGTGGTTCGGGTGACTTTCATGTGCCCCCGCAAAATTATCGAAGGCATGGGCATCGCCCACCTTGTCGATGAACAATATACGTAAGGCTTTTTACCCGAATATTGCAGTCAACGCATAGTGCGATGCAGTGTTGGGATAGCGGCGTCCGTCTATCCATTGCATTATCCGAACTAGGTTGAAACGGGTAAATTGCGGTCTAGAACCTGAGAGGAAGAATACTATGGCAAGCCAAGCTAGTGGAGAAGACAGGTCCCCCGGACGCTGGGCTCGAAAGTACCCGGAATTGGGGCAGGAACCGCTACCTGTGACGCCATACATTGATCCTGATTACTACCAGAAGGAAAAGGATCGGATTTTCAAGAAGCAGTGGCTTTATGTCGCGCTGGAACGCGAAGTTCCCGAAAAGGGCTCCTACAAAGTCCGCCGGCTCGATTGCGCTGACACTTCCATTATCATAATGCGCGGCAAGGACGGTGTTATCCGCGCCTTTCATAATGCCTGCTCGCACCGCAGCAATACGGTAATAACCGAAGATGGGCAGGAAACTTACGGACGTAATCGTGCCGGTGTGGTGACTTGCCGTTTCCACGGCTGGGTCTATGACGCGAAGGGCGAGCTTGTTAATGTGCCGCAAGAAGACCGTTTCTATTCGTGCTTCGACAAAACCGAAAATGGCTTAACTGAAGTCCATTGCGACACTTGGGCGGGATTTATCTTTGTTAATGTCGATCCGGGTCCGGTGCAGCCATTGACTGAATTCCTTGGTGGTTATGCAGATCATTTCGGCGGGTTTGACTACGACGCATGCGACTTTGGCTTTACCTATCACACGACTCTCGACTGCAACTGGAAGGTCGCTTCAGACGCATTCGCGGAGGCATATCATGTGGACACAATACATGCCGGTTCCTTCCCCAATGTTTTTCAAGGGGCAATCGAAGATGTGCAGTTATTCGGACCGCATCGTACCTGTTCCGTTCGCTTGCAGGTAGAAAACCTACCGCAAACGCCGATCGGCGACCTCGCTAACCAGCGCTCGCGTGGGTCATTGGCTACGGTCGGTGGAGCGACAACTTTGCCGCCGAGTTTGAATCCTAATCGCGATGAGGATTGGGGTTTTGAATTGAGCGTGCTGTTTCCGAGTCTTTTGCTCCATGTATCGGAGGGCATCTGGTTTACCCACCAATTCTGGCCGATCGCCCATGACAAAACGCTGTGGGAAGGTAAATATTATCTGAAAAAGCCACGCACTCACAGTGAGTTGTGGGGATTTGAACGAGCGATGGTTCTGCAGCGAAACGCATGGCTGGAAGATACCGCGACGATGGAGAACACCTATCGAGCCATGCTTTCGGGTGCGAAGAAGTTCCAGCATTTGCAGGATGAGGAAATTCTCATTCGTCACAATTGCAAAGTTGTCGACGAATTAGTCGGCGCTTGAGTGAGGGAAGGATAAGCATGACCACAGAATCCAAAATGATCGTTCCCGAGGGTTTTGAGCCGCTCACCAAGTTTTCCAAGTGGAATCTTGCGACGGCCGACGAGCGCACAACGACGAGACGCGATGCAACTGAGGCGGAGCTCGCTGCCTTCTATGACGGGGTTCTTCCGCATATTGAGGCGATGTTGGACGAGTGCGACAAGTTCGCGCTTGGGGAGCTGCCTGAAAGCCATCAAGGGATTTTCAATCTAGCGTTGTCTTTGGCCGAGATCGCGCCGCATATTGAGTTTTACAAAGGCGAAACAGGCGTTCCATTTTCTTTTGAAGAAGGCCGTATGCTGGCCGTGCACGGTGGCGACGAGACTTGGCAGGCCTTGCCGCCCAACGGGCCGCGCTGATTGTGCAATCCGGTTCGGACAATGACATTGATCTCCGCCTTCGCCGGATGGAGGCGTTTGAGGCAATCCGCCAGCTGATTGCAACCTATGCCATCGGTGCAGATCGCAAAAACGATCCTGAAATTCTCGGACCATTGTTTAGCGATGAAGCAACATGGGAAGCCGATGACATCACCCGACTTGTTGGCCGTGATGCGATCGCCAAAGGTCTTTCGGAACTGGCGAACGATTTTATCACCTGGTCGCTACACTATATGATCTCTCCGCTCATCACCGTTGATGAATCCGCACAAAGCGCAGTTTGCCGGTGGTATTTGTGGGAGTTGTGCACGATGAAGCAGCAAAATGGTGAGGCATCCGACACCTGGTATGGCGGATGGTATGACAGTCGTCTTAGCGTGCATGATGGCCAATGGTTGTTTGATTGGGTGCGTCTCGATCCAAGGCTTGTCAGCGCCAATGACGTCCCGTGGCAAGGCAAGGTCATAAATAGCGATGACGCAATCCCGTCGCACTCGAAGAACTGAAGGAAAACTCTCTTGCAAATACTATGCAAAGCCACAGAGGTACCCGAAGATGAGCCGCTCCGGGTAGAACTGCCCGATGGCCACGCGGTGGCGGTTTACCGTTGGGAAGGTGCGTTCTTTTGCACCGACGACATGTGCTCTCATGGCGAGGCATCCTTGGCCGAGGGTTATGTCGAAAATGGCGAGATTATGTGCCCTTATCACATGGGATCGTTCTGTATTCGGACAGGTGAGGCGCGAGCTGCACCCTGTTCCGTAGCTATTGTCGCCTATGAGGTTTTTGAGCAGGGAGATGAGTTGCTGATCGATCGATAAGCCAACGCTTGCGGGGTAAGGCCGACCATATCAATACCGAACATTACGTTCTTTCAGTGAATTTGATAGCCAGAGTGGCCCATGCCGAAATAGCCAGCCGATGGCATTTCTACCAATTCGGTCGCTTCTCTGCGGAATACAAGAATATATATGGCGAACTGCCGTCCGAAACCCTCCGTAAATTTAACTGAGAAAACTGAGCACTGCCTCATTGAAAGCTGTTGGCTGTTCAATGTTGGAAAGATGTGCGGCGTCCAATTCGATACTGCGGGATCCCGGAATCGCATCGGCGATCATGGCACCTTGTTCAGGCGGTGTGGCGGAGTCCTGTAGTCCACTAATAATAAGCGTGGGACAGGTGATCAGCTGGATAACGGGCCGCAGATCCATGTCGCGAATGGCGGCGCAGCAGCCGGCATAGCCTGGTGCTGCACAGGCCAGCAGGCTTGACCGCATGACACCGATTAATTCAGGATTGGCGTTGATAAATGAGGGCGTGAACCATCGTTCAATAACAGCATCGGCAATGGCCGCCATGTTGCCGGACGTTCCTGCCAGCACCGTATCGATCCGGCCTTGCCAAGCTGATGGCGGACCCATGTATGACGCGGTATTGGCCAAGATCATCCGGTCGATCCGGTCGGCTGCATGCACGCCAAGCCATTGACCCGTCATCCCGCCCAATGAGACACCACAGAAATGTGCTAGCTTGATTTCGAGTGCATCAAGCAGTTCGACCGCATCGCGACCCAGTCGATCCAGTCCATAGCTGCCTGGTGTGACGTCTGAGTGTCCGTGGCCGCGTGTATCGTAGCGCAAGACACGGAAACGAGAGGAGAGGCTTGCAATCTGGCTGTCCCACATGGAGCGGGTTGTGCCCAATGAGTTAGACAAAAGCACAATGGGTGAATCATTGAGACCATCCATTTGCCAATCGATCGATGCGCCATCGCTCATCCGAGCTTTACCATTTTTTGTCATACGCGCTCCATCGCCAGTGAAAGGCCTTGTCCAACTCCTACACACAGCGTGACCAGCGCGCGTCTCGCACCGGCTTGCTCCAGACCGCGCATGGCGGTTAGCGCCAGCCTCGCTCCGGACATCCCCAACGGGTGCCCGAGCGCGATGGCGCCGCCATGCGGATTGACGTGATCTGCATCATCGGGGAGACCCAATCCGCGCAGAACTGCAAGTGATTGCGCCGCGAAAGCTTCATTGAGTTCGATAAGATCGACTGATCCGATCGTCCAGCCGAGCCTATCCAGCAGTTTTTGGGTCGCCGGAACCGGTCCGATACCCATGATGCACGGGGCGACGCCAGCCGACGCCATCCCGCATATCCGCACCCGAGGGGTTAGGTCATGGCGCTTGGCCGCTGCGGCACTGGCCAGTACCAAGGCTGCTGCACCATCATTGACGCCAGAAGAATTGCCTGCTGTTACCGAACCGTCGCTGCGCACTATTGGACGTAGCTTGGCCAATATTTGCGTAGAAGTTTTACGAGGATGTTCATCGGCTTCAAACAAGCAAGGCCGGTCAGGACTGCCCGTGTCAACCGCCACGATCTCGCCGGAATGGAATGTCTTTGCAGCCGCCGCCCGTTGCTGGCTGCGAAAGGCAAAGCTGTCCTGATCGTCGCGCGAGATGGACAACTCGTCAGCGAGATTCTGGGCCGTCTGCGGCATGGAGTCCACGCCGTACGCCTCGATCATTGCGGGATTGACCAGGCGCCAACCTATTGTCGTATCTTCAATCCGCTGATCACGCCCGAAGGCCTTGTTGCTCTTCGGCAAGACATAAGGGGAGCGGCTCATACTTTCCACACCGCCAGCAATCACCAGTTCGGCTTCTTCGGCCTTGATCGAACGCGCTGCTGTGCCGACCGCATCGAGACCAGACGCGCAAAGCCGGTTGATTGTCATCCCGCCTACCGATTGTGGGAGTCCGGCCAGTAAACCCGCCATGCGGGCAACATTGCGATTGTCTTCTCCCGCCTGATTGGCGCATCCCAGTATCACCTCGTCGATTGCGTCGGCGTCAAGGTTTGGGTTTTGTGTCAGTAACTGCTTTATGACCAGAGCGGCCATGTCATCCGGTCGAACGCCGGAAAGCGCACCTGCTAGGCGTCCGATTGGTGTTCGGATGCCGTCGCATAGAAATACATCGTTCATGGTGATACCCCGGCATCCGTCAAAAATCGACAGCCGGTGGCTTGTGTCACCTCTGCGAGTGAGACGCCTTCGGCCAGTTCGATCAGCGTTAGTCCTCCCTGCTCCTTGTCCACAGCAAATATGGCAAGATTGGTGATGATCAAGTCCACCACGCCCTTGCCAGTAAGCGGTAATTCGCAGCGCTCCCTGATCTTGGGACTGCCGTCCTTGGCGCAATGATCCATTACTACAACAACGCGTTTGACGCCTGCGACAAGGTCCATCGCGCCGCCCATCCCTTTTATCATCTTGCCCGGGATCATCCAGTTGGCAATGTCACCATTCCGGCTGACTTCCATCGCACCCAATACGGTCAAGTCTATATGTCCGCCTCTGATCATTGCGAAACTGTCGGCCGAGGGGAAGAAGCTGGACGTGTCCAGTTCAGTGATTGTCTGTTTGCCAGCATTAATCAGGTCGGGGTCGACTTCGTCCTCAAAGGGGAACGGTCCCATGCCCAACATTCCGTTCTCGGATTGGAGGGTGACATTCATCCCTGACGGGATATGGTTTGCGACCAGTGTCGGAATGCCAATACCAAGGTTGACGTAAAAGCCATCGCGTAGCTCGGCAGCGGCGCGAGCGGCTATCTGATCTCGGGTCCAACCAGCCATCATGATTTCTCCCGCGAACGAACCGTCAAATTCTCGATCCGTTTTTCATTGATGGTGCTAAGGACTATACGGTCGACATAAATGCCGGGAGTGTGGACGTGATCGGGGTCAAACGTGCCCGACGGGACAAGCTCTTCTACTTCCACCACCGTCACCTTGGCGGCGGTGGCCATGTTGGGATTGAAATTGCGGGCGGTCTTGCGGAATTGGAGGTTGCCTTCAGGGTCTGCGCGCCAAGCCTTGATGATGGCAAGATCGGCTCTGAGCCATTCTTCGCGCACATATTCCTGCCCGTCAAAAGTATCGACAGGCTTACCCTCGGCCACCACCGTGCCCAAGCCGGTACGCGTGTAGAAGGCCGGAATACCCGCACCACCTGCGCGAATGCGTTCGGCCAACGTTCCCTGCGGGGTCAACTCCAGCTCCAGTTCGCCCGACAAATATTGCTGCTCGAACAGTTTGTTGTCGCCAACATAAGAAGCGATCATTTTGTCAATTTGACGATTCTTAAGTAGCATCCACAGGCCAAAGCCATCAGCTCCGGCATTGTTCGATATGACCGTCAGCCCTCTAACTCCGTCTTTGAGGATGACCGGGATCAAACTTTCAGGATTGCCCGACAGGCCAAACCCCCCTGACATGATAGTCATCCCGTCGAAGAGCAGTCCGTCCAGGGCTTTCGCCGGTGTATCATATGTCTTGTTCACGCCGTTGCACGCGCTCGGTTGGAAAAGCCTTCGTCATCAGAAGACTGAGCCCGCTGGAGTTGAAAGTCGAATGGGATGACTGGCTGACCGGAGCTGCGATCAGGGATCGGCAGCAAGCCTTCGCGCGTACCGAAAGCGAAATCGTCATGTGCGTTGGGATCGTCGCCGAAATTGATCTGCGTGGTCAGTGTGCGATAGCCGGGTGCCTCGACAAAGAAATGCACATGGGCGGGGCGGTCGCCATGGCGGCCTAGTGCCTGCATAAGTCGGTCCGACGCGCCATCCGGAGGAACCGAATATCCGTGCGGCATTTTCGAGTGGAACGCGTAACGGCCGTCTGGTCCAAGCTTGATGCGACGCCGATTGTTGAACGGGCTTTGTTCGCTGGTGGGGTCGAAATGTGAATAGAAGCCTTTGGAATTGGCATGCCACACGTGCAATATGACATCCTTTACCGGCTCGCCGTCCGGGCCGGTGACCTGGCCGGACATGGTCAATGTTTCCGTATCGTCCGGATCAGTCGTCAAATTAACGTCGTTGGTTTTGGATACATCGCCGTTCACCAAGGGTGCACCGGCGACGTACAGGGGACCTTCAATAGTGCGCGGAGTGCCGGCGGTCCTGCCTGCTTCGGCATCTTTTGCGTCCATGTGCAGGTCGAGAAAATGTTCGATTCCCAAACCTGGTGCGATAAGTCCGTATTCGTCAGCTCCATCTTGTAGGAAGCGCAGGGCTACCCAGAACTCATCTTCGCTAATGTCATGCTTTTCAATGACAGTCATGAGCATTTCTAGCGTGTCACGCAGAATAGCCTTGAGACGCGGATTGCCGCCGTCTTCATTGATGCCTGCTGCGCGATCGAGCAGGGATTGAACTTCTGTCGAATGGATAATATTGGTCATGGTATCCTCCTAAATGCTTTATGCTAATTGTCGCTGATGGCGGATGGATGACGGCACAGTGCCGTTACCTCGGTCGTCATGAAGGGGAATAGAGGTAGCCCCATCATTATGTCATGCAACTCGGCCGCATCACTCACATCGAACACGCTGACATTCGCATATTGCCCAGCGATGCGCCAAAGGTGGCGCCACGTGCCGGAGCGTTGCAATTCCTCGGCCCGGGCTTTTTCTGCAGCCTTCAGCCGGGCAAATTCTTCCGCGTCAAAGCCGTGGGGGACCTGAACGTCCATATGCACCATGAATAGCATCAGTTTTCTCCTATTGCGTTTGCAGTGACAATGGTCCGGACCGGTCCGTCGCGGCGGAACCTCGCGACTTTTTCCATGTCGAGAGTGACGCCGAGCCCGATGCCTGTTGGCAATTCCAGCCCGAAGTCGCGATACACGAGGGGCGTGGCTAAAATGTCCTCGGTCTGGAGTAGCGGACCGAACAATTCGGTACCCCATTCCAGTGAGTCGAATGTGCTGAATAATTGGGCAGAAGCCATGGTACCCACGGCACCTTCCAGCATGGTCCCGCCGTAAATTCCAATATGTCCGTTGGCGGCAATCGCGGCGATCTGTCCGGCAGCGAAAAGTCCGCCGGCTTGCGCTGGTTTCACCGAAAATGCCTGAGCGCCCCCGATCCGCGCGATATCGAACGCGTCATCCGTACCCTGGAGTATCTCATCTGCCATAATTGGTATGGGTGAGCGGCGCGCGAGACGGCGCAAGCCCAGCCGGTTGGCGCGGTGGAGCGGTTGCTCTATCAATTCGACGCCAGCATCGGCAAGCATCTGGGCACCGCGCAGGGCATGGTGTTCATGCCATGCTTGGTTTACGTCAACTCGGATTGATGCGCGGTCGCCCAAGGCCTTTTTTATTGCGGCAACATGGCTAATGTCGTCCGCCATTGCGCGCTTGCCAATCTTCAGCTTGAAGACATTATGGCGTCCTGCTTCAATCATGCTCTCAGCTTCTTCAATGTCGATCTGCGTGTTACCGCTCGCCAGAGTCCAAAGGACAGGTAGCCTGCTACGCACTCGGCCACCCAGCAAATCTGAAAGAGGCAGTCCTGCACGTCGGGCCGCTGCGTCAAGAAGCGCTGTTTCCAACGCGTTCTTGGCGAAGTGGTTGCCGATCACGTGCTGGCGGATTCGGGACATGACCGAAGCCGGAACTAGCGCATCCTGACCGCGAAGAAGCGGCTCACAATAAAGATCGATGGCGAGCTTCATGCCCTCGGGACTTTCGTTGCCGTAGCTGAGGCCACCAATTGTAGTGCCTTCGCCGACGCCCGTGATGCCGTCCGAGCAGGTGACGAAAACAAGCATCATAACCTGCTTGTTGATTGACGTCATCGAAAGAACGTGCGGCCGGATTGTTGGTATATCTATGATCCAGCTTTCGACACGCTCAATGGTTATTGCCATATGGCCCTCTCTCCATTTCTTGATACTGTGAGTGTCTTATGGTACGGAGAAGTCCGCGCCAAAGACCGATTTGGCATATCTTGATACCAGTGGGGTATTCTATGGAGCTTCGGCATCTTCGCTATTTCGTCGCAGTGGCCGATACGCGGAATTTCACCCGCGCGGCTGAAATGCTCCACATCGCCCAGCCCCCGCTCAGCAGGCAGATTCGACAGCTTGAGGAAGAGGTGGGTAGTGACCTTTTTAATCGTGATGTCAGGCCGATCCTCCTGACCGATGCCGGACGCTTGCTGTATGAAAATGCTATTCGCATCCTCGCAAGTATAGATCAGCTGAAAGCGAGTATGGGCCATATCGCGGATGCAGAACGTCGCCGCTTCGTGATCGGTTTTGTCGGCTCCACGCTTTACGGTCTTTTGCCTCAGGTGATCCGTCTTTTCCGCTCGCAGATGAGCCATCTTGACATTTCCCTGCTCGAATGCACGACCGTCGAACAAATCTCCGCGCTCAAAGAGGGGAGGATCGATGTAGGTTACGGTCGCTTGCGGATAGAAGATCTGGCCATCCGCCGTCTCGTGCTGGCAGAAGATAGGCTGGTGGCGGTGGTTCCAGTGGATGACCTCCTTGCGGAAAGAGCGGCACCCGTCAGTCTTGCTGAATTGGCCACCCGGAACCTGATCGTATACCCGCGCCCCGCACGCCCCAGCTATGCCGATCAAGTACTGGACGCCTTTTATGATCTTGGTCTTGATCCCGTCTCCGTAATGGAGGTGCGCGAATTGCAGACTGCCATCGGTCTTGTAGCAGCCCATGCGGGCATCTGCCTGGTGCCTGAAACCGTGCAACGGATGCAACGCGATGATGTTTGCTTTCTGCCTATTGCAGAAAGTTCGCCAAAATCGCCTATCACTATGATTCACCGTGTCGGGGATGTTTCCACGGAACTGAGAGCTTTGATTGACATTAGTTGCCAATTGCATGCCGGAGAAGGAGGAGGCGGACATGATTAGACCAGTGACTTCAGGGGAATATCGGTGTCAATCAGACTCGAACGGTCTGGCTTTGAGCCTTGCTGGATCAACCTACGCGCGCCCATGAAGTCGCGGGGGGCATTGATCGCGTCAATCGCAATGATTTGTCCTTTGCGCGTATAGATTGCGCAAAAGGGTGTGCTGCCTGTTGTTCCGCGCACGATTATGTCATCTGCATCTATGTTCAGACCAGCCGATTGAAGACGCAAATCATATTGCTGAGACCAGAAGGTGGGAACCTGTGCATAAGGTGCTACGTCACCCATGATTAAAGCGGCTACCGTTTCAGCAGAATCCTGTGCATGCTGGACCGATTCGAGCCGCCAGAGACTTCCTGCAAATGGATTGGGGTGGCGCGAGCAATCACCGATGGCGAGGATGCCGGGTGACGAAGTGCGGAAACAGGAATCCACCAGCACGCCGTGCTCGCAATCGAGGCCTGCAGCCTCTGCCAGATCTGTTTCAGCGTCTATCCCGATACCGCAAATGGCCATTTGCGCGGGTATCGAAGTGCCGTCTTCAAGAAGAACGGATTGCAAAGCCCCATCCCCTCGAAGAGCGCTGACGCCTTGGCCGAAATGGAAGGTGACGCCGCGGCGAACATGCTGTTCTTCGAGGAAGCTAGCGACCACGGGGGAGGTAACGCGAGAGAGCACGCGATCTTGCGTTTCGATCACCGTGACCGTTTTGCCTAGTTCGCGTGCGGAAGCTGCAAACTCTAATCCGATATACCCTGCACCGATTACCGCTATTTGGCTGACGTCGGTCAGTTCATCGCGAATGCGTTTAGCATCCGCGAGGTTGCGTAAAGAGTGTATGCCAGCCAAATCGGCTCCCTCACAATTGAGCCGACGCACTTTGCCTCCCGTTGCCAAAACACACCAATTAAACCCGAGAGTGCGTCCGTCGGTTAATGCGACATATCGTTGCGATGTGTTGAGTTCGTTGACCGCGCAGCCCATAGCAAGGGTAATCCGCTGCTCCGTCCAGAATTCCTCTGGCCGGATCAGCAGTTGCTTGTCCTCGATTTTTCCTTGCAGATATTCTTTAGACAGAGGTGGACGTTCATAGGGCGGAGTAGCTTCATCACCCGTCAGCAGAATTGATCCAGTAAAGCCCTTCTGCCGAAGAGATATGGCTAACGCCGCACCGGCATGACCGGAGCCTACAATAACAACATCAAATATTGTGTTCTGGTCCAACGTGGTCTCCGAAACAGGATGTTAGCAATCCGAGCGTTCGGCTCAGGCGAGGCCGCGGACGCACAGGTCCACACCATTTCCAAGGTGTCGGGCGAGAATTTCCTCATCTTGAAAATGGATGTGCTTTTTGGCGCCGGATTTGAGATTGGCAGAGATTAGTTCGTGCGTGTAGCAATCTTCCATCATGGGATCGCGCAACCCCACTTTCGAATATTCAAGCGCGAACAGCTCACCAGCATTGTTCACAGGTGGATAGTATCCCTTGATTTCCCACACGCTGCGATCAGCCGCGACAGGCCAGATATTGAATGTGAAATATAGGCCGTTCAGCAGGCCAATGAAGAAGTTCGGAAAGATATGCCAGAAATCGAAAGAGCCCCGGAAGTGATAGCCTTCGCCATCGTTTTCAAGCTTTGCGCCAAAGGCCTGAACCGTTCCAGTACCGAAGCGGCTGGCAAGCTCTGCTACGGGCGGCGGTATGAAGCTGTCAGGTGGAGGAGACCCTAAGACACCGTGCAGGCCATGCAGTTCTATGCCGGCGTGGCGATACTGATTGCCTTCCAACTTAACAGCGCGTGCCAACGTCTTTTCGTGCAAGAACGGCAGGTGCCAGCCTTCCAACTGTGCTTCTTGCAGCGTTTTCCAATTCACATTTTCTTCGATGCGATAAGAGAAAGCCGGGGTAAAACCGCTAAAATCAAAGCGGCCGATATCGCGTGAGACGGGAGCAAGAAACTGTGCCAGTGTTTCTTCTGGCTGGGGTGCCATATTCACGAAAATGAAATTTTCCCAAACTTCGCAATGGACAGGAGTAAGGCCGTTCTCTTCGGCTTTCACATTGGGGAAGTTGGCAGCATCGGAAATCTGGACTAGCTTACCTGCTGTGTCGTAGACCCAGCCATGAAAGCGGCAAGCGAGATAGCCTTTGCAGCTTCCCTTCTTTTCCCATGCCACCGGCGCACCACGATGCGAGCACATATTGTGAAAGGCACGGTAAATGCCGTCTTTCCCGTGTATGATAAGGAGCGATGCATTGAGGATTTCGATATCTGCGACGAAATAGTCGCCGGGCTTTGGAGCCTCAAGTATATTGCCAACGTTAAGCCATTTCCGGCGGAATACGGCCTCGCGCTCCTTATCGAAATATTCGTTTGAAATATAGCGGTCAACGTCGACAGGATCGCGCCCCTCTTCTGGGTATTGGTCCATGAAACGGCAAGGTGGGGTAGTCATGTGGGGTCTCCCTCCCTGGCCAGCGGCCAGACATCGTGAGTTGGAACAAATCGCTGAATTGGAAAAACATATTTGGGTTGCGGATTTTCGTACATCTCAACTGTTGCCGAGACTTCGGCGAGCGAGAGGCATAGATCAAGCAATCGCCTGTCCGCATCGTTTTCTGGCCTAGAAATATAGTCCAATGTAAATTGGTTAAGATAGTCCAATGCTGCAGGACCGCGTTCCAGCATCGCGTTGTAAAAGGCTCGACTCTCTTCGAGTGTAGCAGACCAGCGTTTCTCATTGCGGCGAAGTTCTGTTGAACGAGCCCAGTCGAGATAAGGGGCGAGATCACTAAACCCTTTGGGAAGCTTGTCAGTCAATGTCGCTCACTCCTCTTTCTTTTCGTTGTGGCGGTCATGCGGCGTGGGCTTTGTTCTGGCTATCCTCCCTGTGCATTGCATGGCCGCTGAGTGCGGAATTTGTCGCAATTATTGGGAAAGCTGGGTTTTCATTTCTCAGATGTACTAGATGCGACACATTATACCTTGCAGGTCTGATAATTTGGAAAATTGGTATTTGACTTAGTCGCCTCACAAAGAGCATATTTACGACTGTACTTTGGTATTTCAGAATGGTCTGAGCGGCTTAAGGCCCTCTTGTAATGATACTTTAGGAGTTAGCATTGGCTCGACGTATTAAGATGATCGTTCCTGTTCCGGTGCCAAGTGCGGCGCTTGACGCTTTTGCCAGTCAGATCCCCAATCACATGCTGGGCAATAATACGCAGGTGGTGTTTGACTGCGCTGCCCGCGGCGAGGGTGCTTTAGGATCGCTTTTTGAAGGCGCCATCGCCGATGCATTCTGCCTTGAGGCTGGCGCGAAGGCAGAGGATGAAGGTTTCGATGCGATATGCATCAATTCCATGAGCGATTCAGGTGTGGCCGCTTTGCGCTCACGGCTGACCATCCCGGTCGTAGGCACCGCGCAAGCAACCTATCATGTCGCCTGTCAGCTTGGAAGACGCTTCTCCATTTTGAGTATGTGGGACAGATGGAACTGGCTGTACGAAAAGGTTCTGCGCGAACAAGGTTTGGAAGACAGGCTGGCTTCGATCCGCTCCATCAACGTACGTCCAGACACGGCAGAGTTGTTAGACGGCAAAGAGAATACAGTTTTTCCAGCCCTGTTAGAAGCGGCGCATTTGGCGCTGAACCAAGATGGGGCAGATATTCTTATTCTTGGCTCCACGACCATGCACCAGTCACATCTATTTTTGTCAGGTGAATTAGATGTGCCTGTGCTTAATCCCGGATTGATTGGATTCAAGACCTGTGAAATGATGCTCGACTTGGGCGTATCCCAGAGCAAAGTATATTATCGAAGCCCTGACCGAGTCATGCACAACATCTTTTCTGACGATCAAGGTTCGTAACAAACTTTCAGCGAGGGAGAAAATTAATGATGATGCAAGTAGCAACACAGAATCGGTGGGACGGTACGGCGATCCCACTTCCCGGCATGGCGCGATTGGCGAGTCAGGACGTCAATGAAGTTCATGATCATATGACCCGGATGTTCTGCCCGCATGACTTGCAAATCGAAGGTGTTAATTCCGCTATTGATTTTAGGCATCATCAGGCATCGCTGAAGTCGGTCACTTTTAACGCAACTGATTATGGTAACGAATCTGGTCGGGTCGTCGTCAAGATTCCGCCTATGGAGGAGCTGTATCTGGTCCAGTTTTCGCTGTCAGGTTCGGCAGAAATCACCCAAGGCAATTCTAGGTTTGATTTGCGCCGCGGCGAAATGTGTGTGCTTGATCCGAATAAGCCGGTCCGCCAGGTTTTTTGTGAAGGGTACATGCACTTCACCGTTAAAATGGACAAAGGCGACCTTGAGGCAGTCTTGGCGCAGGAATTGGGCTTTCGCCCGGGGAAGCTGCATTTCTCACCCGAACCAGTGCCAATACAGGGTGCTGCTGTCGCCTTTGCTCAGCTGGTACGCACTATTTGTGATGATATGAGTAGCGGCGTCTCCGCCTTCGCCCACTTGCGCGCAGCCAGTGCGGTGGAGCAGACACTCCATCGCTTGTTGCTGGCCGCAGTGCCGCACAATCACTCTGATTTGTTCGACTCGCCCGCGTCGGCTGCTGCTCCCTATTACGTGCGCCGCGTTGAAGAATTTATCGATTCCTATCTATGCGAACCGATTGCATTAGATGAAATGATCGAAGTATCCGGCGTTTCTGCAAGGTCCCTTCATGCAGGCTTCCGCCGTTTTCGAGACATGACGCCGATGAACTATCTGAAGAACCGCCGCCTTGTGCTGGCTAATCGCCGGTTGCGCACCGGAATTTGTGGCGGGCAGAGGGTGACACAGGTTGCGCTTGAATGCGGCTTTACTCATCTTTCGAAATTTGCTCGTGACTATCACGGACGTTTTGGCGAACTTCCGTCCGAAACGCTCAAAAAAATGGGATTGAACTGAATTTCTCCTTTGTCGAATTTTATTCCCACCTTTTCGGAGTCCATTTTTGCGATCAACCCCTCCGCTTTCACGCGAATGCTGACTTTATCTCCCGGGTAGATATTGCATGTAGCAAGGGTTGTTTCTCAAAAGCGTCCGGCAAAATTACGGATCAAATCATCACACCGGGTCTTGTCAAACATTTACGCTGTATGGCTATCGCCCGCCAATCGATCCTGCCGGCGTCAGCCGGTCATATACTGCAATACCTAATAATATGCGGCAGTTTGCAGGTCCACCTGCGTTGCTTGCTCCATCCTCCTTTTTTGATAGCTCAACTCCACTGTTCTTCAATCGCAGTGTGGTGTCGCTTGCTGCGTTCAGAGGATATCGCGATTGCACGGTATCTCTAAAAAGGAACTTACTAAAGATTAACGGAGGATGACGTGAGGCCTGTGTGAGCATGCCTCCCAAACACAAAGGCTCCATTGTGGCGCCGCAACATGTGATGCTCTAGAAAATCGGGGAAAAATAATGAAAAATGTAGGTAACCTAGCCGTACGCCGCTTTATTCCGCACTCCTTCTTAATTAGGTCTAAACTGCGCAAAAGCTTGTTTTGCGGCGCCTGTCTTGCTGGATTTGCATTTCCTCTTTCGCCTTCTCAGGCTCAGGATGCCGCAGAAGCGCCGGTCGTCGAAGAGCAATCCGGCGGACTTGAGGCCATCGTCGTGACTGCCCGACGGAGATCGGAATCGCTGCAGGACACTCCAATTTCGATCTCGGCGGTCACGTCTGAAGGGCTTAGAGATCGCGCTATCGACAATGTAACGCAGATCGGAGATTTTACTCCGAATGTGAAGTTTAATAGTTCCGTTCCGGTTTCAGCCAGCAACGCGACCGCCGCCATCTTCATTCGCGGCATCGGCCAGAATGATTACCAGCTTTCTGCAGATCCCGGAGTCGGCCTTTATCTCGACGGTGTTTATATTTCGCGCGGAGTCGGTAACGTTCTTGATGTTCTCGATGTCGAGCGGATTGAAGTGTTAAGAGGCCCGCAAGGGACCCTGTTTGGCCGCAACACCATTGGCGGAGCGGTCAGTGTAGTTACGCGCAAGCCAGGCGATGAGTTTATGGGATCTCTCGAAGCCACAACAGGCAGCTTTGATCGCTTTCAGCTAAAAGCTTCTATTGATGTCCCTCTTGCAGATGGCATCTATACAAGCCTCGCGGGCTTCTATCACCGGCGAGACGGCCATGTAAAAGGCGTGGGTGCAGGTGCGCCCGACCTGGGCGATACGGATCAGCTGGCTGGCAGGTTTGCCTTGCGACTGGAACCGACGTCCGACCTCACCATCGATCTTTCGATTGACGGTTCGCGTTCGCGCGAAGAATCCGCGCCTAATGTCGCCTTGGCGATCAATGAAAATGCGCCCGCTGCGGCCGTTTGGAACGCCAATTTTTCGGGTGCTGGGGCCATCTGCGCCGATGGCACCAACCCAGCCCGGTTAACCGATACGCGCTGCTTCAACAGCCAATGGGAACTTGGGCCTTATCAGCACGGAGGTACCTTTACCGCGATTTCCGATGCTTTCACTAACGGCAATCCAGAGCCTTATCGCTCCGGTTCAGACGTCAATATCTGGGGTATTTCAGGAACGGTCGAATGGCAATTCGCTGACAATATGTCGATCAAGTCGATAACCGCCTATCGCGAGGTAACCGGCTTTTGGACGCGGGATTCCGATCACAGTCCCGCCAGCATCGTGCAAACCAACAGTGACTGGCAGCAGGAACAGTTTTCACAGGAAATCCAGCTACTCGGCGACTTCGGGGATGGACGCTTCAATTGGGTCTTGGGCGGATATTATTCCGACGAAAGTGGCAACCATAAGGATCTGGTGAATATCGTCGATGCAATATTCCTCAGCGGCGCAGTGCTGGATGGCGAAAGCCTTGCCTTCTTTGGCCAGGGCACCGCAGAAATTCTTCCCGACCTTAACCTCACGGCAGGTCTGCGCTGGACGCAGGACGAAAAAAGTTTCAATAACGCCAATCAATATGTCGTTGAAGCTGGCTTTTTGACAGGTGCACCGTTTAACCCGGATGGATCCGGTTTGCAGAATGGCGATCCGTTGATGGGACCCCTCGGACAGACCGCTACGATCAAGGACACGGCTTGGACGCCTATGGTCAGTCTTTCCTATCGCTGGACCCCGGAATTGCTGACCTATATTTCCTATTCTCAAGGATTTAAGGGAGGCGGTTTTACCCAACGTGTGTTCCCGCCTTTCGCCAATATTCCTTCTTTCAGGCCTGAAACCAGCACCACCTATGAATTCGGTTTCAAGTCTGATTTGCTGGATCGGCACCTGCGTATCAACGGCGCGGTGTTCCAGAACGAATATGACGATCTGCAAATAACAGTGAACGACCCTACGCTCGGCTTTGCACCGATCATTCAAAACGCGGCCCGCGCGCGGATCAAGGGTTTTGAGCTAGAAGTTTTGGCGGAGCCTGTCGATGAACTAACAATTGAGGGTGGCATAGGTTATCTTGACGCAGGCTATCGCGATGTGGACCTGCGTGCGCTCAACGCCGGGGTCACGACAAACACAAAACTCCAGAATGCGCCTAAGTGGACGTTAAGTGCTGGTATTTCCTATAAAATTTACGCCGATGGGCTTGGCAGTTTCCGGCCCCGTGTTGACTGGTCCTATCGTTCACGTGTTTATAATGACGCGGTCAACACTCCGTTGTTGGTTCAGGATGGCTATCACCTGATCAATGCATCGCTCGCTTTCGATGCCGAAGACACCGACTGGGGCCTCACTATTGGCGTAAAAAATCTGACCAAAGAAGTCTATCTCGGGTCAGGATATGCAGATGATTTCGGTGGGTTGACCGAGGGCGTATATGGCCGCCCACGCGAATGGTATCTCCGTGCCAATTACCGCTTCTGATATGGGCAATGGGACTCAATTGCCTGCCATCTCGCTCGAGGCGCGTATTGAGAAGCTGGAAAGCCTGCGCGCGGTTGATGACTTGATTGTTGATCTGGGCAGAGCTTTTGATGCAGGCCCCTCAGCTGCAGCGCTGAGACCGCTGTTTTCTGAAGATGCCGTTTTCGTGATTGACCAATATGACACATTGGAAGGGCGCGAAGCGATAGCCGAAGGCGTTGCCGGCAACTCAGAATCAGGGTTCTGCTGGACTTTGCATTATCTTGTTTCTCCTCGGATAGAACTTTTCGAGGATGGCGCCGGTGGCAATGTTGATTTCTATCTATGGGAGGTTGCCACCTCGTCTTCTGGCAAATCCTATTGGATTGGCGGTCGGTATGAGGCGCAGGTTGTGGCTGACAAGGATCGTTGGCGTTTCAGCCGCCTGGAACTGAAGGCCGAGCTCATCTCCCACTATCCCGAAGGCTGGCGAGAAAAGCCGGACTCACTAGCAGCCGCCTGAGCGGTTCCTTCACTATAAAAGGAGACGTACTGATGAACATTGCCAATATCACCGAGCTTCGTCCTGGAGCGGAAGCATTTAGCCATCTGGACCGGACAGTTGATACCATCAGAGCAGAATTAGGCGTTGACCCGATATCCGTTGAGGCGATCCGCAATCCTGAAGTGTATGAACTGGAACGGGAAAAAATCTTCAAAACCTGCTGGTTGAAGGTTTCTGCCGATTGGGAGATCCCCAAGAAGGGCGACTACAAGGTCAAAGAACTGGCCGTGGCAGATGCGTCTGTTCTGATTGTGCGCGGGAAAGATGGTAAAGTACGTGCCTTCCATAATGTTTGCACGCATCGTGGCAACAAGGTTGTGCCGACCGATGAATCGGAAACCTTTGGAAATGCCCGCGCGAATGTCCTTTCTTGCCGTTTCCATGGCTGGGTATTCGGTACCGACGGAGAGTTGCGCTCGGTTCCCCTGGAAGAAAATTTTGGCAAACTTGATAAGGCGTGCCTCGGTCTGCGTGAAATTGCCTGCGAGATTTGGGAAGGCTTTATTTTCATCAATTTTTCTGACCAGCCGAAGCAATCACTAGCTGAATATTTGGGTGACTTTGGAAAATTATTTGCCGGATATCCTTATGCCGAGGCAACGACGGCCTTTCGTTATTCGACCGTCCTGGAATGTAATTGGAAAGTGGCGCATTATGCCTTTTCCGAAGCCTATCATGTGCCGACCATTCATGCAGGATCGCTGCCCGGCTTTAAAGGGATCGAGCCTGGCGATTTCAAACTGATCGGGCCGCATGCTTCCTCCGCTATTTATGGAGAAGGCATGGATACGGCGGAGTCCACTGCAAAATTTGCAGGCCTGCTTCATAGCGATGATCACCATGGTCCACGAGCCGATCTGTTACCATCAGGGATCAATCCGACCGGTAGGTCAGACTTCCAGTTTGAATTGCCCAATATCTTTCCTAACCTGTTGATTCATTTGGCCTCTGGCTGCGGTTACCCAGGTCTGGCCTATTTTACCCACCAGTTCTGGCCGCTCGATCACGGACGCACGCTGTGGGAAGGGGTCAATTATTTCCGACCTGCGCGAAATGCAGCTGAGCGCGTTGCCCAGCTTCACATCAACGCCCTGCATCGCAATGCTTGGCTGGAGGATACCGCCACGATGGAGGATACCTTCGCCGGCATTCGTTCTGGTGCAATCGACGAGATGCAGTTGATGGACCAAGAATTTATGATTCGCCATGCCATTCGCATGCACGATGATTATCTGGCTCAGTGAGGTATAGTTCAATGAATACAGAAATATCACTGCCCCAAGGTTTCGAAGACCTTGCACAGCTTGCAAAAGACTGGGCACGGTCGACCGAAGATGATCGCAATCAAATACGCTGGTCTGCATCTCCTGAGGAATTCACTGCATTTTACCGCTCGATGATGCCAAGATTGGACTCAATTTTAGCGGAATTGCAAGCATATCCTCTGGAAGGGATGAGCGAAGCGCAGACTAATCTATTCAATCTCGCTGCGGCCTTTGCAGAAGCCTCTCCGCACGAAGAGCTTTACGGCGGAAGTTCGGAAGTCCCGCATAGCTTTTCAGCGCGGCGCTTCGCACCGGGGCATGGAGATTTGCACTCTGCAGGGGACATATCGTAGTGGGTGCAATCTATCACTCCAACGACCTTTTGTCGGTAATAACTGGCTGAATAGAATGTTCTTTTGGGTCATCGCAATGGCCGTAACGGAAATGGTTGAGGCCGATTACGTTCGACACCACTGCCGGAGCAAATGTTAAAAGATAAGTCTATTGGTGGTGCAATGCCCGCTCTTCTATAACAATTCTGCCAAACTAACGTTTCCAGAACTTCCGGAACTGCGCGCGCGGGTCTGCCTCCACCCGCAGATCATTGTTGAAGATCATGGTGGAACGTTCCGGTGGAGAATATGGGTTCCATTCCGGCACCAGGTCATTGTTCGGATCGCCGTTGGCTGCAAATGCTGCCCAACTCGACGCGATTGCCTTCGCCAGCATATTGGCTTCGGGGCTCGATCCGTTGAGCGCGCCGCGGGTGTTGTACAGGCTGGGCGCGACGTCGATACCGTGCACGGCACCGAACCGGCCCCCGGCGGCTGGGCTAGGCTGGGTCCAGAGATATGTCCAGACGGGGGCGCCCTGCTGCCGTGCCTTCAGTTCCGCCTGCGCGAACGTGCCCTTTCGGAACGTCTGGTCGGAATCGAGACGTGCAGCGAGGAGAAAAGGTCTGGCATCGGGATCTTCTCCACGATATGCGGCCACGGCATCCTCTGCCTGATCGCCCAGGCGTTCGCGAGCAAAATCCAGCAATCCGGCGTCGTCCATGCTGAAATTTTCCATGCGATAGGACCGCTCGTCCAGCACGGATGACACGATCATCGGCACATGTGCAGACACTGTCGGTGCGTCCGGGTCCCATGGGTGACGGGGCAATTCGATGCCATCGATTACTGGTGCGAAGGATCGTGGCGCTTCCCCTTTCGCGCGGTCGGCCGCCTCTAAGCCCGCTTGTGTCTCCAACAGCGTGGTCCATGGAATCTGCTGCAGCTTGCGTATGTCGCCTGCACCAATTTCAAGCGCGTCCATCAGGCGCTTGGTTGTTCTGGAAGCCATTTCGGCCGGCATCATCCGCAGAGCCGATCCGCTCATCACGCCAGCGCGGTGGAACAGTCCCTTGCCAGATGGCATTGCCATCAGCACGCTGGTCTTTGCGCCACCACCGGATTGGCCGTAGACCAGAACCCGGTCTGGATCACCGCCAAATGCAGCGACGTTGTCTTTCACCCAGCCAAGCGCTGCGACGATGTCCTGCATCCCCACTGTGCCGGAAGTGGCAAAGTCCTCGCCACCAAATTCCGCCAGATGGAGGAAGCCGAAGGCCCCGAGACGGTGGTTGATCGCAATCACCACGCTGTCGGAGAAGCGGGCCATCTGTTCGCCGTCCATGCCCACCGAATTGCCGGACCCGCTGTAAAATCCACCACCATGCAGGACTACGATGACAGGCTTCTTCGCGTTATTATCGATCGTCGGCGTCCAGACGTTGAGCGAGAGATTGTTCTCCCCCATGCCTGATGGGTTTCGATCCACCATGATCAGATCAGCGTAAACGTGCCGCCTGTCACCCGGGATTTGCGGTGCGACATCGGTCCAGTGCAGGGCATCGCGCACCCCGCCCCAAGGCTCCACCGGAGCGGGCGGCATGAATCGTCTGGTACCAGAGGTCCGCTGCATAGCTAACGCCGCGGAAGGCAAAAATATCGCCGGTTAAAAGACCGCGCAGTTTACCGTGGGCCGTTTCGACCACCGGAATCCGTTCAGCCAGGGTTGAGATCAAGCATGTCTGCCAGAGTGG
>TARA_R110002124_G_scaffold6564_17_pt1 | contig 24830 bp, 18 predicted proteins | sample TARA_R110002124 | Tara Oceans TARA_R110002124 (sample SAMEA4397445) | marine metagenome | biome: Polar Biome; feature: [SRF] surface water layer (ENVO:00010504); material: water (ENVO:00002006), including particulate matter (ENVO:01000060) such as... | depth 5 m
CCCTCCTGTTGTCTCGGCTGCGGGATCGACATTCTCCCCGTCGATGATCCGTTTATGCAGGGCCATGTCGATGTTGGAACCGCTGAGGAGCGCAACCGTCTTCCCTTGCGGCCGGACCTTTTCCGTGAGCAGGGCGCCGATGCCGACACTTCCCGATCCCTCAATCACTTGCCGCTCCTGCCAGTAGGCATGGCGGATCGCGTCGGCAATCTCGGTTTCGGTGAGGGTAACAACCTCATCCACATGTTGCCGTACGATGTCGAAAGTATAGCGGTTGCCGAGCCCGATGCCGCCGCCGAGCGAGTCGGCGAGGGTGGGCACTTCAGCCACCTCGACCGGGTTGCCTGCGCGCAGACTCTCGATCATAGCCGCGCCGCGTTCCATGGAGACACCGATGACGCGAATATCAGGGTTGGTGGATTTCATGGCGACGGCAATACCGGCGATCAGGCCGCCGCCGGACAGCGGGACGATCACCGTTCCAAGGTCCGGCAATTGCTCCAGCATTTCAAGGGCGAGCGTTCCCTGCCCGGCGATAATATCCGCATGATCGAAAGGCGGCAGCATGGTCATGCCGTCTTCTTTCACGCGCCGGTCGACTTCCTTCTGCGCCTCGTCCTGAGACCGGCCGATGATCACGATTTCGGCGCCTTCACCACGAATGGCCTCGACCTTGTTGGCGGGCACCAGTTCGGACATGCAGATAATGCAGCGGGTCTCCAGCTGCTTCGCGGCATGGGCAAGGCCGCGGCCGTGATTGCCGGTGGAGACACCGATCACACCCTTTGCGCGCGCGTCGGCTGAGAGGGCGCGGATGGCGTTCGTCGCACCGCGCAGCTTGAAGCTGCCGGTTATCTGAAGATGCTCATATTTGAGATACACATCTCCGTCGGTTATATCGGACAGAGTGGATGAATGGACGAGCGGTGTCTCGCGGACCATACCGGCAATCCGCTGCCGGGCGCGGCGAATGTCATCAATTGTGATTACATCTGACATGGCATCAACCTGATCTACAATGTATGAGTTTCAAACTACACACGTCGAAAGACGGGAGCTGTGCAGCAATCGGGAAATTCTGTTTAAAATATTTCCTTATTCCGCCTATGAAGAAAAAATAAGGGCGTGTCAATGCTTGCGGTTGATACCGATGGGTGGATTGCGGCTTGCAATGTCTTGGAAATTTCGATTTCAAAAAAAGAATGCCACGCGGACGGCCTATGTTATGATCGCCCAAACAAGCGCAAAAAAGCGCGGCGTCAGTGTGGGAGGTGACGATGGATTTGCAGAATTTTAACCGGGACTATTCAACCGCAGTCAAGGACTATTACATTGATATTCCTGACGATTTCAATTTCGCCTTCGATATTATCGATGCCCGCGCGGCCGAGAATGATGGCGTGGCGGTGATTGCGGTTTCCCGCGACGGAGAGGCGATCCGGGATATCCGCTATTCCGACTATGCGGAGGATTCCGCGCGGCTGGCAAACGCGTTCCTGTCCCTCGGGATCAATAAGGGCGATTTCGGCTGCCTTGTCATTGGCCGAATCCCGGAATGGTATACGGTACTTTTCGCCTGCATGAAGGTGGGCGCGATTTCGATGCCGGGGACGAACCTGCTGACCGCGAAGGATATCGCCTATCGCGTACAAAAGTCCAAGGCGCGGTTTGTCGTGGTCACGCCGGAGCATTGCGAGAAAGTCGATGCCGTGCGCGGCGACTGTCCGACGCTTGAGCATTTTATCGTCGTCGGCGGCACGCACCCGGGCTGGCTCTCCCTTGATGAACTGATGGCGAAGGCCTCCCCAACGTTGGCGCGAAAAGACGCGCCGCCAACCGTCGCCTCGGACATGATGATGGCCTATTTCACCTCCGGCACCACCTCGATGCCGAAAATGGTGCCGCGGGATTTCGGTTATGCGCTCGCCCATGCGGCGACGGCGCTTTTCTGGATGGACCTGCGTGAGGGCGATGTGCACTGGACGCTGACCGATACCGGCTGGGCGAAGGCGGCCTGGGGTCTGCTGTTTCCGCCGCTGCTCGCCGGATCGAAGATCGTACTCTATGACGGGGAGGGGGCCTTTGATCCGCATTTTCATCTGGACCTGATCAAGCGTTTGAAAGTTGCCACTTTCTGTGCACCGCCGACCGTTTACCGCCTGTTCGCGCAGCAGGATCTGGGAAAATATGATTTCTCCTCCCTGCGCCGTTCCCTCGGCGCGGGAGAGCCGCTCAACCCGGAGGTCATCCGCTATTGGCAGAAGCATACCGGCAATGTTATCGCCGACGGCTATGGTCAGACGGAAACCATCAATATCGTTGGTAATTTCCCCGGAATGGAAACCCGTTTCGGTTCCATGGGCAAGCCGGTGCCGGGGTTCGATATCGACATCATCGATGACGATGGCAACCGCCAGCCGGACAACGAGGTCGGGCATATTGCGATCCGTACGGACGGGGATAGCTGGCCGCCCGGGCTTTTCGATGGCTATTATACCGGCGGGGAGCCGGACAGGGAGGCGTTTCGCCATGGCTGGTACTACACCGGAGATACCGCGAAGCGCGATGCGGACGGTTATATCTGGTTCGAAGGACGGGCCGATGACCTGATCAGTTCCGGCGCCTACCGGATCAGCCCGTTCGAGGTGGAAAGCGCGCTTCTGGAGCATCCCGAGGTTGTCGAGAGTGCCGTGATCGGCATTCCCGATGAAACACGCGGGCAGCTTGTAAAGGCTTATATCATTCTGAAATCACCGGAGAAGGCGGGGCCGGACCTTGTGACCGATATTCAGGATTTCTGCAAGAACCTGACGGCGCCCTATAAATATCCCCGGCAGATCGAGTTTGTCGACAGCCTGCCGAAGACGATCTCGGGTAAGATCCGCCGGGTGGAACTGCGGGGGGAGGGGTGATCCTTCCCCGCTATTAAACCGAAACGGCGCGGGATTATTCGCGCGACATTTCCGCCTTGCCGACGCCGTCACCGTCCAGGGTCTGTTTCTCCATATGGATGGTGACCTTGCGCAGGAAACCGTCAAACTCGAACGGGGCGGCATAGTCGCCGACCGGATTGCCGCGATCCCGCCCGATGTCCAAACCGGACCAGGAAATCAGCATGAAGAACCCGAGGTTGCTCTCGGCGGAGCCGGCGTCCTCGCCATCGATGGTCAGCGTATAGCGGCTCTGCCCCATCCCCTTGCCCATGCGCGGCTTCTCCTCTTTCGTCAGCCTTTCGACCTTCAGGCCGAGCAGGCGGCGGCCCGGGGCCACTTTCTTATCGGAGGTGACGACAACATGCTCGCCGCCGATATTGAGGTCATGCACAAGATGGCCGTCCTTCATATAGAGGCTGTAGCCTGAGGTGGTATCGCCATGGGCAATCAGGACGCCGTTGCTGTTCTCGCTTTCGACATCGGCTTCCGCTTCGATTCTATAGTTGCGGCTGCGCAAGTCCGGCGCCACATCAGAGGGGATATGGCCGACGCCACGATGGAAGACGAATTTGGTCCGGTCGCCCTGTAACCGTTCCGCATTCTCGGCGAAGCGTGGGGCGAAGCGATCATCCAGCGGCAGCACCTGATTCTCTTTTGCTTCCTTCCACCAACTGTCGATCATCGTCTTCAGGCGTTCTGGTTGCTCCGCGGCAAGATCTTTGCTCTCGGAAAAATCCTCATCCAGATTATAGAGCTCCCATTGATCCTCCTCGAAGGCCGAGCCCATGGGATGAAAGGCGACGGCTTTCCAGCCGTCCTGCCAGATACCGCGATGGCCGAACATCTCGAAATACTGCGGCTTGTCGCGGGCTGGGGCCTCCGGGTTCAGCAGGCTGTCCTTGAAGCTCTGCCCCTCAATCGGTTGTTGTTTGACGCCGTTGATGGTTTCGGGTGGCTCGATATTGAGGATATCGAGGAGGGTCGGCACCACGTCGGAGCAATGGGCAAACTGATGCCGCAATTCACCGCGCGCCGGAAGGCCCTTCGGCCAGCTGATGATCAGCGGATCGCGGATGCCGCCGCCATGGGTGTTCTGCTTGTAGCGTTTCAGCGGCGAGTTGGCGGCCATGGCCCAGCCATGGGGGAAGTTGGAATGGGTATCGGGCCCTCCGATATCCTCGATCCGTGCGAACTTCTCCTCCATCGATTCCGGGCGGAGATTGAACGGCCCCATGGCATTGACAAGACCGTTGCGCCCGCCCTCCTGACTGGCACCGTTATCGGAGAGAACCAGGATCAGCGTATTGTCCATCTGGCCGGTTTCTTCGAGAAAATCGATCAGCCGGGAAATATGCCGGTCCGTATGATCGAGCATGCCCGCATAGGCGGATTGCAGCCGGGTATAGAGCCGGTGCTCGTCTGCCGTATGCTCGTCCCATGCCTTGACGCCGTCATTGCGCGGCGGCATTTCTGTGTTCTCCTGCACGATGCCAAGCTCCTTCTGGCGGGTAAGGCGGCGCTCGCGTTCCTTGTCCCAGCCGCCTTCAAACATCGGATCATAGCTTTTGATGATGTCTTTCGGCGCCTGATGCGGGGCGTGGCAGGCAGCGAAGGCGCACCAGAGAAGCCAGGGGTTATCTTCTGCGCCCGCGTTATGATCGGCGAGCATTCGGATAGACTGATCGACCAGATCCTCCGTCAAGTGATAGCCGGTTTCATAGGTGCCGGGCGGGTCGATATGGCTGTTGTCGCGCACCAGCTCCGGGGCGTATTGATCGGTTTCGGCGTCGAGAAATCCGTAGAAACGATCAAATCCCCGGTTCAAGGGCCAGCCATCGAAGGGGCCCGTCGGGCCGCTTTCATTGAGCGGGTTCACATGCCATTTGCCGATCATATAGTTGCGATAGGCGTGGGGGCGCAGCATCTCGGCGAGCGTGCCCGCCGATTTCGCGATCTTGCCGCGATAGCCCGGATGGCCGCTGTCGAAATTCGCAAGGCAGCCGACGCCGACGGAATGATGGTTCCGTCCGGTCAGCAGGGCTGCCCGCGTCGTCGAGCACATGGCTGTCGTATGAAAACCGGTGTAGCGGATGCCTTTCTCCGCAAGTTTGTCGATGGTCGGTGTCTTGATGGGAGAGCCGTAACAGCCGAAATCAGAAAAGCCGACATCATCGAACAGAATGACAAGGATGTTCGGCGCGCCCTCCGGTGCCTTTGGTGGTTCAGGCCAGTGGGGTTTGTACTCTTCCATTTTTTATTACTCCCGTTCGCTTTACGCGTTATTGATTTGCTTTGGTGTGACGCGAGGTCAGATTCGCACACTTCCGGTCTTGCGGATGCGGTCGAAGGTCTTTCCGGCGATATTGAGCTGGTGAATCTGGCTGGTGCCTTCATATAGCCGGAACAGGCGAACATCGCGATAGAAGCGTTCGATGCTGCTGTAGTCGGCGACATAGCCGGAGCCGCCGAAAATCTGCACCGCCCGGTCGGCAATCCGTCCGCACATCTCGGTCGCGAAATATTTGCACATGGAGGCTTCCAGCGTGATGTCGACGCCCTCATCGCGCTTGCGGGCCGTGTCAAGGATCAGGGTGCGGGTCGCAGTGATATCCACATGGCTGTCGGCGATCATCGCCTGGATCAGCTGGAAATCGCTGATCGGATTACCGAACTGCTTTCTTTCCATGGAATATTTTGCCGCATCATCCAGCATCCGCATGGCCGGTCCGGTACTGAGTGCGGAGAGGTGAATGCGCTGCTTGTTGAGCGCCTTCATTGCGGTTTTAAAGCCGACCCCTTCTTCACCGCCAAGCAGCCTGTCCGGGGAAATCTCGCAATTCTCGAAATGCACCTCGGAAACAGGGGAGCCGGACTGGCCCATCATTGTATATTGCTCGCCGACGGTCAGGCCCGGCGTGTCGCGATCGACCAGAAAAGCGCTAATACCGCGGTGGCTGTCATCCTCTGGATTGGTGCGGGCAAAAACGGTGAAAAGGTCGGAAATCGGCGCATTGGTGATGAAGGCCTTGGATCCGTTCATCACATAGTGATTGCCCTTCTTGATGGCGGTGGTGGTCAGCGCCGTTGCCTGCGATCCGGCTTCGCGCTCGGTGAGCGCAAAGCAGCCGACAATCTCGCCAGCGGCCAGTTTGGGGAGATACTTGCGTTTCTGTTCTTCAGTGCCGTCGACGATTAGGGATTCGCTGCCGATACCGGTGTTGGAGCCAACGCGCGCCCGAAAGGCAACCGAGCAATAGGACAGCTCAAACGCCATCAGGACCAGCTCCTCCGTTGTCAGGCCAAGCCCACCATATTCTTCCGGGATGGCCCAGGCAAAATAGCCGCGCGCCTGCATGTCATCGACCAGGTCCTGCGGCACTTCATTAAGCTCGGCCACGCGGTCCTCGTTCGGGATGGCAACCTTTTCCACCCAGTCGCGGACTTCCATGCGTTGCTGTTCCAGTATTTTTGCATCACGTATCATTCGAATCTCTTTTTGATTTGTTGTTGGATCGGAATCAGCCGGCGAGTTGCTGTTGCATGTTGGCGAGCGCCACTTCTGTCTCGCCCACCAGCCGCTGCATGATTTCATCGACGGTTTTCAGTTCGTTGAACCAGGCGATGCTTTGCCCGGTCGCCTCATAGATCAGCGGTTCGATCTCATGTTCGTTGACCCCGGCGACGAGATCGGCGGTCAGTACCTGCTGATACGGCATTTTGAGCGGTTCCGGCGCGTCCGGCCGGTCCCATTCCTCGGACCAGGCGGATTTGACAATCCGGCAGGACTTACCGCTGTGGCTGAGGGAGATTGTCGTATCCAGACTATTCGCCTTAAGCAGCTTGTTCAGCAGGGCATCACAGAGCGCATGTTCCTTGGAGGCGAGCCAGGCCGTACCCAGCCAGACCCCTTGCGCACCAAGCCCGAAGGACGCGGCAATATGCCGACCATGACCCACGCCGCCCGCCGCCAGCACGGGCGTATCGCCCGCGACCTCAACCACCTGCGGCACGAGGGAGAAGGTGCCGATCGGACCTGTGTGGCCACCGGCGTCATATCCTTGCGCGACGATCACATCGACCCCGGCCGCCTTGGCCTTTTCCGCATGGCGCGGCGCCCCGACGAGGGAGAAGGTGACTTTCCCGTGATCCTTGGCTCGCTGGATCATTTCCGGCGGCATCCCGACGGCGGAAGCGAAGCTGTGGGCTCCGGATTCCAGCGTTGCGGCCATTTGCTCCTCAAACAGCTGCTGGGAACGGATCTGCGAGGAAAAGAAGGTCGGTTTCGTCGCGGCGGGAACCTTATATTTTTCCGTCAGCTTCTGGACGAAGGCCTTGTGGGCGTCGGGCAGGTTCGATTTCGTTCCCTCCCGGTCCGTGTCGTCGCCAACCGTGCTCGGCAGCATCAGGTCAATCCCGAAGGGCAGGTCTCCGAGACGGTCCTTCATGATCCGGGCTTCCTCGGCGATTTCGTCCGGCATGCTGCGCGCAGCACCAAACACCGGATAACCCCCCGCCTTGCCAAGCGCCACCATGACATCGATGTTATGGGCTAGTCCGAAGATGGGGTATTTAATACCCATTTTCCTGGCGAGCGGGGTGTTCAAAGCCATTTTTCTAATCCTTGTTGTTTCTTATAGTCAGCTTCCGAAGATATTGAAAAGACGCAGGTTTTTCGCAACCGATGCAAGACGCGGCGCAAGGTCTTTCTCGATGTCTTCCTTGCGGGCACGATAGGCAGGGATACCGCAGGACAACGTCACCTCAAGGCCGTCCTTGGTGATGCCGACGGGCGCCGACATCGCGTAGATATTCTCGCGCCATTCACCGTAAGAAATGCAATATCCCTTGGTCTGGCAACTTTCGATTGCCCGGTTTATCCGCTCTTTGTTGCGCTCCACGGCGTCCGGATAAATGCTTTCGACTTCAAGATATTTGGCGGCGCGTTCTTCATCGGAGAGCAAGGAAAGCAGAGAGCGGCCAGTGGATGATTCCGCAACGGGAACGGTCATACCCATTTCCGGCACATGCGGAAAATCGGTGATGTCACCCACGGTCTGGACATAGACCGCATCTGCGCCGTTAAAAACGGCAAGAGAGACGTTGCCCTTCGCGATTTCTGCATATTCCTGCATCTGATTAACGGCCTGCCGCCGCCATTTCATGTTGGAAAGAATGGGGTAAGACAGGGCAAGCAGACCGGGCGCGAGCTGAAAGCCGCCTTGGGGGGCGCGCCGCAGATAATGAAGCGCGATCAGTGTCTTGCAAAGCCGTGAGACGGTCGCCTTGTTAATCCCGACCCGCTTGGCAATCTCCGCGTTGGTCAGTGTCTGATCTCCACCCAGGAAACAGGCAAGGATATCAAGGCCGCGAATAAGTGTCGTTGAGAGCGAACTGTCCCGATCGACAATTTCGTCCAACGGAACTCGACGTCTTTCGACATGGGCTATCAGGTTGGTCTGCTCGCTGATCATATAATCCCTCTTTCCCGGTAGGCTTTAATCTCGTTTTTGCTCAATCCCAGGACTTTTTCAAACACGGCGTCATTGTCCGCGCCAAGTCCCTTGGCAGTCCACTTTACACTGCCCGGATTACGAGTAAATCGGGGAACCACATTTTGCAGGCGGACAGAACCGAAATCTTCATCGGGAACGGATACAATCGCGTTGCGGGCCTGATATTGCGGATCATTGAAGATTTGCTCGACTGAATAGATCGGGGCTACCGTCCCCTTGGCCTTGTCAAACGCCTCGACGACCTCATCAAGGGTATGGGTGGCGATGAAATTGCCAAAAATCTTGTCGAGTTCCGCCGCATTCTCGACCCGGAGGTTATTTGTGGCGAATCGCGGATCGTCCAGCAGATCCGGCCGGCCGACGGCGGTGGCATTTCCCTTGAAGGTCGCGTTCGTGCTGCCGGCGAGGGAGACATACTTCTTGTCACTCGTAAGATACACATCCGACGGGGCGGAATACTGGTTCCTGTTGCCACTGCGCTCACGTACTACACCGAGTTGGTCGTATTCGATGGCAAGGAAATCGAGCAGGCGGAAGGTTGCCTCGGTCAAGGAAAGGTCAATCTCTTCCCCTTTGGCCGGTTCCTCCCGCGCTACCTTGAACATCGCGGCGAGAATGGCCATCGCACCGAACACGCCGCCAAAGGCATCGGAAATAGGGTAGCCCGTATGCATTGGCGGGCGGTCCGTATCGCCAGTGATATGGGTCAGGCCGCCCATCGCCTCGAAGATCCGGGCGAAGCCGGGCTTGCCGATATAGGGACCGGTCTGGCCAAAGGCGGTTGTCCGCAACACCACGAGTTTCGGGTTGGCCTTCCACAAAGTCTCGATATCGAGGCCCCAGCGGTCCAGCGTGCCGGGCTTGAAATTCTCGATCAGTACGTCGAACTCGGGCAGCATTTTCAGGAGAAGCTCGGCGCCTTCCTTCTTGCGCAGGTCCAGCGTGCCAAATTGCTTGCCGCGATTCGCCGCCTTCCACCAGAGGGATTTTCCGTCCTTGAACGGGGGGAATCCGCGCATGCCGTCACCCGTTCCCGGAAGCTCCAGCTTGACTACATCGGCACCGAAATCGGCCAGCAAAGTACCGGCGAAAGGGGCCGCAATAATCGTGGCGATATCAAGAATACGCAGGCCGGAGAGGGGCCCGGATTGGCTGTCGTTTGTCATTCGAATTCCCAAAGGCTGTTTTTATTTTTGTAGCTATTGACATGATTTGTTACTATATATAAAACAAACTAGTCAAATATAAAAATAAATTAGACGACAGGGAATATGAATTTCAATTTGACTCCGGAATCCGAGGAAATCCGGCTGCGTGCCGAGGAATTCTTCGACAGGGAAATGCTGCCGCGCCATCGCGAATGGGTGCAAACCGTTTGCCACGAAAAAAAGCCCCCTCTTTTCATCAAGGACATTCAGGCCAAGGCGAAAGAGCTTGGCCTGTGGAACCTGGCGCTGCCCAATCTCGCCAAGGGTGAACCCGGAACAAAGCTGACAAATCTCGATTTTGCGCCCATTGCTGAAATTCTCGGCCGCTTGCCCTGGGGCTCGCAGGCCTTTAATTGCCATGCACCGGAAGTCCCGAACATGGCGATGCTTCAATCTTTGGCGACACCGGATCAGAAGAAAAAATGGCTGAACCCGTTGTTGAACGGGGAAACCCGGTCGGCATTTGCCATGACCGAACCGGATGTTGCCTCCTCCGATGCCACCAATATTGAAACCCGGATTGAACGCGATGGCGATGACTGGGTGTTGAACGGGCGCAAATGGTTTGCGACGGGTGGCGCGCATCCCGATTGCTCCTTCCTTATCGTTATGGGCGTTTCCGATCCGGACGCAGGGCGTACAGGCCAACACAGCATGGTTATCGTGCCCATCGGCACGCCCGGTCTGACGCTGGAACGCGAGCTTCGGTTCATGGGTTGGGCCGATTTCGTCGCGCCGATCGGCCAGTTCCGGCTTGAGAATGTTCGTGTGCCGGCCGAAAATCTCCTCGGGGAGCGGGGGCAAGGCTTCAAGGGCGCGCAGGTTCGTCTGGGACCGGCGCGGATTCATCATGCCATGCGCTGCATCGGCATGGCCGAGATGGTGCTGGCGCAGATGGTCGCCCGCGCGCATGAGCGTAAGACATTCGGGCGAACCATCATCGAATATGATACTGTGCAAAAATGGATTGCCGAGGCCCGCATCGATATCGATCTCAACCGCCTGTTTATCCAGAAGGCGGCATGGTTGCTGGATACCAGCCCGGACAAGAACACTTGGCGGATCGTCTCGCAAGTCAAGGTGGCGACGCCACGGATGCTGCAAAAGGTGACAGACCGTGCGATCCAGCTTTTCGGCGCTATGGGTGGCACCGATGACACTCTCATCCATCATGCGCATTCCTACGCACGCTGGTTTCGTATCGGCGACGGTCCGGATGAAGTTCATTTGCGACAGATATACAAGACCGAGCCGGTGCCGGAATGGTCGATTGCGGACTGTCCTTATATTGCCCCCGAGGGATTTTAGGAAAGAGGAGCGTTTCGGTGAGCCTGAGTTTTAAATCTCTCACGACCTGGATTGTTGCATTAACCTCGTCCGTGCTGGCGCTGCAAGCGATATATGTCGCCCTCTACGGTGGCTGGGATATTACCTATGGGCGGTCCTGGATTCTGTGCGGTGCCGTGGTTGTCGCCCTGCTCGGCAATCCGCTTGCGCAAAGGGTTCAGGGTAGCCGTCACGCGGTGATCAGAAATATGCCTGTCTGGCTTCTGTGGGGCATCGATCTGATCCTGATCGCCATTTATGTTTATGGCACGCTCAAGTTTATCGAGATTCAGATCCTCATTGAGGAAACCATATTCGAGTATGATCCAAACGATATCACAATTGCCTTTGCCGCAGTGATTGTCCTGCTGGAAGCAACGCGACGCCTGTTTGGCCTGCCGATCGTGATTATTGCAGCCTTCGGCATTCTTTATTGTCTGTATGGGGAGTTTCTTCCGGGCTTTCTCAATCATTCAGGTTTCGGCCTCAATCGATCTATGCAGACGATCTGGTACAGTTTTCAGGGGGTCTTTGGCCTGCCGATGGGCGTTGTGCTGCAGGTTGTGCTGATCTTCGTCGTATTCGGCGTCATTCTGGAGAGCACCGGCGCTAGTGACGCCCTGATACGCGCCTCGGTGGCGCTGACCGGTAAAACCCGCGGCGGCCCAGCCCATTCCGCCGTTGTTGCCAGCGCCGTGTTCGGCAGTATGTCCGGCAGCGTGACGGCCAATGTGGTGGGCACCGGCTCTTTCACCATTCCAATGATCAAGCGTCGCGGCTTTTCCGGTCCGATGGCGGGCGGTATCGAAGCCGCCGCTTCGACCGGCGGACAGATTGTCCCGCCTGTGATGGGTGCTGCCGCGTTCCTGATGGCCGACCTGACGGGGGAGGCTTATACGACGATCTGTATCGCGGCCTTGATTCCGGCGCTGTTTTATTACGGCTCGCTGTTTGCCTCCATCTCTATTCAGGCCGGTGCTGACGGGATTGAGCCGTTGCCGGAATCGGAACGGCCACCGCTCAACCGCAAGGATCTGCTGGCCTGTCTCATGTTTATAATTCCCATTGCGACAATTGTTTTTGTGCTGGTGATGGGCCGCTCCCCCGCGCTGGCCGGATTCTGGGCAATTGTTGCGGCAGTCATTCTGGGCATCTTCAACAAGAAAAACCGCGAAAATCCTGCGATAATCTGGACCGCACTGGTAAAGGCGGGCCGATCCTGCGCCTGGATCATTGTCGCCGTTGGCTGCATCGGTGTCATTATCGGTGTCCTGAACCTGACCGGACTGGGTATTTCGTTTGCCTCCGTGGTGGCGGAATTCAGCGAGTTCTCGCTGATGGCGGCCTTGGTAACAACGGCCCTGGCTGCGCTTGTTCTGGGCATGGGCATGCCGACCTTGCCAGCCTACCTCATCATTATCCTCGTTCTCGGCCCGGTGATGCAGAGAATGGGCGCAGAGCTTCTGGCCACGCATATGTTCGTATTTTATTTCGGCGTGCTGTCCGCTATTACACCGCCGGTCGCCATCGGGGCGTTCGCTGCGGCACCTATTGCCAACGCCCATCCGTTTACAACCGCCGTCTATGCAGTACGAATTGCCCTTGTTGGCTTTATCATCCCGTTTATCTTCATCTATGAGCCGTCATTGTTACTGGTTGGCGAGACCTTCGATGCGATGAGCTTTGTACGGGTTGCCATATGCCTGTCTCTTGCGATCTGGCTTATCAACACGGCGCTGATTGGATATGAACGACAAGATCTCGGTGTGCCGGAGCGACTATTGAGGGGGCTGGCAGGGGCCGGCTTGCTCATCCAGATACCGACTTTGCAGATTGCTTTTCTGGCAATCGGACTGTCCTTGATTACCTTCGGAACCATCCGGTCCCGTCGTAAATTGCAAAACTAGAAACTATCACCGTTAATCCAATAAAAAAGGGAGAGAGTAATGAAAAGAAGAAGCTTACTTAAAACAATGGGGGCCGCTGCTTTCGGACTGGCTGCGACACTATCGATATCGCACACTGCGAATGCAGCCGAGTCGTTTAAAATGGCGTCTCTCGGCGCGGCAAACTCGACAACAACCTTCTCCATTGCGGCGATTGAAATCCTGAAAAAGGCCTATGGCTATAAAATCCAGCTTTCGACCGGCGCTCCGGCGACACGTCAGGCTGTTGACGCGGCCAAAGGGGATCTTGATCTGTTCGTGACCGCCGTGTCCATCAACCATTTCATGAAAACCGGCACCAAGATGTATGCCAAGATGGAAGATTCGAAGGAGCTGTTCTCCGAGCTTCGTGGCCTCCTGAACTATCCGATCGGGCCGTATCATGCGGTTGTCTGGGCTGATTCCGGCATTAAGTCGTTCGAAGATTTAAAGGGAAAACGCGTCTTTACTGGTCCTCCTTCCGGCGCCGCACGGACTGTCTCGGAGCAAATCATTAGAGGCTCAACGGGTTATGAGCCGAAGAAGGATTATGATGCCATCAATCTTGACTTTAACTCAGCTTTGCAGGCTTTCCAGGACAAACAGCTAGACGCATATTTCGTTCCAACCTCCGTCCCGAGCCCGCAAATGGCCCAGCTCTCGACCATCGGGGATATCCGGATTCTCGGCATTCCTGATTCAGCGCTTGAGTCCGAAGATATGAAGGCTGCGTCGAGTTTGCCGGGTCGTGAGTTTATTATGCTGCCAAAAGGTCTCTATGAAAACCTCGTCAATGAAACGGACGTTCGCGTCCTGAATTCACTGGTCGGACTTGGCACGAATAAATGGATGAGCGAAGAGGATGCTTATAACATTACCAAGGCAATTCTGACGCATAACGCAGAGCTTGTTCAGGCGGCCGCCTGGATGAAGGTCATTACGCCTGAGAACGCCTTGAAGCAGATGAATATGCCGCTGCATATCGGTGCCTATAAATACTATAAAGAAATCGGCGTCGATATTCCGGAAGATATCATTCCGCCGGAAGCGAAATAAGGTTTCTCCCACGGACTGCACCGCTTGCGCTGAGGCGCGGCGGTGCAATTCATGTTTGGGGTTATTTTATGAATAAGGAAGTTAAGAATGCGCGCTCTTATCTGTACAGAGTATGATGGCCCTCTCTCCCTCAGCGTGATGGAGGTGGAGGCACCAACTCCGGAAACGGGGGAAGTCCTGATTCAGGTGACAGCCGCGGGCATTTGTTTTGCTGATGTCCTGATGAGCCGAAACAAGCATCAGAACAAGCATGAACCTCCGTTCTCGACCGGCATGGAAGTAGTGGGGATTATTTCCGCCCTCGGCCCCGGTGTAGAGGGCTTTCGTATTGGCGATAAAGTGGCGGCGCTGGTTTATGATGGCGGCCATGCGGAATATGTCTGCGCCAAGGTGAATGAAGTCTTCCTGTTACCCGATGGCTGCGATCCCCTTGCTGCGGCAGCGCTCCTGTCGGTTGCGCTCACGTCGGAAATTGCGCTCACGGAAAAGGGTCAGATAAAACCCGGTGAGACGGTCCTGATCGGTGGCGCGGCGGGTGGCGTCGGCCTCTCGGGCGTGCAGCTTGCCAAGTTTCATGGCGCCAAGGTAATCGCTGCCGTCAGCGATGCTGAAAAGGCGCAAGCCTGTCTCGCCGCCGGAGCGGACACGGCGCTTCTCTATGGCGATGATTTGCGTGATCGCGTGAAGGCGGCCAATGACGGGCGGGACGTGGATATCGTTCTCGATCCGGTGGGCGGCGACTTTGCCGACATCGCCGCCAATTGCCTTGACTGGGACGGGCGCTATCTGGTGATCGGTTTCGCCGGCGGCGGTATCCCCAAATTTGCCGCCAACCGGCTGCTGGTCAAGAACCGCGCCGTTCTCGGCGTGGTGCTTGGGTACTACCGGTGGCAGAAACCGGCGCGGCTCGCCCTCGCGGCGAAAGTTGTTCTGGGCGCGATCCGCGATGGCGCGCTGAAAGTTCCGACGGAACCTCTCGATGGCCTCGAAACAGTACCTGACGCCATGCTCAAGATCGAAAACCGGCAGATGATCGGCAAGGCCGTTGTCAGGCTCGCCTGAGGTTTCAGGCGAGAGAACGGGCCGTTTCCTCCTCGCTTAGCGCCGGGTCCGCCTCAAAGCGGATGCCGTCATAATCATTGGCCGCGACCGCATTTATCCGCGCCATATATTTCGGTGTCCCGCCGTTATAGACGAGATGGCGAACCCGTCCGGCCTCATGTCCCTTGACGTTGGAATTATAGCCGGTGAACCAGGATTTCGCCTTGCGCATCAGCATGATCTTGTACATTTCCACGACTTCGGCGGTCCATTGCTGTTCGGCCTCCTCGGTCGGTTCAGCGCGCGTGTAACCATGTTCATGCATGAATTCAAGAAGATCCATTAACCAATTGACCCCACTCTCAATTCCTCGCGGATAGTTGGTGGAGGCGGAGCCGCTTTGCGGGCCGTTCGGCATCAGCAGGTTGGGAAAACCATGCACCATCATGCCAAGGAAGGTGGCGGGTGCTTCAAACCATTTGTCTTTGAGCGACGCGCCGTCCACACCCAGGATATCAATGTGATCAAACGCGCCGGTCATGGCGTCGAATCCTGTCGAATAGATGATGACATCAAGATCATGATCCCCGGCGGCGGTGCGCAGGCCACTTTCCGTCACCCGCTCCAGCGGGCTCTCCTGAATATCGATCAGATGCACATTGTCGCGGTTATAGGCTTCGAAATACCGCGTCTCCAGCGGCACCCGCTGCACGCCGAAGCCGTGATCCTTGGGGATCAGCTTGTCGGCAGTGACCGGGTCCTTCACGCGCTGGCGAATGCGGTCGGCGATATATTCAGAAAATTCTGCATTGGCGGCCTCATCCATGAAAATTTCACGAAAATTGGCGAGCCAGATGCCAAAACCGGGTTCGTCATAGAGCCTGTCCCAAAGCGCCAGTCGTTCTTCCCGCGACACATCGTAGAACGACCGGCGGTCCGGCCGATGTTCAAAGCCGCCCGGCGACAGGCTGCAGTTTTCAAAAATCTCGTCATAGCGGGATCGGATATCCGTCATTTCTGCATCAGATATTTCGCTGTTATTCAGCGGCGCGCTCCAGTTCGGGCGGCGCTGGAAGACATAAAGCTCTTCGGCCTCCTCGGCGATGACCGGAATGATCTGGATGGCGGTCGCGCCGGTGCCGATAATCCCGACTTTCTTGCCCTTGAGATCGATCCCCTCATGCGGCCAGTAATAGGTATGGAAGGACGGGCCCTTGAAATCATCCATCCCCTGAATGTTGGGGAGGGTCGGCTGGGACAGCAGGCCAATCGCCATGATGACGAAGCGGCTGCTCATCTCCCTGCCATCGCTCAGGCGAAGCTGCCAGATGCCCTTGTCGTCATCAAAATGCGCCGCCTCAACCTTGCTGTTGAACTGCATATGCTTGCGCAGATCGAACTTGTCCGCGACATAGTTGAGATAGCGGAGATTCTCCGGCTGGCTCGAAAACCGCTCTTTCCAGTGCCATTCCTTGAGCACCTCATCGGAAAAGGAATAGCCATAGGTGTAGCTTTCCGAATCGAAGCGGGCGCCCGGATAACGGTTGTTATACCATGTCCCGCCGAGGTTATCGCTGCCCTCCAGCACGGTGGCACGGATGCCATGGTCGATGAGGCGCTTGATCTGGTAGATGCCGGCCACCCCTGCGCCGATGACAATAACTTCATAATCCGTTTCTGGCCGTTGGGTCATGTTTTGCTCCTGGTCTTGTTAATATTCTTGCCGGTTCGCAAATAAAGATCAGCAGTCTATTATATTACTGATCATTGACGCCCTTGTCACATGTAACTTTTCGCGGGCTGTTCGCGCATTGACATCAATTGACAGACCCCGGAGGAGGCAGTAATCAATGAGGAGGGGGTCGACATCCGATCGCTATAAAAGGATAAAGAATGACGGCGCCACATGACAACCTTCCCGATGAGGCAAGACAATATCTTCAGTCCGCAGACTATGTGGATAGCGCGGCGCCCGAAGTCCAGGCGTTTGTGACGGATGCCCTTGCAGATCTGCCGTCTGACGCAACAGACAAGGACAAGGCAATCTGCCTGTTTGATGCGGTCCGCGATAAAATCCGCTATGATCCTTATTCCGCGTCGATGGATCCCGAAGATTACCGTGCGAGCGCCGTCGCCACGCAAGGCGTGGCCTATTGCGTGCCGAAGGCCATTCTGCTGACGGCCTGTTTGCGGGCGGCGGGCATTCCGGCGGCGCTTGGCTTTGCTGACGTGCGCAATCACCTGAATACCCCGAAACTGGCGGAGCTGATGGGATCGGACCTGTTTGTCTATCATGGTTATGTGCAGCTCTGGCTGGGCGCGGAAAGTTTCAAGATCACCCCTGCGTTCAACATGGAACTCTGCAAGAGATTTGGCGTCAAGCCACTCGTTTTCGATGGGACGCGGGACGCCCTTTTTCATGAGTATGATGAAAAGAACCGCCAGCATATGGAATATGTCAACGACCGGGGCCTGTTTGTCGATGCCCCGATGGAAACGTTTCTATCGGATTTTAAGGCCGCCTATCCGGGCATGGTGGCCTTTGCCAATAAGGCCAAGGCTGAGCGGGACAATATAAAAGATAGCTTTACCTCCTAAATCCGCGAGCTATCCTGACTTTTTGCCAGTACAGGTGTGTTGATGCAGGAAAGACGGGGCCGGAAAAAAGGCAGAAGCAGCCGATCTGTAGAAACCCGTAAACTGCTCCTTGCGGCTGCAGCGCGGCAGTTCCGGGAAAAAGGCTACGCCGCCTCCACGCTCAAGGAGATCGGCGCCGCCGCCGGTATTGAGTCGGCGAGCCTGTATTATTATTTCGCGTCCAAGGAAGATATTCTCGAAGATGTGCTTGACCTCGGGCTTCGGCAGGCACTGGACGTCGTGTCGGCTGTCTATCGGGACTGCGAAGAGCGTGAGGCAGGCTTTCGCGAGACGTTCCATGCCATGATCTATGCGCATTTATGCTGCATCCTGATTGATGGCGATTTCCCGGCTGCAACCATGCGAACTTTCTCGACTTTGCACGGGGCATTGCGCATACGTCACCGACCGTCTTTTCAAGCCTACGGTGACCTCTGGGAGAAACTGCTGGCGAGGTCGCAGGCGGCTGGTGACGTTCGGGACGACGTTGATCTGTCACTGCTGCAGCGGTTGATTGTCGGCGCCCTGAACTGGACGGTGGAATGGTTCGATCCGACCCGTTACCCTCTACGCGATTTTTCCGAGAAATCGGCAAATCTATTGCTGGATGGGATGCTCTCTCCGGCTAACAAGGTCCCGACATGGACGGATGAGCCACTCCTTGTTGATCCGGCGTCAGAGATCGAAAAAGGCCACACAAAGTCCAAGAGAACGAGAACCGTTATTATATTGTCGGCATCGCAGGTTCTCTGCGAACGCGGCTATGACAGATGTACCCTGCGCCGCATTGCCGAGACGGCGGGCGTTAAAGCCGGGAGCCTGTATTATCATTTCTCCTCGAGAGAGGAGATCATCGATGAGGTTTTGGCGTTGGGCCTGCGGGGAATCACCGACGGCGTTGGTGCCGTTTTGGATAATGACTCTGAATTTCCCGATCACGGCAGTCGGCTGGCGGCTGGCATCCGGGCCCATATGCTACATCTCTATGCAAGCAGCGAATTTATATCCACCAATATCCGGCTTTACGGCCAGCTTCCCAAAGAGATCAGCTTGCGTCATAGACCCAGCCGCCAGGCATATACTGCCGTCTGGGACCGTAGCCTCAACCGGGCGCAGGCCGACGGCGACCTTCGCGCTGACCTCGACCTGATTTCCCTACGCCAGCTGATGCTCGGCGCGTTGAACTGGACCGTCCTCTGGTTCGATCCTGAACGCGAAACGGCGCAGAATTTCAGGTCACTGGATGAGGTGATCGCGGCGCAGCGCATCTTGTTTCTGGAAGGCATCGCTACGAGAAAGGCGGCAAATAGAGCAGAAACTCAGCAGTCCACGTGACTAGATGACTGAAAGCTATTGAACCTCCGCCTCGTGATCGCGGCAATATTTCCAGACACGTGCCGGGGGAAGATTCCGGAAAATCGTGGTCATTCGCGTTCCCTTTATGCCGAAGCGGGTTGCGAGGATGGGAGCGATAGGGGCTTTTGCGGAATAGGTATACTGAATTAGCACACCGTTGTGCCCGAGCAAGGCAAAAAGCTGTTTCAGTATGGAAACCTTGTCCGCTTCCTTCATGTTCAGAAGCGGCAGGCTGGACACAATGACATCAAAGCTGCCGGCCTTATCCGGAGTAATCAGGTTCGAGACAGTACGGGCATCCCCGACAATGACATTGATGTCAGGGAACTTGCGGCCAAGATAGGTGGCGAGGGTGATATCCCGCTCGAGCAGGTAAAGTTCATGCTTCGCGGCTCCGCGGTCGAGCAGCGCTTCGGTGATGACGCCGGTGCCGGGTCCGATCTCCAGAATCCGTCTGCCGGCGGGCTCTGCTGCGTCTGCCATGGCCCGCGCCAGCAATGGTCCGCTGGGGGCGACGGCGCCGACTTGTCGGGGGCTGCGTAACAGGGCGAGCACGAATGGTTGATACAAAAAGCCGGGCCCTCCATACGACCGGATTGTGATCAGGAACTACGCGCAGGTGGATGGCGAGTCTGGCAATTAAATCATAAACTGCGGTTAGTGCAAAGACATTGATACCGCGCGCAGGGCCGAAAAGTAAGGAGAAAGCCATAAATCGGGGATCCCGTACGGATAAAACATGCCATAGTAAAAACGAGAAAAAAAAGACGGAATAAGGAGGGAAAAATGAATTTAGGCCTTGACGGGAAAAGCGCCATTGTCACCGGCGGATCAAAGGGAATTGGGGCCGCGGTCGCCCGGGGACTGGCGGCGGAAGGTTGTACCGTGCATCTAGTGGCGCGAAACGAGGACCTCCTGGCAAAGACGGCGGCGGACATCAAGGCGGCCACGGATGTTGAGGTAACATATTCCGCCCTTGATCTGAGTGACAGCGGCAGCATCAAGACGCTGACAGAGGCAACGCCGCTCCCCGACATCCTCGTCAACAATGCGGGCGCCATTCCAGCGGGCGATCTTCTCTCAATTGACGAAGCCCGTTGGCGGGAGGCATGGGATCTGAAAGTATTCGGCTATATCAACCTGTGTCGCGCCTATTATGCGCAGATGAAGGAGCGCGGGTATGGCGTGATCATCAATGTCACTGGCCTTGCGGCAGATCGCTTCGATGCGGGCTATGTCGCGGGCACGACGGGGAACGCGGGCCTCAATGCCTTCAGCAAGGCGGTTGGCGGGCGCAGCCTCAATGACGGGCTGCGGGTTCTCGCCGTCAGCCCGGGGGCCGTTTCGACGGACCGGATCGAGACCTTGATGCGGACCCGGGCGGAGAAGGAGTTTGGCGATCCCGACCGCTGGCAGAGCTATCTTGGCAACCTGCCAGGCGGGCGCGCCGCGACGGCGGAGGAGGTGGCCAATGTGGTGACCTTCATGGCTTCCGATCGCGCCAGCTTTGTCAGTGGCTCCGTGGTCAATGTCGATGGCGGCCATGGCGGCAATATGGGTAGCTTCTCCTGATGCCTGGCCGCCCGCCGCCTGAAGCTGTCAGGCAGCCGCGCCATTTCGAAGCAGTTTACCGGGAAGTGCCGCCGCTTCGGGGATGGCGGTCTGGTTCTCTTCCAGCAAGACCTTGCCATTGACAATCACCGTCTTGATCCCGCTCGCCGGTGAGATCAGGCGGTCCGCCCCGGTCGGCAGGTCATGGACCCGTTGCAGCTTGCCCGCCGAGACCGTCGCCGGATCGAGGATGACCACATCAGCGAACGCGCCCTCTTTGAGGACGCCGCGATCCGCGATACCGAACAACTCCGCCGGTTTCTGCGTCAGCATATGGATGGCTTTTTCCAGCGTGAGCGTGCCGCGTTCGCGCACCCAATGGCCGAGAAGATGGGTCGAATAACAGGCATCGCAGAGCTGGCTGGCATGGGCGCCGGCATCGGACAGGCCGAGGATCAGGTTGTCGTCTTGTAGCAGCTCGGCGACTTCTTCCTCGTCATAATTGACAATGGCGAAGCGGAAGCGGGCGGTGAAGTCCGTCTCCAGTGACAGGTCCAGCACGAAATCAACCGGATCCTTACCGACGCTTTCCGCAACCTCACGAAGCGGCTGCTCCTCCCATTCCGGGTTGTCCGGCGCCATGGAAATTACCGTCCGCTCAACCCAGCCTGCAAGGGCATTGCGCGCGCCTTCCGCCGTATCCTCGCGGAACTGGTTGCGGAATTCGGGATCGCGATAGATTGTCTTGCGTCCCTCCCGATCCGCTTTCATGACCTGCTTGAACAGGGGCCGCATCTCGAAGGGGAAGGGTTCATTGAACTCGAAATCGAAATTGATCGGGCGGCAGGCGACTTGCGGATGGATCTTCGTGCCATCGGCCCGCAGATCATTGGTAATTTTCTGATGCTTGCGGTGCGATCCGGGACCGGACATGCCCGAGAGGAGCGCCGTCCAGGTGACCGGGATATCATGCTTGCGGGCGAGCAGGGCCAGCTGATCATGAAACAGGGTCGGGCCGACGGTTGCCTGGATGATCTTGGCGCCGGAAATCTTGGCAGCGGAGACGAGGCTGTCGATCTCGATCATGTCGGAGAGGCGGCTCGGCACCGGATTGCCGCCATAGCCGTGATGGGTGGTCGCCTGCGATGTGGAAAAGCCGATGGCCCCGGCCTCCATGGCGCCGCGCACGATATCGGCCATGGCCTCGATCTCGTCGTCATTGGCGGTACGCTCCACCGCCTCTGTTCCCATGACATAGGTGCGGATCGGCGTATGTCCGGCGAAGACGGCAAGATTGATGGCAGTGCCGCGCGCCTCGATCGCATCCATATATTCAGGGAAACTCTCAAACGGCCAGTCATCGCCAAGGCCGCTCGCCAGCGCGTCATAGGACATGCCCTCCACCTTTTCCAGTGTGCGCATGATACTGGTGCGATGCGCGGGCCGGGTTGGGGCGACACCGAAGCCGCAGTTGCCGATCACCGCCGTGGTGACGCCATGCCAGGGAGAGATGGAGAGCATCCGGTCCCAGATGACCTGCGCATCGTAATGGGTATGGATATCGACAAACCCCGGCGTGACCGTCAGGCCGCTTGCATCAATGACCTGATCGGCATCTTCGGCAACCTGTCCGACGGCGACAATCCGTCCGTCCGAAATGCCGATATCACCCGTATAGCCGGGGGAGCCGGTGCCGTCGATGATCGTTCCGCCGGTGATTTTGATATCGAGTGTCATTCCCGTATTCTCCCGTTTTGCAGTTTGTCTGCTGTTGTTCTACGTCGGTCGGGTTGTCAGCCACGGCCAGAGATCGTCGGCCTCCTGTTCCAGTATGCTGCCGCCGATCCAGTCCGCCCAGTAGCTGTCTGAACCGAACTCGTCGCGCCACGACCAGAGCCGCCGGGTGCGAAAATGCAGGTCATGCTCATAGGTAAAGCCGATAGCGCCGTGAATCTGATGGGAGATCGCGGCGGCGATGCCTGCGGCCTCGCTGATCCGGGTTTTGGCCGCGGCAATCTCGAAGGTGCTGTCATGCCCTGACGCTACAGCAAGATCGGCCGCTTGAAATGCGCCGGTTGAGGCCGCGCCGGAGGCCGCCGTATGTCCCGCAAGTTCCGCCATGCTCTGCTGGATAGCCTGGAATTTCCCGATGGGCCGGCCGAACTGACTCCGGTCATTGGCATACTGCACGCTGGCCTCCAGTATCCATTCCATCGCCCCGGCCATCTGCGCCGAGCGCATCATCGCCCCGAGGGCAAAGACAGAGGCCGCTGTCAGTCCGCCCGGCAGGCGGCCCGTGGCGGCAGGGGTGGCCCCCTCAAAGACGAGCGTATCGCGCGGCTCGCCCGCGATATTCTGGTTCTCGGTCACGCTGTAAGAACCCGCCGTCATCAGGGCGACGTCTCCCTCTGTGGTGATCACCACAACCTGTGCCGCCGTCCGGCCCCAGGGCACGCGGGTCGCCGTGCCGCGAACCTTGTCCCCTGCGAGGGGCAGCGCCTCGTCCGCGCGGACGGGCGCGAGCACGGTCATCCCGGTGGGGATATCAAGACCGGCACTCACCAAAATCCAGTTGGCGAGAATGCTCTCCACCACCGGCATCGGAACCGCATGGCGGCCAATACCGCGGGCAATGACCTCGGCGTCCGCGAACTCCGCGCCGACGCCGCCGAAATTCTCTGGCACGAGAATATGCAGGAGTCCGTTTTCCTCAACTGCATTCCATAATTTTTCCGGAAAGTCAGAGGCTTCCGCGGATTCCTTCAGGCTCTTTGTGACATGCTCGGTGAACAGCTTTTCAACCGTATCTGCCATGATCTGACGCATTTCATTCATCGCAGGCCGAGCCCCCTTGCAATAATTCCCCTCAGAATTTCCCGTGTTCCGCCGCGCAAGGAGAAGGACACCACTGCCTGCGTAAGATAGGCGCGGACCTGCTCGAAATCAGAGAGGGCGGTCATGCTCGCTTCCCCTCGGCCGATCCGATGGGCAATTTCCGGAATAGCCTGTTCGTACACGGCACCGAGGTCTTTCACGACCGACGCCTCCAGTGCGGGATTCGAATCCGTTTCCAGCTTTCCGGCGACGGAAATCGACATCCGCCGCATGGTCGCGAGATGGGCGACAAGACGCCCGATTTGTTCCTGCGCGCGGGTATCGGGTTGAAGTTTCGCCTCGCGGATAATCTCGATCAACAGCTGGATAGAAGACATGTAGCGTTCCGGCCCCGCCCGCTCGAACGCGAGCTCTGCCGTCACCTGTTTCCAGCCGTCGCCCTCTGCGCCGATAAGGTTCTCGTCAGGCACGAAGACATCCTCGAACACCACCATATTGAAATGTTCTTCCCCGGCCATATTCTTGATCGGGCTGATGGTCAGTCCTTTGGAGTTTTTCAGGTCGATCAGGAACTGGCTCATGCCCTGATGGCGGTTTTCCGGATTGCTGCCGGTGCGCACCAGCGCGATCATCCAGTCGCAGCTCTCGGCCCCCGTGGTCCAGATTTTCGATCCGTTGATGACATAGCCGCCATCGGTTTTTACTGCCTTGGTGCGGATCGAGGCGAGGTCGGAGCCGCTGTCCGGTTCGCTCATGCCGATGCAGAAGAAGGATTCGCCCTTGATGATGCCGGGCAGGACGCGATGGCATTGTTCTTCCGTTCCGAAGCGCATTACTGTCGGGCCGCTTTGCCGGTCGGCGATCCAGTGACCGCCCACCGGGGCACCATAGGCCAGCACCTCCTCCAGAAAGGCATAACGCTCGAAAAAGGAGCGTTCCGCGCCGCCGTATTTTCTCGGCCAGGTCATGCCGATCCAGCCACGCGCCCCCACTTTCCGGGAGAATTCGGCGCTCTTGCCGGACCAGGAGCGGGAGCGGAGTACCGCCGGATAGTCTGCGAGTTCCTCTTTCAGGAAAGCACGAACCTCTTTACGAAGTTCCTCGGCCTCCGGCGGAAGGCTGTAGGGATCAAAATTGAAGTACTGCATATGAAACCGGTTTCTCTTTGGGGGGGGCGGTATTGTCCGGCCCCGTTCTTTTTGTTGTTGTGCCCTATTTTGAATAGGATCGCACCATATGGCAACCGCTATTCCGGGACAGTGCGATCAGATGATTCCGACGGGCGCCTTTATGCGGCCTTTTGTTCTTTTTTTCTCAGTTTATCGAGAGCGGAGGGGGCAACCGCGAAGCGATCGCCATAAGCCTCAGCCAGCTCTTTCGCCCGTTTGGCAAACGCATCGATCCCGACGCCATGGATGAACTGCAGCGCGCCGCCGGTATAGGCGGGGA
>TARA_R110002124_G_scaffold4137_2_pt1 | contig 24731 bp, 16 predicted proteins | sample TARA_R110002124 | Tara Oceans TARA_R110002124 (sample SAMEA4397445) | marine metagenome | biome: Polar Biome; feature: [SRF] surface water layer (ENVO:00010504); material: water (ENVO:00002006), including particulate matter (ENVO:01000060) such as... | depth 5 m
CCGCCTGCCTTGCGGACGCGGCTGCCAGCCGGCCGCGCCTTCCGGGTTCACTTCCTCTTCGCCGAGCATGTTGTTCAGCATGAACCCGGTACCGGGGACAATTTCGCCGTTACCTTCGCCATTGGTCACCGTCACGGCGACCGCGTTGCCGAGCCGGTCGATTACGCTGATATGGGTGGTGCCGTTGAAACTGTCGCGGCCGCTGCTCTCCTCCGGCTCGCTGGCGGTAACATGAAACGCCTCCGCCACTTCGCTGCCGTTGCGCGCCTGTCGCCAGAAGGCGTCCACTGCAGCAATAGCCTCGGCTCTGGCGACAAGGTCGGACGACAGATCGGATCGGACTTTGTCGCCCGCACTCAGCATTGCCAGCGCCAGCACGCCTCCCATGGCGGGCAGTGCATTGCTGAACACCCGGGCTGTGATGTTCTGCCACTGCACCGGATCGCGCGTCAGCTCTGTATAATCGGAAAAATCATCGGCCCTGATGTGGCCGCCCTGTCCACTCTGCTGCGCCAGCATTGCTTCCGGGCAGGAAATCCCCTGCAGCAATCCGTCTCCGCGGCTGGCAATCTGCTGAAACAGCGCCCTCAAATCTTTGTTGTCAAATGGATCGCCGCTCGCCAGCAGCGCACCATTGGGAGCAAACAGAGCTCTGGCCGGGTCTGACGCCGTCAATATCGGCTTGACGATTTCAAACAGCCGCGCCTGCAGGGGGCTGATTGTCAGGCCCTCAGCGCTGGCCAGAGCTGTGCTGATCAGCGTTTGCAGCGAAATTCCATTACCCTTGCCGCCAAGCGCCGCAAGCGCTGCCAGTCCGGCTTCCATGCCCGGCACTGCGCTGGTCCCGGTGCCAATGTGAAAGCACTGTCGCACGCTGCCGAAATCGGCCTCGATTTCGACAATATCGGGATCTGTCTGCTTGTGGCTTGGCAGATCCACAAAAAAATCCAGAACGTCGGTGGTGCCATTGCGGTGCCGCGCTGTCATGAAGCCGCCGCCGCCGGGGCTGGCAAAAACAGGTTCTGCCAGGCAGGCGGCAATCAGTGCGGTGAGGACGGCCTGGAACGCATTGCCACCCTGATTGAGCACTCGTGCTGCCGCATCGGCGGTGACGCGATGGCCGGCGGCGACAGCGCCTGCCTGCAGGTCTCGCGCCTTGTAAAGGGATGACATCTGTTCTGGTTCTCAGTTTTTAAATTATCTGTTGGCGAACGGGCCGCTGGGCTGCGGCGCGGCCGAGCGCACTTCATTATCCACATGAGGCAGGAAAATCTCGAAGTTTTTTTCAAACATGCCCACCAGTTTGGCCGCCTGGGCATCATAGGCTGCCGGGTTGGCCCAGGTCTTGCGCGGATGCAGCAGATGCGGCTCGACACGGGGCACTTCACGCGGCACGGAAAAGCCGAATGCGCGGTCGGTGTAGAAACTGGCATTCTCCAGCGCTCCGTCCAGCGCCGCAGCAAGCAGCATCCGGGTTGCCTTGATCGGCATGCGGCGGCCCTCGCCATAGGGGCCACCGGTCCAGCCCGTATTGACCAGCCAGCAATTGACATCATGCTCGGCAATTAGCCGGCGCAGCAGATTGCCGTATTCAGATGGATGACGTGGCATGAACGGAGCACCGAAGCAGGTGGAAAAGGTGGCGGACGGTTCCGTCACGCCCTTTTCCGTCCCGGCGACCTTTGCCGTGTAACCGGACAGAAAATGATACATTGCCTGCGCCGGTGTCAGTTGCGCGATGGGCGGAAGCACACCAAACGCATCGCAGGTCAGCATGATGATGTTTTTCGGCTGTCCGGCAAGCCCGGTGGCGCTGGAATTAGAAATGAAATCAATCGGATAGGCGCAGCGCGTATTCTCGGTCTTGGAGACATCGTCAAAATCCGGCTGCCGTGTGACCGGATCAATCACCATATTTTCCAGAATTGTGCCGAAGCGCTGTGTTGTGGCGTAGATTTCCGGTTCCGCTTCGCGCGATAGTTTTATCGTCTTGGCATAGCAGCCGCCTTCAAAATTGAAGATCCCATCCGGGCCCCAGCCATGCTCGTCATCGCCGATGAGCGTGCGCACCGGATCGGCTGAAAGCGTGGTTTTTCCGGTGCCGGACAGGCCGAAAAACAGTGCCGGTTCCCTGGAATCATTGACATTGGCAGAGCAATGCATCGGCATGATGTCGTGTCGCGGAAGGAGGTAATTGAGGAATGTGAAGACCGATTTTTTCATTTCTCCGGCATAGGACGTGCCACCGATCAGCACGATGCGGCGGGCAAAATTACAGGCAATAATGGTTTCAGATCGGGTGCCGTGGCGCGCCGGATCGGCTTTGAAAGACGGCAGGTCGATAACCAGCAGACCAGGCTTGAACCCGGCAAGATCGTCATGCTTCGGCCGGATCAAAAGGTTGCGGATGAACAGCGAATGCCAGGCATATTCCGTGAACACTCTGGTTTGCAGGCGCAATTGCGGGTCGGCACCGCCATACAGATCCTGGCAATACAGCTCCATGCCGTCGGTATGGGCAAGGAATTCTTCCAGCAGCAGGTCAAAATTGGCCTCTGACAGACTTCCATTATTGTCCCACCAGATTGTGCCTTCGGTGGTCTTGTCGCGCACCACGGCTTTGTCTTTGGCCGAGCGACCCGTATGGGTTCCGGTATCAACCGCCAGCGCACCGCCGGCGGTGATTGCGCCTTCACCCCGTTTCAGAGCGTGCTCATAAAGTTCAGGCGCAATCAGATTGCTGCGCGTGCTGCAGCAGGCGGACAGCACTGCATCTGCATTGCCGAAACTGGGATGTGCAGGCGGCTTGAACATGGGCAATTAGCCTTTATGACACTGGAAAATTCCGCCGCACCGTAGAGCACATTTGCTGAAAGTCGAGTCATTTGGCCCGGTTCCAGTGACGGCATGCGCAGCCTGCTTCATGCAGTTTTCCGGCTGACCGCAAGTGGCGTAGAACTCTGTCCCTCTGACCCGCTGATCTGGTCAAAATGCGCGGGGCTGATGCCATGCGCTGGCCCGCTTGATGCCAAAGGTCGGTGACCGGCGCCGGTTGTAACGCGGATTCACCTTGCCTATTTCCCAGTCAATCATCACGGCAGCCATAATTTGCGCGCAATTTTGCGGCGAAAGCGCTAAATGTTTCCTGAAATGCCGTTGGAGCAAACCTTATGCCGACAATTGCCCTTGTTGATGATGACCGCAATATTCTGACATCTGTCGCGATGGCGCTGGAATCGGAAGGTTACCGGGTTCAAACCTACACAGATGGTGCGTCCGCGCTGGATGGTCTGATGGACAATCCGCCGGATATGGCCATTCTCGATATCAAAATGCCACGCATGGACGGTATGGAATTGCTCCGCCGGCTCCGCCAGAGCACCGATATGCCCGTGATTTTCCTGACGTCGAAAGATGATGAAATTGACGAGTTGTTCGGCCTGAAAATGGGCGCCGATGACTTTATTCACAAGCCGTTTTCCCAGCGCCTGCTGGTGGAGCGCGTCAAAGCGGTGATGCGGCGCGTTGCGCCGCGTGATGGCACTGTGGTCAAGGAGCCGGATACCAAGGCGCTTGAGCGTGGTGCCCTGTCGATGGATCAGGAACGCCACACCTGCACCTGGAACGGCCGCAATGTTGTTCTGACTGTCACCGAATTTCTCATTCTGTTTGCATTGGCCCAGCGCCCCGGCGTGGTCAAAAGCCGAAATGCGCTGATGGATGCAGCCTATGACGACCAAGTCTATGTCGATGATCGCACCATTGACAGCCACATCAAACGTCTGCGCAAGAAGTTCAAAGCGACAGATGATGATTTCGATATGATCGAAACGCTGTATGGTGTCGGTTACCGCTTTCGCGAAGGATAGGATTGCAGCAAACCACCATGTCGGCCTCAGACGCCACAAAAGCGGAGGAATTTCGCGAAGTTGATGATGAAGTTGCCGGAACGGCGACAGCAGCACACAGCGATGCGGCCAAGGCTCGACAGGGGTCCAGCCGCCGTGCGCGCATCCTGCGGCTGACGCCGCGCCGCGTATGGTCGGCGATCAGCATTCAGGTATTTTCATCTCTGACCCGGCGGATCGTCTTTCTCAACCTGGCCGCCCTGCTGGTTTTGTTGTCCGGCATCTTGTTTCTCAACCAGTTTCGCGCAGGTCTGATTGATGCGCGGATCGAAAGTCTACTGACCCAGGGCGAAATCATCTCCGGCGCGATTGCCGCTTCCGCCAGCGTCCAGACCAATACCATCACGATCGATCCGGACCGCTTGCTTGAATTGCGCAGCGGCGAAAGCATCGCCACTTTCGAAGATCAGGAAGATGCGCTGGAATTTCCCATTAACCCGGAGCGTGTCGCCCCGGTGTTGCGGCGGTTGATTTCGCCGACCCGGACACGGGCGCGGATTTACGATCAGGACGGAACCCTCATTCTCGACAGCCGGGCGCTCTATGCCTCTGGTCAGATTCTGCGCTTTGATCTGCCGCCTGTTGAAACCTCGCCAGCCTGGTATGAGACCATGTGGCAACAGGCGAAATTATGGCTGCGCCGGGGTGAGTTGCCACTTTACACCGAAGTTGATGGCGGTAACGGCCGCGATTATCCCGAAGTCGTCAAGGCTTTGTCTGGCACGCCCGCCAGTGAAGTGCGTGTGACCCAGCAGGGCGAACTGACAGTCGCGGTTGCAGTGCCGATCCAACGCTTCCGTGCCGTACTCGGCTCTTTGCTGTTATCGACACAGGGCGGCGATATCGATGCCATAGTCCAGGCTGAGCGGCTTGCAATCATGCGGGTTTTCCTTGTCGCAGCAACGGTTACGATCTTGCTGTCGATCCTGCTGGCCAGCACCATCGCCGGGCCGATGCGCCGTCTGGCAGCGGCTGCTGACAGGGTGCGGCGCGGCGTCAAAACCCGTGGTGAAATTCCGGACTTTACCGAGCGGCGCGATGAAATCGGACATCTGTCGCAGGCGCTGCGCGACATGACGGATGCACTGTTTACCCGGATGGCGGCGATTGAGAGCTTTGCCGCCGATGTGTCCCACGAATTGAAAAATCCACTGACATCGTTGCGCAGCGCGGTGGAAACCCTGCCGCTTGCCAAGAACAAGGACCAGCGCGACCGGCTGCTCAGCGTCATTTTGCATGACATCAGACGTCTTGACCGGCTGATCAGCGATATTTCCGATGCCTCGCGGCTGGACGCTGAACTTGCCCGCCAATCCTCTGAGCCGGTTGATCTGTGGCAGCTACTCACGACTGTGGTGGATGTGGCCCAGGAAACAGCTTCGGCAAAGATCGAGGTGAAGATTGATCCGCGCCTGAAGGACAAGCTGTTCGTGATGGGCAATGATGGCCGTCTGGGGCAGGTCATCAACAACCTTCTCGACAATGCCTGTTCTTTCACCGGTCAAAATGGCAGTGTGCGCATCACCGCGCGCCGCGATGAAGACGAGGTTGTTGTTGTCATCGAGGATGACGGCCCCGGCATTCGTCCGGATGTGGAAACGCGGATTTTTGAACGGTTTTACACCGACCGCCCCAACCGCGAGGACTTCGGCCAGAATTCCGGTCTGGGTCTGTCAATCAGCAAGCAGATTGTCGAGGCCCTTCGCGGAACCATCGAAGCGAAGAATTGGTACGGTGCCGACAAGAAGACACCGGCGGGAGCGCGCTTTATTCTGCGGATGCCGCTGACGAAGGGTTGATATCCTCATGGCCATTATGCTGCCCGATCCCGTATCGTCAGATCAAACCGGTGTTGTGCCCACGATCCATGGCAGTTGTGTTGTCTGGCGCAATGCCGGTGTGCTGATCATCGGGCGGTCCGGCAGCGGCAAATCCCAACTGGCACTGGCGCTGATGGCGGACGTTGCAGCGCCCGGTAGTCTGGTGGCTGATGACCGGGTGGTCCTGCAGGCCAATGAGGGGCTTCTGGTGGCATCGCCGCCGGCTTCCCTGCGCGGCAAGATCGAGCGGTTCGGCATGGGTATAGAAACCCACAAACCGCTGGATTGCGCTCCACTGGATCTGGTTGTGCAATTGACACCGAGGAGTGAAATGGAGCGCATGCCGGAGTCACATATGCTGGTCTGGGAGCATCATGGGATTGCGCTTGCAAAGCTGATACTGCCGGAGCAACCGTGTAACGGGGTTTCTGCAATATTTGCAACCTTGAATCGAAAACCAGCTCTCGCCGCACTGGAAAACCGACGAAAACGTTAATTTGGGCCTTGCCATCGCACCGTCAATGCCCAAGATACCGACCATCTGAGTTGAGTCTGGATTGTTCGATGATTGGATTGGTGCTCGTCACCCACGGCAAACTGGCGGAGGAATTTCGCTCTGCTCTGGAACATGTTGTCGGGGTCCAGGAGGCGATGGCCACAATTTCCATCGGCCCGGATGACAATATGGAAACCCGGCGCGATGACATTGTCGGGGCCATCGGTTCTGTGGAGAGCGGTTCAGGTGTCATCGTTCTGACAGACATGTTTGGCGGCACGCCGTCCAATCTGGCAATTTCAGCGATGGAACCCGGAAAAATCGAGGTGATAGCCGGTGTCAATCTGCCGATGCTGGTGAAACTGGTCAGTGTGCGCCGGGATCTTGGTGTCGTGGACGCCGCACTTCAGGCGCAGGATGCAGGCCGGAAATATATCAACGTCGCCAGTGCCCTGCTGGGGGCCGCGTCTTCCAAGGCCAGGTCCTGAACCACACCGATGAAATGGCGGCAGACATGACCATTGATGGGGCGGTGCGGACGGTAACAATTCTCAATGCCAAGGGCCTCCACGCCCGTGCGTCCGCCAAATTTGTCAAATGCGCGGCAGCGTTCGACGCCAAAGTGCTGGTCACCAAAGACGGCCAGACCGTCGGCGGCACGTCCATCATGGGCCTGATGATGCTTGGCGCCGCGCCCGGCAGCGTTGTGGAATTGTCAGCGACAGGCCCGGATTCAGCCGTTGTGCTGAATGCCCTGGAAGCTCTGATCAGAAGCCGTTTCGGCGAAGATTAGAGTCTCATAAACGTATAAAGAAATCTTTATATTTAAGTTGCCATCTGTCATGCCGCGTGATAGCAGAACGGCAAATTGGCTGTTCAAGAACAGCATTTTCCACATTCATTTATATCAAGGGCTGTTTTATGGCTGACTATCTTGTCAAAGACCTTTCGCTGGCGGATTGGGGCCGCAAGGAAATTGCAATCGCTGAAACCGAGATGCCGGGCCTGATGGCTCTGCGCGAAGAATTCGGCGCTCAGCAGCCGCTGAAGGGCGCGCGCATTGCAGGCTCTTTGCACATGACGATCCAGACCGCTGTGCTGATTGAAACTCTGGTGGCACTGGGCGCGGATGTGCGCTGGGCGTCCTGCAATATTTTCTCGACCCAGGATCATGCCGCAGCCGCGATTGCCGAGGCCGGTATACCGGTGTTCGCGGTCAAGGGAGAAACTCTGGAAGAATACTGGGATTATGCTGACCGCATTTTCGACTGGGGTGACGGCGAAACCGCCAACCTCATCCTCGATGATGGTGGTGATGCAACCCTGCTGATCCTGCTTGGCGCAAGGGCGGAGCAGGACATCTCGGTTCTCGACAAGCCGGAAAATGAAGAGGAAGAAGCGCTCTACGCCGTGATCCGCAAGCGCATTGCCGAAACCCCGGGCTGGTTCACAAAGGTTCGAGCCAATCTGCAGGGCGTATCGGAAGAAACCACCACCGGCGTGCATCGCCTCTATCAGATGCAAAAGCGCGGCGAATTGCCATTTCCGGCGATCAACGTGAATGACAGTGTCACCAAATCCAAATTCGACAATCTGTATGGCTGCCGCGAGAGCCTGGTGGATGGCTTGCGCCGCGCCACCGACGTGATGATGGCCGGCAAAGTGGCTGTTGTCTGTGGCTATGGCGATGTTGGCAAAGGCTCCGCAGAATCGCTGCGTTCTTCCGGCGCCCGCGTTATTGTGACCGAGATCGACCCGATCTGCGCGTTGCAGGCCGCCATGGAAGGATTTGAAGTCGACACTCTGGATGACGTTGCCTCAAAGGGCGATATCTTTGTCACCACCACCGGCAACAAGGATGTCATCACCGTTGATCATATGCGGAACATGAAGGATCGTGCCATCGTCTCCAACATCGGTCATTTCGACAGCGAGATTCAAATCGGCGCGCTGAGAAATTTCAAGTGGCACAATGTCAAGCCGCAGGTTGACGAGGTCGAATTTCCGGATGGCAAGCGCATCATCGTGCTGGCTGAAGGCCGGCTGGTAAATCTGGGCTGTGCAACCGGCCATCCGAGTTTCGTGATGTCGGCAAGCTTCACCAATCAGGTGCTGGCGCAGATGGAATTGTGGAACCGCGGCGACCAGTACAAAAATGAAGTCTATGTGCTGCCCAAACACCTGGATGAGAAGGTTGCTGCACTGCATCTGGCCAAGCTTGGCGTCAAATTAACCAGGCTTACAGACGAACAATCCGCCTATATCAATGTTCCGGCGGACGGGCCCTTCAAGCCTGACCACTACAGGTATTAATACAAAGTTAACCATATACTATATGTAGGGGGTTGTGGAAAAAGTGATTCACTACCCCCTTTTTTATGGCCTCTAGCGCTTCCCCCCGATTCGCGAAGCAGGTAATTTCGAGTGATTCGCAGTGGCTGATGCGGATCCTTGTGGCGGTAATCGCCGCCGGAAGCGCTCGCTTCCGTTGAGTCCTCAACAACCGGATCGCTCTCGGCGACAAGCGAAGCATTGGAATTGCCAAAGCCGCCAAAGTTTTGGCGGCAGTCTGGCGCGATGAGTTCGGTTCTTGAGGATTAGTTATGCACCGCTTTGTGCGGGCTGTAGACACATACAGCCGCAAATCATTCGGGATTCCTGGTCACCGTTTGTTGCGGGGGCGAAACACGGTTTTTCTGGCAAGTTCAGTGTTAGCTCTTGCAACATCAACTGCGGTATTCGCGCAGGCGGCTGCAGTTGATTCGTGGGTTGGCGGGCGGCCGCAAACGGTTTTTCTGCTGGTCACCGCGGTCGCCGGCCTGGCCGCAGCCGCAATCAGCAGCCTGCAGCTGATCAAAGGCCGGCATCGCCATCGGTTGGAAAAACAGAACCTCGAAGATGCCCTTGCTGAAGCGCGCCGCGAAGCCGATTGTGCCGAGCGTCTGCTGCATGCCGACGAACAGCTTACCGTGACATTGCAGCGCGGCCCGGTTGGCACCATCATTGGTTCGAAAATGTTTGGTGCCTTATCGCTTGGCGACAGTGTTCTGGAAGAAACCCTGGCGACGGACAGCATCAGATTGCTGCAGTTTGACGACTGGCTTGAACCGGAAGCAGCCACAGATCTGGCGGAAGCGGTGAGCGATCTGATGCAGAACGGCAAGGCTTTCAATCTGGCTGCCCATACCTTGACCGGAGGCATGATCGATATTGTCGGACGCATCGCCGGTTATGAACCGATGTTGCGGTTTCGCACCCTGAGCGATCACTCCATGGAACTGGCCGAACTGAAAGCGCATCATAAGCTGATGGCACGGGATACGGCGGTTCTGCGTGGTTTGCTGCAGGCCATAACGATGCCGGTCTGGATGCGTGACGATGTTGGCCGGCTGATCTGGGTCAATCACGCCTATGCCGAAGCGGTCGATGCCCCGGATCCTGAATCGGCGGTCGCGCAGGATCTTGAATTGCTCGACAGTGATGAACGCGCGGAAATCATCAAGGCACAGCAAGGCGAGAGTGTTGTCAGTGGCCGGATGAGCGCGACCATGGCCGGACAGCGCCGTGCCCTTGAAGTGGTTGATGTGCGCGCCAATCGCGGCTCGGCAGGCATTGCCAGCGATGTGACGGCCGTGGTGGAAGCGGAATCCAATCTCAGCCGGGTGCTGAAATTTCATGCCAGAACCCTCAATCAGCTGGCAACTCCGGTTGCCGTATTCGGCACGGATCAGCGGCTGCAGTTTTTCAACAGTGCCTATCAGAATCTGTGGGATTTTGACGCCTCGTTCCTCGAAGCTTCGCCGCTTGAAAGCGAAATTCTCGATCAGTTGCGCAGCCGCCGCCTGTTGCAGGAGCAATCCGACTTTGGGTCCTGGCGCAAATCGTTTCTGGAACATTATAAATCCATGGAACCAGTCCATGACTGGTGGCATCTGCCGGACGGCCGCTCACTGCAGGTCATGACAACGCCGCATCCTCAGGGCGGCATCACTCAGATTTTTGAAAATGTCACTGAAGAGTTGGATTTGCGCAGCAGGCTCAAGCGTGTATCGCAGGTGCAGGGCGAAACCCTCGATCATCTCTCGGAAGGTGTCGCCGTGTTCGCGTCCGATGGCAGACTGCAATTGTCAAATCCAGCTTTTTCAGCCATCTGGCAGTTAAGCGAAGAGGCGGTTGAACCCGGGCGCCACATCAGTGAAATCGTTGACGCCGCTTTCCTGCAATCGCAGGACTGGGCGCGCAACGTTACGGAAGACTGGCGCATCATCGCCAATGAGATCACCGGCGTGGAAGACCGGCGCAATGGCACTTCCGGCCAGATCGTCTGTGGGCCCGACAAGGTTGTCGATTATGCCCAAATCCCGTTGCCTGATGGCCTGTCGATGCTCACCTTTGTCGATGTCACGGATTCCGCTCAGGTAAAGCAGGCACTGATTGACCGCAACCAGGCGCTAGAAGCGGCAGATGCTATTAAATCCACATTTATCAAACATGTCTCCTATGCTTTGCGCGCGCCCCTGACCAATATTATCGGCTTTGCCCAATTGCTGGCAGAACCCAAGATCGGATCGCTCAACGACAAGCAGGGCGACTATGTCGATCATATTCTGACCTCCTCATCGTCATTGATGGCAATTATCAATGATGTTCTGGATCTGGCCACTGTGGAGGCCGGAATTGTCGAATTGGAACTGGGCGAAGTCGATGTAGCGGAAACGGTTTCCGCTGTTATCGAAGCTTCGCAGGACCGCATTAACGACATGCAGATTCAACTGAAAACCGACCTGGACAAAAAAGCCGACAGCTTTATTGGTGATCCCAAACGGGTGCGCCAGGTCCTGTTCAATGTGCTCAGCAATGCCATCCGGTTTTCCGATCCAGGCACCGAAGTGCGGCTTCGCTGTCGTCGCGAAGAGGACGAGATCGTCTTCACTGTAGTCGATCACGGCCCTGGAATTCCCGGCAAATACCTCTCTACAGCCTTCGAGCCATTCGAGAGCACTGCACCTTCCGACGGGCGCCGCAATGTTGGCCTTGGGCTGTCCATCGTGGAAAAATTCATGGAACTGCATCGCGGCAAGGTGGAGCTTCAATCTGAGGAAGGCAAGGGCACCATTGTGACGTGCCGGTTCCCGGTTGTACCGGAACTGGTCACTCAGGCAGCCGAGTAAAGCTGTCGGCATGGCGGCCCAAAAACCCATCCAGCTGTTTGAAGCACGGCTTTCCGACGAAGCGGCGACAATCCGCTTTGCCCAGGATATCGCCACCGCCATTTTGCCCGGCGACATCATCGCCCTGGAAGGCGATCTTGGAGCCGGCAAGACCGCGTTCTGCCGGGCGCTGATCCGCAACCTGGCCGGGGATGATGATCTTGAAGTTCCCAGCCCGACTTTTTCGCTGCTGCAGCCCTACGATCTGACTATACCGGTCCGGCATTTTGATCTGTACCGGCTTGCCGATCCCGAAGAACTTGACGAAATTGGCTTTTTCGACGGGCAGGAGCAAGCGCTGACACTGGTGGAATGGCCCTCACGGGCAGCCAGCGCCCTGCCGCACAATCACATGCTGTTGTCTATCGAAATCCTGCAGGGCGATCAGCGATGTGTGCGCTTTACGCTGCAGCCCGAGCAAAAAGATCGCTTTGCCAGAACGTTTGCGGCCCGGGATTTTCTTGAAACCGCCAATTATGTTGAGGCGCGCCGCAGCCATATTCAGGGTGATGCGTCGCACCGCTCCTATGAGCGGATTTTCACGCCAGGAAAACCGACCGCCGTTCTGATGAATGCACCGCAAACCCCGCCGGGCGAAATCATCGCAAATGGCAAATCCTATGCCGAACTGGTACACAGGGCGGCCGACACGGCACCATTCGCAGCGATTGCCACAGCGCTGTTGAAGCTGGGGTTCAGCGCCCCGGCCATATACGCGGCCGACCACGCTTCCGGCTTTCTGCTGCTTGAGGATTTTGGCAAGCAGGGGATTGTTGACAGCAACGGCCAGCCGATCAGAGAGCGCTATATGGCGGCGGTCGATGTTCTGGCCGCGCTGCACGACCGGGCAGCGGATCTGTCGCAGTCGGTCGAGGGTGTTTCGGAGCCCTATCTGATACCAGCTTTCGACCGCACAGCTTTTCTCACTGAAGTGGCACTGTTTGCCGACTGGTTTGTTCCGCATCAGCAGCACGCCCTGACACCAGCGCATCAACAGGACTTCATGGCCATATGGTCCGGATTGTTTGAGGATCTGGCTGACGCGGAAACCGGCTTGATCCTGCGCGATGTTCATTCACCCAACCTGATGTGGCTGCAGCGCAGCAACCCGCTGCAATCGGTCGGACTGCTGGATTTCCAGGACGCACTCTGGGGACCGCAGCTCTATGATCTGGCATCCCTGGTCTATGATGCCCGTGTTGACATCGACCCCGGTTTCAGACAGGACATGGTGGCCCGCTATCAGTCCGTGCGCACCACCGCGCCGCTATTGACTGATCTGGATCGGCATCTGGCTATTCTGGGTGCCCAGCGCACCATGAAAATACTGGGTATTTTTGCCCGGTTGGCAGTGCGTGACGCAAAACTGTCATATCTTGCTCATATGCCTCGCAATCAGGAATATTTGCGCGAATTGCTGGACAATTCTGCGCTGGCGGTGTTGCAGCGCTGGTATGATGTGTGCCTTGGCACTGCGCCCGCCAAATGAAGCATAATTGAAGCACTTGTCTGATCGTGGCAGACTGAACGGTAAATCAGGATCAACAGACCTATGAAGAAGAAAAAGGCAAGAGCCGTCGTTTCACTGGCCCATACAAGGGCAAGACAGGCCGGCAGCCTGGACCGTATACACCCTGAAACGGCGATGGTTCTGACTGCGGGTCTGGGCAAGCGCATGCGTCCGCTGACAGCGGTCACGCCAAAACCGCTGATCGAAGTCTGCGGCAAGCCGATTGTGGATTATGGTCTCGACCGGCTCAAAGCAGCGGGGCTGAAACGGGCGGTTCTCAACACCCATTACCTTCCCGACCAGATCCGCGATTACGCGGTGCGCTATCGCGGACTGGATCTTGCGATCTCAGAGGAATCCGACACGCTGCTCGACACCGGCGGCGGCATCAAGAAAGCCTTGCCATTGCTGGGCAATGACCCGTTCTATCTGCTCAATGGCGACAGTTTCTGGATTGAAGGCGCGCGGCCCAATCTGGCCTGGCTCAACGAAAGCTGGAACGGCGATATCATGGATATTCTGTTGCTGTTGTCACCGACTGTCGGCGCGGTCGGTTATGAGGGTCCGGGCGATTTCCTGTTCGGGCCGGACGGTGCTTTGCAGCGCCGCCCGGAAAAACGCATCGCACCTTATGTCTATGCCGGGGCGGCAATTATTCATCCGCGGGTTTTTGATGATGCGCCGGAGGGCGCTTTCTCGCTGAATTTACTGTTTGATCAACTGATCGAACAGGGCCGGCTGCATGGTGTGCGCATGGACGGCACCTGGCTGCATGTCGGAACGCCGGAGGCGGTTCGCGAAGCGGAATTTGCCATCGGCGAAAGCGCGGCGTGATTGAGGACCCGGACAGGCAGTCCGCCCGCTCTTTTTCAAATGTTGCCACTATTGCCCCGCAACATGCATTTCTCGATACGCTGATTGAGGCGCTGTTTGATGGCGATCTGCTGCCCGGCTTTGTGCTCAATGCACAGACCCTTGCGGATAATCCGTTCCATCTTGCCGATCTGACTTTATTCCTGCCGACGCGCCGAGCCGTGCGTGCCGCAGAGGAGGTGATTGTCGCCGCTGTGGCCCGGCGCAGCCGCGGCGACGCGGCAGCATTGCTGCCTCAGATCCGTGCCATAGGCGACACCGATGAAGCGGATCTGATCCTTCAGGAAAGCGCGATTGATCCGCTCACCACCCTGTCGGATCTGCCCCCATCCATGGCGGAGCTGGAGCGTCATGTCGCCTTGACTGAAATGGTCTGGTCGTGGAGCCGTGCCCTGGTCAAACAGGTGGCGAACATGGAGCCCTACGAGGCGGTCATCATTCCTGCCAACCCGGCGGATGCAGCCCGGCTGGCTTCCGATCTCGCCGGGTTGCTCGACGAAGCTGAAAATCAGAAGGTTGACTGGAAAGCTCTGACAACTTTGGTGCCAGATGATTTTGCCCGCTACTGGCAACTCAGCCTGTCTTTTCTGGAGATCGTCACGAAGGCATGGCCGCAGCATCTCGCCGGTCTTGGTCAGATCGATGCCATGGCACGGCGTAACCGTCTGATCGATATGAAGGCGAAGGCTCTGATGGACCATGCCGCCACCACCGGGCCGACGATCGCGGCAGGCTCCACCGGGTCCGTCCCGGCAACTGCCAGATTGCTGAAGGCAATTGCCGGCTTGCCGAATGGCTGCGTGGTGCTGCCGGGCGTCGATCTGGCGCTGGAAGACAACGCCTGGGCAGCAATCGGAATGCAGACCGGGGAGGGCGAGACGGCTGACCCGGCCGCCCTTGGCCATCCGCAGGCTGCGCTCAAGCAGACCTTGCATCATCTCGGCGTTACCCGCGCAGACATCCGCGAAATCCAGCCGAAATCCGGAGGCAGAAACGATACGACATTTCGGCTAATCAACGAGGCGTTGCGCCCGGCAGCAGTGACCGACCAGTGGCCTCAAATCATCCGCGACTTTTCACCGCAGGAGCGGCAAAGCGCCTTGGCCAATGTAACATTGGTAAACGCCCGCAATTCGCAGGAAGAAGCAGTTTCAATAGCCCTGTCAATCCGCGAAGCGCTTGAAGACAATGCCAAAACGGCGGCTCTGGTCACGCCCGACCGCTCGCTGGCACGCCGCGTTTCTGTGGAACTGGAGCGTTTTGGCATCAGCGCGGACGACTCCGCCGGCCAGCCGCTGTTTGCGACTCCTGCCGGAACACTGGCACGGCTGGTGATTGAGGCGGCATCGGGCGGCACAGCGATTTCGATCCTTGCCATGCTGAAACATCCCCTCTGCGGCCTCGGCCTGCCACGCGCCAAAATACGTGAGGGGGCTCGCGCGCTGGAGCGCGCCATTTTGCGCGGACCGGCGCTTGCGACAGGCAGCAAAAATGTGTCGGCGGCCATCACCGCCTTGCAGCAGCAGATGCGTGCCGATCCGAAGCTCCGGCTGAATGCTTCGCAGAAAAGTCTGAATGGCGATGAATGGGATGAGGCAACACGGATTGCCGTGGTCACGACAAACGCGCTGCACGGGTTTGAAACCTGGTTTGCCGATGCGCAGGCACGCTATCCACTGGGCGAACTGGTCGATGCTCATCTACATGCGTTGCAGAACGTGCTGGCCGGCGAAGACACTGCAGCTTTATTCGCAAATTCCGAAGACGGCAGCGTGCTGATTGCAGCGATGACCGAATTGCGCGATCTGGGACCCGATGCCCGCCAACTCGACATCCGCGCCTCGCACTATTCAGATCTGCTCCAGGCACTACTCGGTGCCCGCCCGGTTCGCCGGCAGCACGCCTTGCAGGACACAGACACCAGAGTTCAGATTTTGGGTACACTGGAAGCCCGCTTGCTGCATGCCGATCATCTGGTGCTTGGCGGCCTCAATGAAAACACCTGGCCGGCAGACGGCAAAACCGACCCCTGGCTGTCGCGCCAGATGCGCATGCAACTGGGGCTCAACCCGCCGGAGCAGGCCATCGGCCTGTCTGCCCATGATTTCGTGCAACTGGCGTCTAAGCCGAATGTGGTGCTGACGCGCTCGCTGCTGCAGGACGGCGCGCCGACACAGGCGTCGCGCTGGCTGCAGCGTCTGGCGGCGATGATCGGCGAAACCGGCCAGGATGCGCTTGCCTTGCGCGGCCAGCGGCTGCTCGCTCTGGCCCGTAGGCTTGACGCGCCGGCCGATGCCACCGGACTACCGGTGCTGCGCCCCTCGCCGAAACCGGCACCGGAACTGCGCCCGAAAAGACTCTCGGTGACGGAAATTGAAACCCTGATCCGCGATCCATATGCTATTTACGCCCGCCATGTGCTGAAATTGCTGCCGTTTGACCGGATCGGTGAAACCCCGGATTTTGCCAGCCGCGGCAGTCTGCTGCACGATATTCTGCAAGAATTTCTGGAAGGCCGGCAGACGGGTTTCGATACGCCTGAAGCCGCTGCAGAGCTGAAACAGATTGCCCAAATCCATTTCAGGACAATAGCGGCATATCCCGAGCTTTATGCCCGCTGGCATACCCGGTTCCAGCGCATTTCCGACTGGTTTCTCGGCTTTGAGGCGCAGCGCTCCGGCTCGGTCAGGCAACGCCTCACCGAGCTCAGCGGTTCGCTGGAGCTTGGCGTGCCGCAGTTTCGGCTGACGGGCCGCGCTGACCGGATTGACATTCTCAACAACGACCTCGTCGAAATCATCGATTACAAGACCGGGCAGGTGCCGACAAAGGCTCAGGTCGAGACCAATCTGGCACCACAGCTTCCGCTGGAAGCCGCTATCGTCGCGGCCGGCGGGTTTACCGGTATACCGGCTGTGCCGTCACAGACCCTGGCCTATGTCCGGCTGTCCGGTAATCGCATTCCCGGCGTCTATGCTCCGGTCAGTGAAGGCGAGGCGGAGGTGACGGATCTGGCGGCAGACACTCTGGCCCGGCTGCGAGGGTTGATCACCCATTTTGCCGACGCGGAGACGGGCTATCTGTCGCAGGCTCAACCCCAGACTGTGCGTTATGAAGGCGCTTATGACCATCTCGCGCGGGTCGCCGAATGGCGCGCTATGGGGCAAGGCGAGGAGGCTGAGGAATGAGTGCATTGCCAATCCCGGAAGATACCCGCCAGCGCCAGCGTCTGGCATCGGACCCTGGCCTCTCGGCCTGGGTCAGTGCCAATGCAGGGTCAGGCAAGACCTATGTCCTGTCGCGGCGCGTCATCCGTCTGCTACTGGCTGGCAATGATCCTTCCAGCATATTGTGCCTGACCTTTACCAAGGCCGCTGCCAGTGAGATGGCAAATCGCGTCTTTGCTGAACTGGCGCGCTGGACAGTGCTGGATGATGCGGATCTGAAACAGGTTCTGGAAGATCTCGGTGAACAGCGCATCCGCCCCCGCACCCTCAGCTCTGCCCGTCAGTTATTTGCCCGCGCCCTGGAAACGCCGGGCGGCCTGAAAGTCCAGACCATTCATGCATTCTGTGAGCGTTTGCTGCAGCAATTCCCGCTTGAAGCCAACGTGCCGGGTCACTTCGAGGTCGCCGATGACGAGATGCAGAGCGACTTGCTGGGCAGCGCCAAAAACACGGTGCTGCAGCGCGCTATCGATGAACCCGGAAGTCCGCTTGCTGACGCTCTGATAAGTCTGATTGACGCCTGCGATGATGAAACCATCGACGGGGCCATCAATGAATTGCTGCGCAAGCGCGATCTGTTCATTCGCTATATTGCCAGCCGCAGCAACGGTGTTGCAGATCACCAGCAGCGTTTGAGACACAATCTTGGATTATCGGCGCAGGACAATCTTCAAACTCTGGCCAGCGACCTGCGGCAAGGAATAATCGGCGGCTTCAGCCGGGAGCGAATGAATGATCTGTTGCAGGCCGCGCAGGGCAGCGGCAAAAAATCGGATATCGATGTCGCCACACGCGCCGCAGCGGCTTTGGCGGCAGACGGCGCGGAAGCTGAAATCGACGCCTGGCTGGCGGTCTTTTGCACCAAAGCCAATCAGCCGCGCGGCGAAAGCCGCTTTGTCACGGCAGGCGTGAAGCAGGATTATCCTGACCTGTTTGAAGATGTGATAGCGGTTTTGCAGATTGGCATCGCCGAAGTCCGCAACAAGCTCAACGCCTTGAAAACCTGTGCCGATACCGAGGCGCTGTTCACTCTCGCCGGAGCCATTATCGAAGTCTATCTTCATCTCAAGAACCAGCGCGGTCTGCTGGACTATGACGATCTGATCAGCAAAACCGAGCGGCTTTTGTCGCGCTCGGACGCTGCCATGTGGGTGCAGTACAAGCTGGATCGCGGTCTGTCGCATATTCTGGTGGACGAGGCGCAGGACACAAGTCCGGCGCAATGGCGGGTTGTTGAAGCTCTCAGCGATGCGTTCTTTCAGGATCCGGGAAGCGGGATTCGATCTGCCGGCGAGGGTCCGCGCACGCTGTTTGCCGTGGGCGATGAAAAACAGTCGATCTATTCGTTTCAGGGCGCCGCCCCGGACGCTTTTGACTACCAGCGCCGGCGCTTTGAGCGGCAGGCAAAGGATGCCCAACTGCCGTGGCAGAACATTACGCTTAATCTGTCATTCCGCTCCACCAATGATGTTCTCACCGCAGTCGACAAGGTCTTTGCATCGGCCGAGATGGCAGCCAGCGTCAGCCGCATGGGCGTAGACGCGCATCAGGCCTATCGCAGCACTGCGGCAGGCGAAGTCCGCTTGTGGCCCCTGATCGGCGAAACCGCGCAGGAGGTCACTGAAGACTGGCGACTGCCGGTCGACCGGCCCCCCGGCGCGCTGGATCAATTGGCCACCCGGATTGCAGCCGATATTGCTGCAGCTGTGCGAAATGACGGGCTGCGGCCCGGCGATTTTCTGATCCTTCTGAAGAAGCGCGGTCAGATCATGGGTCTCATCAACAAGGCATTGAAGAATGCAGGCCTGCCTGTGGCCGGCATGGACCGGCTCGCTTTGACCGATCATATTGCCGTCAAGGACCTACTCTGCCTGGGCCATGCGATGCTGCTGCCACAGGACGATCTGACTGTCGCCTCACTGTTGAAAAGCCCCTTTTTCGACTTCTCCGATGATGATCTGATTGAACTGGCTGCCAGCCGGTCCGGCACCGTGCTGGATGCGCTTCGCCAGTCGGCAATGCCGCGCTGCCGCGCTGCCCATGACCAGATTTCGCAATGGCTGGGCAGGGTGGATTTTGAGACGCCCTATCGCTTTTTTGCCCGCATTCTGGCTGTCGATGGCGGTCGCAGGAAGCTGCTGACGCGGCTCGGCAGCGAGGCTGAGGATTTGATCGATGAGTTTCTCGCCCAGGCACTGACCTATGAAACCACTGTCGCCGCTGGTCGCCAGGGGGCTGGCCTGCAGGGCTTTATCCACTGGATTGGCCACAAGAGCGGTGACATCAAACGGCAGATGGATGCGGCCCGCGACGAGGTGCGGGTAATGACAGTTCACGGTGCCAAAGGTCTGGAAGCACCGATGGTCTATCTGGTCGATGATGGCAGTCAGCCGCGCGCCGCCATTCACCGGCCCAAAATCTTCGTTCACTGGCCGCAGGGCGCTGAGGGCGCGCCGGTTCTGTTCTGGGGCGCAAGAGCGGCCAAAGACCAGACCGAGCTGCAGCGGCAGTTGCTGGAGACCAGCGACCAGGAGGCGATGGCGGAATACCGGCGGTTGCTTTATGTCGGCATGACCCGTGCCGGGGACCGTCTGATCATCTGCGGCAAGGAAGGCAAACAAGCCATGTCCCAGGATAACTGGTACAGGCTGGTAGAGACGGCATTGAAACCTGGCATGATGGAAGTCGAGGCGGTGGATGGTGCCGCAGAACATCTGCTGTGGTGCGTCAGCGCCCGGAAATCGGTAGTGCAAAGCCCGGGACGTGTCGCACCAGCTGCTGCAATTGCACCGTTGCCGGCCTGGATCAACACAGCGCCGCAGGCCGGGCCGGCAGTCGCCAGAGCGCTGTCTCCCTCACGGCTTGACGCCGAACGCGAGCGGGCAGAGGAGATTTCCTGGGAAGAGCGTTTCAGCGCCCTTGGATCCAGAGACAGTTCATTTGCCCTGAAGCGCGGGCAGGCGGTGCACACGCTGTTGCAGCATCTGCCGGCATTGCCGGCTGAAAACCGTAAAGCCGCAGCACAGAGCTATCTGGCCCAGGCTCTGCGGTCTTCTTCGCCAGCTGGAATGGCGGATGAAATCGCGCAGTGCGTTTTGGACATTCTGGCCGCACCGCGGTTTTCCTTCATCTTCGGATCGCAGGCGCGGGCGGAAGTCGCTGTTGCCGGTCAGCTCCTGTCGGCTGAGGGGCGCTATTCCGTCAGCGGAAAAATTGATCGGCTGTGCCGCACGGATGATGGATTGCTGATCGTTGATTTCAAGACCAATGCCCGCGTTCCCGGAGCCGCCGAGGATATGCCGGTCGCCTATATCAACCAGTTGGCGGCCTACCGTGCCCTGCTGCGGCGCAGTTTCCCCGATAGCCGCATCGAGGCCGCAATCCTGTGGGTGATGACGGCTCGGCTGGACGTCCTGCAACCGCATCTGCTGGACGCAGCTGAAGCGGCTATTCTGGGCAAGTCGGCAATAGAAACGAATTAATCAGGATGCCCGGCGGCGGCGGTCGCTGGCTGGCTGATAGGCAACCTTGCAATGATAGGTGCAGTAGGGTGCACCTTCCTTTGAATCATGGCCGCAGAAGTGAAAATCGTTGCCACCCGGATCGCCAATCGGCCATTTGCAGGTCTGCTCGGTAATGGTCAGGATGCTGGCACGTTTTGAGATCGGAACCACGACATCGTCTTTGGGTTGCGGAGCGATGGCAGCTTCCGCTTCAATGTCCGCTTCAAATTTGAGGGCGGTTGCACCCATGGTCTGGGGTGAGCGTGGTGCCGAATTTGCGGCACCAGTCTTGCCGGTCGGTTTGGCCGTTGCGTTTGCCCGGGGCTTGCGGGGCCGGGCGGACGTGCCGGGAGATTTAGCGCGCCCGGACAGGCCAAGCCGGTGAACTTTTCCAATCACCGCATTGCGTGTCACACCACCCAGTTGAGTGGCAATCTGGCTGGCACTCAGGCCGTCAGCCCACAATTTGCTCAATAGCGCAACGCGTTCATCGGTCCAGGACATTTTTGTCTCCCAATTGTTGTGCACGCCGATGGCCAGGTTCAGGCCGCAAGGCTTGAAAGGCTCGGAATCCAAATCCCCCGTTCAAAACCAGATATGTTTTAAACGCGTAAACACCGCATATAGGGGTTATGAAAAACGCGACACGAGATGTCGTACTTAACTAAATCTAAACTACAATATGCGGTGACTCCGTGACAAGAGTCAGAGCGCAACAAAATTGGTTTTCCCCGTTTTTTTTGCCAAAGAAGCGGGTCACCAATTCAGTGGATTTTGCAACGATTATGCTGCGCTTGATAAAGGGTCTTTGAATTCAGTCCTTTAGGCTGTATGAAAGTGCACATTCGCGTGCAACGCCGCCAACCGACAGGGTCGGAAGGGCGGCATTTTTTATTGGACCCTTTTCCAATAGGGATTGACGGAGACAGAATTATGGCATCGCAGGCGCAAAATTCCGCGCTTTTCAGCACTTATGCACGGTCTGGCCTCAGCTTTGACCGTGGCGAGGGCGCGCGATTATTCACTTCTGACAATGAGGAATATCTGGATTTTGCCGGTGGGATCGCCGTTTCATCGGTGGGTCACGGGCACCCTCATGTCGTTTCGGCTCTCAAAGAGCAGGCCGACAAGCTCTGGCACCTGTCCAATCTGTATCACATTCCCGGTCAGGAGCGGCTGGCGCAGCGGCTGGCGGAGGTGACATTTGCCGACAAGGTGTTTTTCGGCAATTCCGGCGCTGAGGCATTGGAATGTGCCATCAAGACGGCGCGGCGCTACCAATTCGTTAATGGCGCTCCGCAGCGTTACCGCATTCTGACCTTTGAAGGTGCCTTTCACGGCCGCACCCTGGCCACACTGGCAGCAGGCGGTCAGGAAAAATATCTCGAAGGTTTTGGCCCCAAAGCCGGCGGGTTTGATCAGGTTGCTTTTGGCGATCATGAGGCCATGAAAGCCGCCGTGAGCGATGAAACCGCGGCCATTCTCATCGAGCCGATTCAGGGAGAAGGCGGTTTGCGGCCGGTGCCGCATCAGTGTCTGCGTGGTCTGCGCGAGTTGTGCGATGAGCAGGGTCTGCTGCTGATCCTTGATGAGGTTCAGACAGGCGTTGGCCGCACCGGAAAACTGTTTGCCCATGAATGGGCCGGCATTGAGCCCGACATCATGGCAATCGCCAAGGGCATCGGTGCCGGTTTTCCAATCGGAGCCTGTCTGGCAACTGCTGCGGCGGCCAAAGGCATGACCCCCGGCACCCATGGCTCGACCTTTGGCGGCAATCCGCTGGGCATGGCGGTCGGCAATGCGGTTCTCGACATTATCCTGGCCGATGGCTTTCTCGAAGAGGTTCAGCAGAAGGGCCTGTATATGAAGCAGAAGCTGGCGGAACTTGCTGACAGTCATTCGGATAGCATCGAAGCCATTCGCGGTGTCGGACTGATACTCGGAATTCAATTGAAAAAAGAAGCCTTTCCAGATGGCGTCGCACCGTTTGTCGAGGCGGCGCGCAGGCACCATCTTCTCACCGTTGGTGCGGGCAACAATGTTGTGCGTCTATTGCCGCCCCTGACCATCACCCGCGAGGATGCGGATTTAGCGCTTCAGCGCATGGATGCGGCGCTCAAAGAATTAGACACTACGTCCTGACATCACATAACTGAAACGAAACCAACGAGGTTGCCCGATGGCCACCACGCCGCCAAGACATTTTCTGCAAATCGCAGACCATTCGCCACAGACATTGCGCGCCATGCTGGATGAGGCGGTGCGGCTTAAATCCATCCGCCGCATTGCACCGGAAAGACCTCTTGCCGGCAAGGTTCTGGCCCTGGTGTTTGAACAGCCCTCAACCCGCACGCGCGTCTCGTTTGATGTCGGTATGCGCGAGCTGGGCGGTGAAACCATCATGCTCAGCGGCAATGAAATGCAGATCGGCCGCGGTGAAAGCATTGCCGACACCGCCCGTGTCATGTCGCGCTTTGTCGATGCCATCATGATCCGCATGTTGAGTCATTCTGATGTCTCTGAACTGGCGGAATATGCCACGATTCCGATCATCAACGGTCTGACGCAACGCGCACATCCGACCCAGATCATGGCCGATATCCAGACGATTGAGGAATATCGCGGCCCGCTCGAGGGTAAGATTATCGCCTATAGCGGAGACGGCAACAACATGCTTGCCAGCTGGATTGAAGCGGCGACCAAGTTCCCGTTTCAGCTGCGCATGGCCTGTCCGCCCGAATTGTCGCTCGACAGCGCCCTGATTGACGATGCCCGCACCAAGGGTGCCGATCTTGTCGTCACCACCGATCCGGTGGAAGCTGTTGCCGGTGCTGATGTTGTGATGACCGACACATTTGTGTCGATGGGTGACGATGATGCCGAGCGCCGCACCAAGCTGCTGATGCCCTATCAGGTCAATGACAGCTTGATGAGCCGTGCTGGTGAAACCGCCATTTTCCTGCACTGCCTGCCGGCACACCGCAATGAGGAAGTGACGGACTCTGTTATGGACGGGCCTCAATCGGTGGTGTTTGATCAGGCTGAAAACCGGCTTCATGCTCATAAGGGAATTCTCGTCTGGGCACTGGGCGCACTTTAAAACCTCAGCCCACAACCTAAATAGCTGGTTTGCACATTTGGGTATTACCTGGAAAGGTCTGCGATGACAGATCAGACAATGATGGACGTTCTTGCCAAGGCGCCGGGACAGGATGAAGTGCTGCCGTTTTCGGTGGATGCGCTGGATGTGCGCGGCCGCGTCGTGCATCTCAACCAGAGCATCAACAGCATTCTGGCCCGTCATGATTATCCAAAGCCGGTTGCCAGGCTGCTGGGCCAGGCCGCTGCGCTGACCGTGATGCTGGCCGCGTCGATAAAACTTGAAGGCCGGCTGATCCTGCAGGCCCAGACCGATGGTCCGGTGTCGCTGCTGGTGGTCGATATGCGTGCCCCCGGCGATTATCGGGCGACCGCCAGTTTTGACGCCGAGCGCGTCGCCGAGCTGGAAGACGCCGATGCCGGCGCATTGCTGGGGAGCGGAACCCTGGCCCTGACAATTGATCAGGGGCAGTATATGAACCGCTATCAGGGCTATGTGGAATTGAATGGCGGGTCTCTGGAAGACGCCGCCCATGAATATTTCACCCGCTCCGAGCAGATCCCGACACGGATACGTCTGGCGGTCTCCGAACTGATCACCCGGTCTGAATCCGGCGAGGCAATCCATGCCTGGCAGGCCAGCGGCGTGATGATCCAGTTTCTGCCCCATGCATCCGACCGGCTGGTGCAGAAAGACCTGCCGGCTGGCGGCATCGCGGATGAGGACTATCAGGCGTCACTGCCGGACGATGATGATGCCTGGGTGGAAGCACAGGCCCTCATTGACACCTTGCAGGAAAACGAACTGGCTGATCCTGAGCTGTCGGCAGAACGTCTGCTGTTCCGCCTGTTTCATGAACGCGGCGTGCGCGTCTATGATGCTATGAGTGTGCAGGACAAATGTTCCTGCAATGCCGAAAAGGTCGGCGGCGTGCTGAGCCAGCTTAGCCGCGAGGAACTGGTTGAAAGCATTGCCGAAAGCGGCCACATCGAAGTGACCTGCGAATTCTGCGCCCGCAAATATGACTTCGATCCGAACCTGTTGCTGAAACAGTCCTGACACGGGCGGGGGGGGGGGGGGGGGG
>TARA_R110002124_G_scaffold130996_1_pt1 | contig 24707 bp, 17 predicted proteins | sample TARA_R110002124 | Tara Oceans TARA_R110002124 (sample SAMEA4397445) | marine metagenome | biome: Polar Biome; feature: [SRF] surface water layer (ENVO:00010504); material: water (ENVO:00002006), including particulate matter (ENVO:01000060) such as... | depth 5 m
CGCCTTTTTTGAAACCCTTTTCATAATTATATGAAAAGGGTTTTTTGCTTTTTATAACTTTTACTCCATCTTAAAATGATTCAATTTTATTATCTTCATGTTTCATCTGTATACTATCTATGAAGGTAAATAAAGAACTCGATTTGACTTGGAATTTTGTAGCGAATACCAGTAGAAATATTTTTCTAACAGGAAAAGCTGGAACAGGTAAAACTACTTTTTTGCATAAATTGAAAACACAATCTCAAAAGCGAATGGTGATTGTTGCACCAACTGGTGTTGCTGCTATCAATGCTAAAGGTGTAACTATTCATTCTTTCTTTCAAATGCCTTTTGGTCCTATTTTACCTAATACTGATTTAGATGCTTCAGCTGGTCTTAACAGGAAGTTTAGTAAAACAAAAATAAATATTATTAAGTCGCTAGACCTTTTGGTTATAGATGAGATAAGTATGGTTCGGGCTGATTTACTAGATGGGATTGATAAAACATTAAGACGTTTCAAGAACAGAAATTTGGTTTTTGGAGGAGTTCAGTTGTTAATGATAGGTGATCTTCAACAATTATCTCCTGTAATTAAAGAACACGAATGGAGGTTATTAAGGTCGTTTTATGAGAATGCTTTTTTTTTTAGTAGCCAGTCTTACCAACAATGTAATCCAATTAGGATAGAATTGAAGTATATTTATAGGCAAAAGAACCCTTTATTTATAGATATTCTTAATGAAATTAGAAACAACCAATTAAGCCAGACTTCGGCAAATGAATTGAATAAAAGATATATTCCTGATTTTGAGCCAAACAAAGAGGATGGCTACATTTCATTGACAACACACAATAATAAGTCTCGACAATCTAATAAGCAAGAACTAGAAAAATTAGAAGGTAAGGAGCATATATATATAGCAAATATAGATGGAAATTTCCCAGAAAATTCATATCCAAATAATGAAGAGTTAATACTTAAAGTTGGAGCTCAGGTGATGTTTATTAAGAACGATAGTTCTCCTGAGAAGCGGTATTTTAATGGTAAAATAGGTAAGGTAATTTTGCTAGACAAAGATGAAGTTATTGTAAATTGTCCAGATGACGATTTTAACATTGTAACAAAATTAGAGACATGGGAGAATATAAAATACACGGTAGATTCCGAGACTAAAGCCATTTCTGAGGATAAAATTGGAAGTTATTCTCAAATACCGTTACGCTTAGCTTGGTCTATTACCATTCATAAAAGTCAAGGGTTAACTTTTGAGAAAGCCATTATTGATGCCCAAGGTGCCTTTGCCCATGGACAAACGTATGTTGCACTAAGTCGTTGTAAATCTTTAGAAGGTTTAGTTTTAAAAAGTAAAATTGAGCCAAATCAAATTATAAATGATCGACATGTCATTGATTTTAACAAAAATGCTGAAGCTAATCAACCTAATGAAGATATTTTACAACAATCTAGACGAGAATTTCAACTTAATTTAATTTCAGAAATTTTTAATTTTTATAAATTTCTGTATCCTGCTGGACGAATTTTAGAGGTTTATTATAAAAACAGAGGAAGTATAGAGGGTTCTATTGAAGAGCCACTGAATAAAATTAAAGTGAGCACAACAAACTTACTTAAAGTTTGTAATAGTTTCAAATCTCAGCTACAAACATTAGTTGGCCATATGGAAATTCCTGAAGCTAATAAGGCGCTTCAAGAGCGGTTTACAAAAGCCGTCAGCTATTTTAGTGAACAGACAAAATCAACCATAGAAACATCATTAAAAAATCTTAGTTTTTCTACTGACAACAAAGCTATTCAAAAAGATATAGAGAAACAACTAAATACTTTGGAAGAGATACTAGAGACCAAACTATCCTATTTTGAAGGTTTAAAAGAAGGTTTCAAAACAGACAAATTTTTAGGATTAAGAGCAAAATCTGTTTTCTTTGGAAAAGAGAAAACAAATAAACAACGTAAAGCAGTTATTAATGGAACAACAAATGTTGAACTCTTTGAATTGTTAAGAGAATTAAGAAATCAAATTGCGAACCGTGAAGATTTAGTTCACTTTCAAATTTTTACACAAAAATCATTATATGCTATGTGTGAATTATTACCATCGTCTAAGCAAGAATTAAAAACAATTCATGGCATGGGTAAAACACGGATTGAAAAGTATGGTTCAGAAATATTACAAGTTATTAAGCGGTATTGCGAAGACAATGATATTGAAACCTCGAATGCTGTTTCTGTTTTTGAAGAATTAAAGCCTAAAAAGCAAAAAGGTAATACTAAGAAAATATCTTTAGAATTGTTTAAAGAGGGGAAATCTATTGAACAAATAGCTTTAGAACGTGAATTAAATTCAAATACCATCTTTGGGCATTTGGCTGATTTTATTTCTTCCGGTGAAGTTAAAATTACAGACTTAATATCTAAGAAAAATTATTCAGAATTAAAAAAAATTATTCCGACTAAAACTTTCGAAAACCTTTCAGATTTAAAACATCAGTTAGATGATAAATACTCTTATGGTGAGATTCGTATAACTCTTCAGGATTTGTCAAATTAAAAAAGACCTCAAAATTAAATTCTGAAGCCTTAGCTATATATTGATTATTGAAAACTCATCCTTTTATCACTCCTCTTGAAATTACTATTTTCTGAATTTCTGAAGTCCCTTCATAAATTTGAGTGATTTTTGCATCACGCATTAAACGCTCAACATGGTATTCTTTTACAAATCCGTTTCCGCCATGAATTTGCACAGCTTCAACAGTGTGCTCCATAGCAACCTTACTTGCGTATAGTTTTGCCATAGCACTAGACATATCGTAATTGTTGCCTTGGTCTTTATCCCAAGCAGCTTTCATTACTAACATTCTTGCAGCTTCAATATCAGTATGCATATCAGCCAATTTAAAAGCAATGGCTTGGTGATTGCAAATTTCTGTCCCAAAAGCTTTACGCTCTTTAGAATATTTTAATGCTAATTCATAAGCTCCGGCAGCGATACCTAGAGCCTGAGCTGCTATACCTATACGTCCACCAGAAAGCGTTTTCATAGCGAATTTAAATCCGAATCCATCTTCACCAATTCTATTTTCCTTTGGAACTTTTACATCATTAAATTGAAGCGTGTGTGTATCGCTTCCTCGAATTCCTAATTTGTCTTCTTTAGGTCCAATATCGAAACCAGGTGTTCCTTTTTCAACAATAAAAGCATTAATACCCTTGTGCTTTTTTTCTTTATGGGTTTGCGCAATGACTAAGTAAACATCTGAACGACCTCCGTTAGTAATCCAGTTTTTTGTTCCGTTTATGACATAATGGTCGCCCATATCTATCGCTGTCGTTTTCTGCGATGTTGCATCGCTACCAGCTTCTGGCTCACTTAAACAAAATGCACCAATGCTTTCTCCGGTAGCTAATTTGGTAAGATATTTTTGTTTTTGCTCCTCGTTTCCATAAGCTTCAAGTCCATAACAAACTAACGAATTGTTTACCGAAACCATAACAGAAGCTGAGGCATCAATTTTTGAAAGTTCTTCCATAATTAATACGTAAGAAATAGCATCCATACCACTTCCTCCATATTTTGGATCCACCATAATTCCCATAAACCCTAGTTCGCCCATTTTACGGACTAATTCATCTGGAAATGTTTGAGCATTATCACGTTCTATAACACCAGGAAGTAATTCGGTTTGTGCAAAATCTCGAGCTGCGTCTCGAATCATTAAATGTTCTTCTGTTAAGCTAAAGTCCATAAAATATTGTAATTATTGATTTGATAAAAAATGTATGCAAAGATAATAGTTTCTTGCGGTATTTTCAATAAGTAATATTATTTTTACTTATATGATAAAATCTAATTATAGGGTTATTGCAGTAATGTCTGGAACATCTTTAGACGGTATCGATATTATTTTTGCTACATACATGTATAATAATGGTTGGAGTTTTAAAATTCATCATTTTGAAACTGTAAAATATTCTAAGAATTGGAAATCTACACTGGGAGATTTAGTGAATAACTCAATAAATGAACTACAAGACATTGACAATTCTTATTCCGAGTATTTAACAACAGTAATTTCAAATTTTATTAAAAAACACAAAATCGAGACTATAGATTTCATCGCTTCACATGGTCACACTGCACTACACCAGCCAGAAAATGGTTTGACTTATCAAATAGGAAATAAGCAGATTTTAGCTGATATATTAAATGAGAAAATAATTTGCGATTTTAGAATTCAAGATGTTAAATTTGGTGGGCAAGGAGCACCTTTAGTACCAATTGGTGATCGTTTATTATTTCAAGATTATGATTATTGTTTAAATTTAGGTGGTTTTGCAAATATTTCATTTGAATATAATGCAGAAAGAATTGCTTATGATATTTGTCCTGTTAATATTGTTTTGAATCATTATGTTTCGAAATTAAATTTAGACTATGATGATAAAGGACAATTAGCATCAATGGGAAAGGTTAATCAAAAATTATTTTCTGAATTAAACAAGCTTGATTTCTATAACCAACAGCCACCAAAATCTTTGGGTTTAGAATGGGTAGGGTTAAATATATTTCCTTTGATTGATTCTTTCAAACTTAAATTAGAAGATATATTAAGAACTTTTGTTGAACATGTTGCTTTTCAAATTTCAAAAGCTTTATTAAAAGAAGGTGAAGCAGTCTTAGTAACAGGTGGTGGTGTCTATAATGAATTTTTTATTAACAGATTAAAAAACTTTTCAAAGCTCAGAATAATAATACCAAAAAATGAAATAGTTGAGTTTAAAGAGGCGTTAATTTTTGGTTTTTTGGGTGTTTTAAAGGCTAGAAATGAAGTAAACTGTTTAAAAAGTGTAACAGGAGCATCTCATAATCATTCTTCTGGAAAAATTTTAATTCAGAACACATAAAATTAGTAAAAATTTCACTTTTTAGCCTTTAGAGTTTTTTATATTTGCTATAACTAACTAAACAAACATACATTGATAAAAGAGTTACTTCAGAAGTACGAAAATAAATCCCCAGAGATAGTATTCCATTGGAATGATCCCGAAACAGATGCAGAAGGTTGGACAGTAATCAACTCAATAAGAGGTGGTGCGGCAGGAGGTGGAACACGCATGCGCAAAGGCTTAGATAGAAATGAAGTACTGTCATTAGCTAAAACCATGGAAGTAAAGTTCACAGTTTCTGGACCTGCCATTGGAGGTGCAAAATCAGGTATTAATTTTGACCCACAAGACCCGAGAAAAAAAGGCGTTTTAGAACGCTGGTATGCTGCTGTATCACCATTGCTTAAAAGCTATTATGGTACTGGTGGAGATTTAAACGTGGATGAGATCCATGAGGTTATTCCTATCACAGAAGAAAGTGGTGTGTGGCATCCACAGGAAGGGGTTTTTGAAGGCCATTTTAGACCAACGCAAGCTGACAAGATTAATAGAATAGGACAATTAAGACATGGCGTTATAAAAGTAATTGAGAACCTTAAATATTCTCCAGAAGTTGCGAGGAAATATACTGTTGCAGATATGATTACTGGTTATGGTGTTGCCGTTGCTGCCAAACATTTATATGATATTAACGAAGATTCTATAAAAGGAAAACGTGTTGTTGTGCAGGGATTTGGAAATGTAGGTGCAGCAGCAGCCTTTTATTTTGCTCAGATGGGAGCTAGAGTAGTTGGTATAATTGATAAAGTTGGAGGACTAATTAATGTTGAAGGATTTTCTCTTAATGAGATTATCGATTTATATCTTAACAAGAATGGAAATACTTTGGTAGCAGATAATCTTATTTCATTTGATGATATTAATAATCAAATATGGTCGTTGCAAACTGAAATTTTTGCTCCCTGTGCGGCTTCTAGATTAGTAACTAAAGACCAAATTGACCAAATGATAGCTACTGGTTTAGAGGTCATATCTTGTGGTGCCAATGTTCCTTTTGCTGATAAAGAAATATTCTTTGGGCCAATAATGGAGCATACAGATCAAAAAGTTAGTCTAATACCAGATTTTATCTCAAACTGTGGTATGGCAAGAGTTTTTGCTTATTTTATGGAGCGAAAAGTACAAATGACAGATGAAGCTATTTTTAATGATACCTCAATGGTGATTAGAAAAGCTTTACAAGAAGTACATAAAAATAATTCAACCAAAATTGGTATTAGTGAAACCGCATTTGAGATTGCACTGAGACAATTAATATAAATATCCCATATCATGGAAACCGTAATAATTCTCGTTTTTGTTTTTGGTTATCTAGCCATTACTTTAGAGCACAATATTAAAATTGATAAGCTAATTCCTGCTTTAGTGATGATGGCTATTAGTTGGGCGTTAATCTCTTTAGGTATTGATGATTTTTCGACATGGTTCGATTCTGCTAAACATAGCTTAATGGATGATTTCGGGCTACTTTCTAATGAAGAAAAAATGCACTTAATGGAAGAGAGTTTACTACATCATTTAGGAAAAACTGCTGAAATACTAGTGTTCTTATTAGGTGCTATGACAATTGTTGAAATTATAGATTATTTTGACGGTTTTTCAACCATCAAAAATGCCGTTAATTTTAATAGTAGAAAGAAGTTGTTATGGATGTTTTCAATATTAGCATTTGTTCTATCTGCAATTATAGATAACCTTACAGCAACAATTGTATTAATATCAATACTTCAAAAAATTGTAAAAGATAGAAATGTGAGAATTTGGTATGCGGGATTAATTATTATAGCTGCCAATGCTGGCGGAGCATGGTCTCCAATTGGTGATGTTACCACTACTATGCTTTGGATTGGCGATAAGGTTTCTACAGGAAAATTAATTTCGTATTTATTTATTCCATCACTCTTGTGTATGGTTGTACCAACTTTTGTTGCATCACTTCTACAGCCATTTAAAGGTGAATTAGAACTTCATGAAGCGGATGATAAACCTAAAAATAAGTTCAGTTCTACTATGTTATTTTTAGGACTTGGAGCAATAATTTTTGTGCCAGTTTTTAAAGTTATAACACACTTACCTCCATATGTTGGGATGATGCTATCTTTGGGAGTAGTGGCAATATTTGCCGAGATTTACAGTAATTCAAAGTTTGCAATTTCACAAGTGGTTTCAGATGAGCATCAAGAGCATTCTAGCCATAGTCCTGTACATTCTTCGTTATCTAAAATTGAATTGCCAAGCATATTATTTTTCTTAGGTATTTTAATGGCTGTTGCCGCTTTAGAATCGCTAGGAATACTTTTTGGTTTTGCAGGTTCACTTCAAGAAACGATGCCAATGTTGGGTACTGAAATAAATGGTGAAGGCGTGTCGGATTTAGTGGTTTTATTACTAGGAGTTGGTTCTGCGGTAATTGATAATGTGCCTTTAGTAGCAGCTAGTTTAGGGATGTTCTCTGAGCCATTAGATAATGAGTTATGGCATTTTATTGCTTATTCAGCAGGTACAGGAGGTAGTATGTTAATTATCGGTTCTGCAGCTGGAGTAGTTGCTATGGGAATGGAAAAAATAGATTTTTTCTGGTATTTAAAAAAGATATCATGGTTGGCATTAATTGGTTTCATAGCTGGTGCAGCCGCGTTTATGGTAACAAGAGCAATATTCTAATATACTTAAGTAAAAAACTTAACGTTATATTTTACAAGAACTTTAAAATTTAAACCTTATCGTATGATATTACTAAGTAATATTCAAGATGGAGCCGAAGTTTTAACTGATGGAAAATCAGTTGAAAAAACCTTATCCATAATAGAATTAATCACAAGTGGTGGAACTTCAGGAATGGTAATCATTCTTATTCTTTTCCTTCTTTTAATTGTAGCAACCTATATATATTTTGAACGTATTTTTGCTATTAAAGCAGCGTCAAGAGTCGATTCAAATTTTATGAATCAGATTAAAGACCATGTAAGTAATGGTAAGATAGACTCTGCTCAGATGTTATGTGCTCAAGTAAATTCGCCAGTTTCAAGATTAATAAGTAAAGGAATTACAAGAATTGGTAAACCTCTAGAAGATATTAATACGGCGATTGAGAACGCTGGTAAATTAGAAGTTTATAGTTTAGAAAAAAATGTAAGTGTTTTAGCAACAATTTCGGGTGTAGCACCAATGATAGGATTCTTAGGAACCGTAGTTGGTATGATTATCTCAATTTTTGAACTAGCCAATGCAGGCGGAACCATTCAAATGGATGTATTAGCCAGTGGATTATATACAGCGATGACCACAACAGTTGGTGGTCTTATAGTTGGTATAATAGCTTATGTAGTTTATAATCATGTTGTAGTAAAAACCAATAAAGTGGTTTACCAAATGGAGGCTAATTCGGTTGAATTTTTAGATCACCTAAACGAACCTATCTAAGATGAACATTAGAGGACGAAATAAAGTAACACCAGAGTTTAATATGGCGTCGATGACGGATATTGTATTCTTGTTATTAATCTTTTTTATGATTGCGTCAACCTTAGTTACTACAAATGCGATTGATATTATTTTACCAAAAGCAAGTGGGAAGACTGAGAACAAAAAATCGACAGCGGTAAGTATTAAAAAAGATTTGACCTATTATATTGATCAGAAACGTGTAGGCGAAAGCGTTTTAGAAAGTCAATTGATATCTATAATGTCTTCACAGAAATCTCCAACAATTGTTTTGAGAGCAGAGAAATCTGTTCCTGTTGAAAATGTTGTGAGGGTTATGGATATTGCTAATCGAAATAAATTCAAAGTTATATTAGCAGTTCAGCCCAACTAAACGGCATTGTTTTTGGCAACTATACAAACTAAAGTATAACAGAGTGAAATATTTAGAAACCAAACACGAACGTAATTCTGCAAGAATCACGGCACTTATTGCCTTAATTTTGCTGTTGCTATTATTTGTTGTTGGTCCTCAATATTTAGATCCACCAGAAGAATATGGTGTAGCTGTTAACTTTGGAACTACCGATTTTGGAAATGGTAACAAGCCATTAAGTGAACCACGAAAGGCTGTCGAAGAAAAAGTTGTTGAAGAATCTCAGCCTGAAGAATCAAAGGTTGAACCAACCGAGACAACAACAAAGGCTGAGGAAGTAATGACAGAAGAAAATGCAGAGGCTATTGCTATTAAAAAGCAAAAGGAAGCTGAAGCTAAAGCGAAGGCAGAAGCTGAGCGTATTGAACGTCAAAAACGTGAAGATGAAGAAAAGATACGAAGAGAAGAAGAAGAGAAAAAGAAAAAACTAGATAACCTTATAGGTGGTGTAAAGAACTCTAACGGAAACGATGATGGAGGAGAAGGACCAGATGATCAAGGTGGAAATAAAGGTCAGTTAGATGGTGATCCTTATGCTCCGAGTTATTTTGGTGGCTCTGGACCAGGGAAAGGTGGAGTTGGTTCTGGACTAAACGGAAGAGGTAGACCAACTAATGGTAAAGTTTTACCTGATTGTCAAGAGACAGGTTTAGTTGTAGTAGAAGTAAGAGTAAATAGGCAAGGTAAAGTAGTAAAAGCTATACCTGGAAAAAAAGGCACTACTGGTACGAGTTGTTTATTTGAAGCTGCTAAAAAAACGGCCTTTACTTTTAAATGGCCTGCGAATCCAGAGGCACCTACAGAACAAGTAGGATTCGTAAGTATTAATTTTGATGTAGGTCAATAACTCATGAATTATCAAGATACTGTAAGTTGGATGTTCCAACAATTACCAATGTATCAGAATAAAGGGAAATCTGCCTTTAAAAAAGATTTATCTAATACTTTAAAGCTTTCCAAACACTTAAGAAAGCCACATGAGCGATTTAAATCTATTCATGTTGCTGGCACTAATGGTAAAGGTTCTACAAGCCACATGTTAGCTTCTGTGCTACAAGAGGCAGGTTATAAAGTTGGATTGTACACTTCTCCACATTTAAAAGATTTTAGAGAACGTATTAGAATAAACGGTAAAGTCGTAAGTAAACAATTTGTTATTGGTTTTATAAAACGATACAAAGCATTTTTAGAAGTAAACGAGTTATCTTTTTTTGAAATGACTGTTGGTATGGCGTTCGATTATTTTGCGAAACAAAATGTTGATATTGCTGTAATTGAAGTTGGATTAGGAGGGAGATTAGATTCAACAAACATAATTACGCCAGAATTATCTGTAATTACCAACATAGGATTAGATCATGTACAAATATTGGGTGATACTCTTGAGAAAATAGCAAGTGAAAAAGCAGGTATAATAAAACCTAAGGTACCTATTGTTATTGGTGAAACACATCCAGAAACTCAAAATGTTTTTATATCAAAAGTTAAAGAAACTAATTCAGAAATTTACTTTGCAGACCAATCTATAGATGTAGTTTTTGAAAGTGATTTAAAAGGATCTTATCAAATACATAATATAAAAACAATGTTGAAGTCAGTTGAAGTTTTAAGAAATTCAGGATTTAAAATCTCTCAAACCCAATTAAAAAAAGGACTTCTAAATGTTGTAGAAAATACAAACATGCAAGGGCGTTGGCAAGTATTAGAAACAGAGCCAAAGATTGTATGTGATACAGCACACAATAAAGAAGGATTGTCTTATGTAATGCAACAATTAAAATCGGAAGTATTTGAAAAACTTCATATTGTTTTTGGTGTTGTTAATGATAAAGATTTAGATTCATTAATTCCGTTACTCCCAAAAAAAGCAATCTATTATTTCTGTAAACCAGATGTACAACGTGGATTAGATGCAAAAAAATTACAAAGTATATTTGCTAAAAATCAATTAAAAGGCAGCTCCTTTACAAGTGTTAATGAAGCCTTTAATAGTGCAAAATCAGAAGCTAGGAAAAATGATTTAATTTATGTAGGTGGCAGTACTTTTGTGGTCGCTGAAATAATTTAATTTTTTTTTAAAAAACCTTTTGAAATTTTAAAAACTAGTCTATATTTGCAGTCCTTATAAATAGGGCGACTAGCTCAGTTGGTTCAGAGCACTTGGTTTACACCCAAGGGGTCAGGGGTTCGAATCCCTTGTCGCCCACATCAAATAAAATCCCGATTTGCATCTGCAAATCGGAATTTTTGTTTTCGAAAAGGACCAAGCCAATGACTTGAAGTTCTTTTTGAAAGCAAAAATCCCAAGAATCGCCAAAGCGATTCGGGATTCTATTTGCAGAAGCGGTTTCGGATAAGGATATTAAATCCCATTTGTTTTAAAATTTAAAACGAGAAATCTTATTTTTGAGAACTAATGGGTCATTAACTCAGTTGGTTTAGAGTGTTACCTTGACAGGGTAGAAGTCGCCAGTTCGAATCTGGCATGACCCACAATTTTCTTTCTAAATTGAATCTAGTATACGCTCCAAAGCCATACCTCTAGATCCTTTGATTAGTATTGTGGAATTATCTAACTTTAGTGTTTTGAGCAAGAGCTTTAAATCTTCAAATTTTTTAAATTTTAGAGCATATTCGTCAGTTTTGCATCTAAAGAAATTCTCACCTATCAAGAAAATATTATTATCAAAATTGTCTTTGACAAAATCTGTAATAGCCTGATGCTCTTTTTCTGCTTCATCACCTAATTCAAACATGTCACCTAGAAACAAGTACTTGTTTTTAGAGTCTAGCTGCTTTAAGTTTTTAAGAGCAGCTAACATACTTGTTGGATTAGCGTTATAAGCATCTAGAATAATCTTGTTAGTCCCTTTTTTAATAATTTCAGAACGATTATTGTCTGGTTGATAGTTTTCAATTGCTTCCTTAATGTTCTTAGTTGAAACGTTGAAGTGTTTTCCTAAAGCCACAGCTATGGCGATATTACCATAATTATAATCTCCAATGAGCTGACTATTTATTTCAACATTATCAAAGCTTAATGAAACAAGTGGGTTAGCGCTTTTAAACTTTACAATACAATCGTTTTTTGCACCTACACCAAAAGTAATTATGCTTTTGTAATCACCAATTTGTTCAATCTGTTTTTCGTCGTCAGTATTTATAAACGCAGTCTTATTATTAACTTTGATATAATTGTATAATTCAGATTTGCCTTTAATAACTCCTTTAACACCACCGAAACCTTCTAAATGAGCTTTGCCAAAGTTTGTAATTAAGCCATAATCTGGTTGTACAATATTTGAGAGAAATTCTATTTCCTTCTGGTGATTCGCACCCATCTCTACAATTCCAAAGTCCATGTTTTTAGTAAAGCGAAGTAGTGTTAAAGGGACACCAATATGATTATTTAAGTTCCCTATTGTTGCTTTTACTTCGTATTGAGACGACAAAACGGAATAAATAAGTTCTTTTGTGGTCGTTTTGCCATTACTTCCTGTTAGAGATATTATAGGAATGTCTATACTGTTTCTGTGGTAAGTTGCTAAGAGCTGTAATGAGGTTAAGACATCATCAACCAATATACAGTTTTCATTAAACTCAACATTTTTATCATCTACTACACAATATTTTGCGCCACCTTCAAAGGCTTGAGACACAAATTTATTGCCATCAAAATTTTCACCTTTCAATGCAAAGTACATACATCCTCTAGTCAGTTTTCTTGTATCTATAGATACAGAAGAACATTCTTTAAATTTTTTATATAATGATTCAATTTTCATAACCTTAAAAATAAAAAAGTCCTGATAAACATATCAGGACTTTTTTAAATATTATTCTAACGTTATTAATTACGTTTTTTTCCGCCATTTTGAGTTTTAGAACCCACTCTAGACACTGCGCATCTAAAGCCAATATAATCAGTTGCCATATCTTGTGGGAAGTAGCGACGCTGTGCAGGATCAATCCAATACGCTCTATCTCTCCAAGAACCACCTTTGTAAACTCTTACTTCGTCATTAATTAAAGAGGTTCTACTGTTAGATTTATCATACTCTCTTACCATTTCACCTCCAGTTGAATCAGTTTCAACTTTATGTTGTGGTGAGTTATACATTTTGCCAGTTTGATTTCCTGCTATAGAATCTTCATTAAAATCTTCTCTGTAATAACGTGACGAGCGCTTATCGCCATCTCTAAAGTTTCTGTTATCACTTTTGTCAAAGTTTGTTCTTAAATAAGTTTCTTCTTCATCAACAGCGATTTTTGCAATTTCACCAGGTAAATTTCTAGCGATAATTTTACCATTACTTAGAGTGTCATACACGATTTCATCAATCGTAACTATTTTTACAGTTCCATCTTCATTTAGTGCGTTTTTAGTATAAACATTCCCTCTGTAGTAGTTAAAATCATTGAACTCATCATCTACAATAGGTCTGTAAACATCAGCTACCCATTCAGCAACGTTACCAGCCATATCATATAAGCCATAATCATTTGGTTGGTATGTTTTTACCTCTGCAGTAATATCAGCACCATCGTCAGACCAACCTGCAATACCTCCATAATCCCCTTTACCTTGCTTAAAGTTAGCCATCTGATCTCCACGATTTACACGCTTACCAGATCTCGTGTACTGACCATCCCAAGGATATTTTTTACGACCTCTGTAAACATTATAACTACGTAATTCACTCATGCCTAAAGCAGCATATTCCCACTCGGCTTCAGTTGGTAATCTATATTTTACAGTAATTGCACCAGATTCTCTGTTTGCATAAATATTAATTGGATTACCATCTGCGTCAGTTTGTTGTCTTCTTTTACCGCCTTCTAGCACATCAGAATTACCACCATAAGTTTGAGTTGGTGCATTAATGTATGTATCAACATCGAACGTGCTTTCTGCATTTAAATCTGTGTACTGAGCGTCTCTCTTTATATATCCAGTCTCTTGTAAGGCTAATTCTGCCACACGGTTAGATCTCCAATTTGCATATTCAACGGCTTGTATCCAACTTACTCCTACAACAGGGTAATTTGCATAGCCAGGATGACGTAAATAGTTTTCGGTCATCATTTCGTTATAACCTAAACGATTTCTCCATACTAATGTATCAGGTAGTGCTCCTTTATAAATTAAAGCATAATTTGGATCATCTGGAGGATATACATTCTTAAGGTAATCTAAGTAATAAAGATAATTTAAGTTTGTTACCTCGTTTTCATCCATGTAAAATGACTGAATGTGTTGTTGGGTTGGAGTGTTATTCCAATCGTGCATTGGGTCATCTTGTACTTTACCCATTGTAAAGGTTCCACCTTCTATAAATGCAGTTCCTGGAGGCGTTTCTTGTTCTTTAAATTGTGTATTGTACTGAAAACCACCTTTTTTATCATTGATTTTCCAGCCTGTAGCACTATCTACATTGCCAGAGTTAGAAGAACGTTTACAGCTTACAATTGTAGCGCAAAGCGTTAATGCAATTAAAAATTTTAGGTTTGAGACATTTTTCATATCCATACGTTTAAGTAAGCTCGTTAAATTTTAGACCCGCAATATAACAATTAAAGGTAAACTAACAACTTTTTTTTGTGCCAAAATTCAAAAAAATATGCATTTCATCCTTTTTTTTGAACACGACAACGGATTTCTGTTCAGTTTATCGGTGTATTTTGCTCTTTTAATAACGAGTATAGAAATAAATTATTGTTGTATTTTTGAAATAAAAATTGAAAGGTCATAATAACACGCTTTTGCAGGCGTTATTTTACTGTAAATATTTATAATTGTCAGTATAATGATATTTTTTACAGATTATTTATGACTTTAAACCTATAATAGATTAATGAAAAATTGCTATACATTCTTTTTTCTTGTTTTTACTATGCTATGTTTTGGACAGCAAAAGCAATTTAATATACAATGGAATGGTGTAAAAACACTTGAGACTGAATATGGAAAAATACAAGTTCCCAGTTTTGATTCAAAACATTTCAACTATGATGATGCAAACGGTTTAGTTTATTTTGCACAATGGGACAGTAATGGAAGTGCAATTAATGAAAACTCTGTTACATTAAATAACGTTGTTTATGAGGTAATTTCGTTAGCTGAATTAAAGAATTTAAACCTAGAACTTATTCCAGTAAGTCCTAAGTATAGTTTTTTTAATACTAATGCTAGAGGGAAACGTGCTCACTATTTTGAACTAAGTCCCATTGTTAATGATAGAGGGTTGTATAAAAGAATAACATCTTTTACTATTCAATACAATACTTCAGCTAATCGTTCTGGATCGAGCGCAAGAGGTGTAAATAACATTACAAATTCAGTTTTAAACACAGGTCAATGGTATCGTTTTTATATTGACAAAACTGGTGTTTTTAAGCTAACAAAGAGCTTCTTAGCGAGTTTAGGGATTAATACTAATTCTGTTGATCCTAGAGCCATTAAAATTTATGGTAATGGAGGAAGAATGTTGCCATTATTAAATTCTGAAAATTATCCTTTTGATGTTGTTGAAAATGCAGTGAAATTTGTTGGTGAAGAAGATGGTAGTTTTGATAATAGCGACTATATACTGTTTTATGGTGAAGGACCTACAACCTATAGTGAAGAAAGTAGCACCAATATAAATTTATATACAGATAAAACCTATTACTATGTTAATATAAGTTCAGGAAATGGAAAGCGTATTCAAGCTATGCCAACAATTACAGCTGCTGCAGATATTCAAATTGATACCTTTCAAGATTATCAGTTTTATGAAGTTGACGAGTATAATCTGGCAAAACTAGGTCGTAAATGGTTTGGGGATGATTTTGATATTGAAAACCAACGCTCTTATGATTTTAATTTCCCAAACCTAGTAACTGATATTCCTGTAGATTTTAAAATTGTTGTTGGTTCTGTTTCTGAAGTCTCAACAACGATGAGAATTACTATAAATGGTAATGAAGTTTCAAATTTGGGATTAGGGATAATCACTCCAGGTACAGTTTTGGGAACTGAACGAACATATACAAATGAACAAAATATTACTTCCGATGCAATTACAGTAGCATTTGATTATAACAACAATGGCAATCCTTCAGCTAATGCGTTTTTAGACTACATTAATATTGAGGCTACAAGAAATTTAATTTATGAAGGAGGTCAATTAGTTTTTAAAAATAAAGAGGTCCTCACCACTCCAGGAATTGCAGAATACAACCTATCCAACACCTCTGGATTAGTTGAAATATGGGATATTACAGATCGCTTTAACATAAGTAATACTATAAATTCAACGAATGAAAGTTCTATAGATTTTAAAGCACAGTCGGGTGAGCAAAGAACGTATTTGGCGTTTTCTAATTCAAGTTTTTTACAACCTATAAAAGATGCGAGATCAACAGTTGCTAATCAAAATTTAAAAGGTACCATCTTTAATAATACTCAAGGAGAATTTGAAGATATTGATTATATTATTTTGTCACCAACGCAGTTTTTGTCACAAGCAGAACGTTTAGCTCAAGTCAATAGAAATCAGTATAATTTAAATGTAAAAGTCGTTGATTTACAAACGATATATAATGAATTTAGTACTGGAAGTCAAGATATTGCTGCTCTAAGAAATTTTATTAAGTACGTTTACGATAATGCCAGCACACCAAGTAAAAGATTGAAATATGTTTGTCTTTTTGGTGATGGCTCTTACGATTATAAAGATAGAGTGCGTAATAATACAAACTTAGTTCCTTCTTGGTATTCTACAAGCAGTTTTAGCCTAACAAGTTCATTGGTTTCAGATGATTTTTATGCTATGCTCGATGAAGATGAAGGTTCTATGAACAACGGTGACCGAATGGATGTTGCTATTGGCAGAATATTGGCAGAAGATGGACAACGTGCCAAGGAAATGGTAGATAAAATTAATGCATATTACCAACCAGAAGCTTATGGTAGTTGGAGAAATAATGTATTGCTTATTTCTGATGATGTCGATGCGCAATGGGAAAGAATTCTGCAAGAAACAACCGATGGCATTGGAGAGGAAATAAAAGCGGAAAATCCTTTTATGAATGTTATAAAAATTCATGCCGATGCTTTTGAACAAGAATCTTCTGCTGCAGGTAATCGTTACCCTAAGGTAAACAAGGCAATTAAAGACGCTATTGAAGTAGGGGCTTTAGTGGTTAATTATTTTGGGCATGGTGGTGAGGATGGTTTAGCAAAGGAGCGTATTTTCGATAAGTTTGATGCACAAGATGTTAATAATATCTGCAAATTCAATTTATTTGTAACAATAACTTGTGAATATACTAAGTTTGACGACCCAAATAGAGACACTGCTGGTGAGTTTACTTTTTGGAATAAAAATGGTGGTGCAACAGGGCTTGTTACATCAACACGTCAAATTTTTGTTACTGTTGGAGTGTCTTATAATGAAGTGTTTAATGATTATTTATTTGCTTTTAACAACAATGAATACCCTTCGGTAGCTGAAGTATTAAGAAGAACAAAAATAGACAATAGTATTGCTGGGATTACACAGAAACGATTAATATTTCTGATAGGCGATCCTGCAATGAAACTGGCATTTCCAAAACCAGATATTAAATTAACTAAAGTTAACGATGTAGATATTACACAGCCTATTGACACGCTAAAGGCTCTAAGTTACACAAAGATGGCTGGTGAAGTTGTAGATGTCAACGGTAATCTATTATCAAATTATAATGGTACACTAACGGCTACTGTTTTTGATAAACAAATAGATAGACAAACCTTAGCTAATGATGGTGTTACAGATAATAATGGTCCAATAATTTTTGACTTTACCACATTAGGTGAAGTAGTTTTTAAAGGACAAGCAAGTGTAGAGAATGGACAGTTTGAATTCGACTTTATTGTACCAAGAGATATTGGTATTCCCGTTGGCAATGGCAAAGTTAGTTTTTATTCACAAACAAGTAATCCTCTTTCAGACCAAGCTGGAGCTAATTTTGATATTGAAATTGGAAGTATTAATGAAAATGCACCAGTGGATAATATTGGGCCAGTCATCAATTTATTTATGAATGACGAGAACTTTGTTTCAGGAGGAATTACAAATGAGGCACCCAACTTATTGGCAAAGCTTCAAGATGAAAATGGTATAAATACAGCAAGTGGTATTGGTCATGATATTACCTCCATTTTAGATGGTGACGAGACCAACCCAATTGTATTAAATAATTATTACCAAGCCAATGTAGATGACTATACTAATGGAACAGTATCTTATCCTTTTAGAGATTTAGAGCCTGGTTTACACACACTCACTTTAAAAGCTTGGGATGTTTATAATAATTCTTCAACCGCAGAAATTCAGTTTATGGTGTTTGATAAAGATGAGGAGTTAGTTATAAATAACGTTTTAAATTATCCAAACCCTTTTGTGAGTTATACCGAATTTTGGTTCAATCACAATAGTGTAGAACCTTTAGATGTATCAGTACAAATATTTACGGTTTCTGGTAAATTAATTAGAACTTTAAATGGCCAAACCACAGGTGGAAGTAAATCTGTAAGTTCTCTGTCTAAAGATATTATGTGGGATGGAAGAGATGATTTTGGAGATAAAATAGGAAAAGGAGTCTATGTATATAAACTAAAAGTAAGATCTAACCGTTTAAATAAACAAGTTGAAAAGATTCAAAAACTTGTTATACTATAATAAAAAATTATATTTGCTAATGAATTAATGCTAATGCATTAGCATTAATAACTCAAAAATGAACATGAAGAAATACGCAATAACCCTTATCGCTTTTGCAACATTAAACCTAACTTTTGGTCAAGAAACTATTACATTCCCAGACCAATCCACTGTAATAACAACCGGTTTACCTTTTATGCTTATAGCACCAGACGCAAGATCCGCTTCTCTAGGAGATATGGGAGTGGCTACCTCTGTTGATGGGTTTTCACAACAATACAACCCTGCTAAATATGCCTTTTCAGAGACTAAATCTGGCATAAGTTTAAGTTACACACCTTATTTAACGAGATTGGTTAATGATATCTCATTAAGTTACGTTACTTATTTTAATAGAATAAATGAGTATAGTGCTTTTTCGGTAGGTTTTAAATATTTTTCTTTAGGTGAAATTGTATTAACCCAAGACGCTAATGATCCTGGTGTAGCTGTTAAGCCAAATGAGTTCGCAGTTGATGCCGCATACACTTTAAGATTAAGTGATCAATTCGCAATGGCTGTAGCAATGCGTTATATGAGATCTGCTTTAAGAATTGATACTATAGACCCTAATGCAAATCCAGGAAGTACTTTTGGCGCTGATATTACTGGGTATTATCAAAGCGAAGAAGAAGCTTATAATGATTTCAATGGGCGTTGGAGAGCAGGTTTTGCTATCCAAAATTTAGGGCCAAGGTTTAAATATGATGATGGAGGTAGAGAAGTCTTTCAGCCAACGAATTTAAGATTAGGTGCTGGTTTCGATTTTATCTTTGATGAGTATAGTAAGCTAGGGATAACAGCAGAAGTAACTAAATATTTAGTACCAACTCCACCATTATTAGGATTTGTGGATACAGTACAAGATGGTGATACTGAGCCAAACGGCACACAAGACCCTAACGAACCAACAATTATTACCGCAGGTCAAGATAATGATGTCAGTTTCTTAAACGGTGTTTTTCAATCTTTTGGAGATGCTCCAGGAGGTTTTAGTGAAGAATTAAGAGAATTTACATGGTCATTAGGTGCAGAATACACATATCAAGATAACTTTTCATTTAGAGCAGGTTATTTTAATGAAGCAGAAGATAAAGGAGCGCGTAAGTTTTTTGCTTTGGGTGCAGGCTTTAAGTACACCACGATTAATATCGATTTATCATATTTGTTTTCAGCATCTAAGGTGCAGAGTCCTTTAGAAAACACCTTGCGTTTTTCGCTAACATTTAATTTTGGTGATGGTGAGTATGATGAATACTAGAATAAAAAATAAATAGACAAAAAAACTATTGCTTTTTACAAAGTGCAATAGTTTTTTTGTCTAAAGTAAATGCATAATATATGAAGGTGGTTAAATTAGAAACTAGACTCGAGATCTACAACGACATTAGTGAGCTTCCAAAGCCTGTTCAAAACCTAATGGACACTGCAATAGAAGCTAGAAACAATGCCTATGCACCATATTCAAAATTTAACGTAGGAGCAGCAATTTTGTTAGACAATGATGAAGTTGTAATTGGTAGTAATCAAGAGAATGCTTGTTTCCCTTCAGGTTTATGCGCAGAACGCACAGCAATTTATTATGCTGGCGCTAGATTTCCAAGTGCTAAAGTTCAAAGAATGGTAATAACAGCATCCTCTCAAAATCAAGTTACAGATAAACCAATCCCACCATGTGGTGCTTGCCGGCAAGCTATAGCTGAATACGAAATAAGACAAGAACAACCGATTGAAATCTATTTTATGGGAGCTAAAGGGAAAGTTGTAAAATCAAATACCTTGGCCAATTTATTACCCCTACTTTTTGAAAGCTCAGTATTATAACGTTTTCGTTGTGGTTAATTTATTTATCCGTTGTTTTTTTACCAAATACTGTTTCTTCATTATTTTCTAAAGTGTTATTTTTGTTATTCGCTTGCCTCGATTTTAGATTGAGACTTTATAAAATTTGCGAAAAGCATAGTTTAAGTATTGTTTTTAAAATAACAGATTGATTAGATGCAAAAAATAACTAAAGAAGTTTACCTAAAGTGGTACGAGGATATGTATTTCTGGAGAAAGTTTGAAGACAAGCTTGCAGCAGTTTACATTCAACAAAAAGTTAGAGGTTTTCTTCACTTATATAATGGTCAAGAGGCGGTTTTAGCTGGTGCTTTACACGCCATGGATTTAACTAAGGACAAAATGATTACAGCTTATCGTAATCATGTTCAGCCAATAGGTATGGGCGTTGATCCAAAACGTGTGATGGCAGAACTATATGGCAAAGCAACAGGAACATCAAAAGGTCTTGGTGGTTCTATGCACATTTTTTCTAAAGAGCATCGTTTTTATGGAGGTCATGGTATTGTAGGTGGTCAGATTCCTTTAGGAGCTGGTATTGCATTTGGTGATAAATATCATGGCGTAGATGGAGTGACTTTATGTTGTTTTGGAGACGGTGCTGCAAGACAAGGATCTTTGCACGAAACCTTTAATCTGGCTATGCTTTGGAATTTACCAGTTGTATTTGTTTGTGAAAATAACGGTTACGCTATGGGAACTTCAGTTGAGCGTACTGCAAATCATACCGATATCTGGAAACTAGGTCGAGGCTATGAAATGCCATCTGGTCCTGTGGATGGAATGAACCCTATTAAAGTAGCAGAGGCATTTGATGAAGCCATAACACGTGCAAGAAATGGAGGTGGGCCATCTTTTTTAGAAGTAAAAACGTACCGTTACAGAGGGCATTCAATGTCAGATGCACAGCATTATAGAACAAAATACGAAGTAGAAGAATACAAGAAAATAGATCCTATTACGCAAGTAAAGGACATTATTCTTGAAAATAAATATGCTACTGAAGAAGAACTTAAAGAAATTGATAAACGTGTAAAAGCTGGTGTTGCAGAATGTGAGAAATTCGCGGAAGAATCTCCATATCCAGAAAAGAACGTTATGTATGATGTAGTATACGAGCAAGAAGATTATCCATTTATAGATCATAAAATTAAGTAAGCTATGGCAGAAGTAATTAACATGCCGCGTTTAAGCGATACAATGGAAGAAGGAACAGTAGCTTCTTGGTTGAAAAAAGTAGGTGATAAGATAGAAGAAGGCGATATTTTAGCTGAGATTGAAACTGATAAAGCAACAATGGAGTTCGAATCCTTTAATGAGGGAACATTGTTACATATCGGTATTCCAGAAGGTGAAACTGCCAAAGTTGATACACTTTTAGCGATTATTGGTGAAGAAGGAGAAGATATTTCTAGTCTATTGAATGACAGTGTTGAAGTTGAAAAATTAGATGTAATTAAAGAAGTTGAAGATACTAAATCAGATATTTCTGATGTTGATTTTGAAGCTAGCTCTAAGACAGAACTTCCAGAGGGTGTTATAGTGGTAACTATGCCACGCCTTAGTGATACCATGGAAGAAGGAACTGTTGCAACCTGGTTAAAGAAGGTAGGAGAAGAGGTCGAAGAAGGAGATATCTTAGCTGAGATTGAAACTGATAAAGCTACCATGGAGTTTGAATCCTTTCAATCTGGTACGCTATTACACATTGGATTAAAAGAAGGAGAAACTGCTAAAGTAGATTCTTTGTTAGCCATTATTGGGCCAAAAGGAACAGATGTTTCAGGAGTAGCTAAAAACTTTAAAGCTGAGGTTGGAGAGGCTAAGCCAGAGCCTAAAAAAGTAGCATCGAAAACTGAAACTAAAAAATTAGAATCTAAGAAAGAGACGACTAAGGGTTCGAATTCAAATTCGGCTTCAGATTCTGGACGAATCTTTGCTTCACCTTTAGCCAAGAAAATGGCTGAGGAAAAAGGAATCAACTTAGGTCAAGTTAATGGTTCTGGTGAAAACGGAAGAATTGTAAAGAAAGATATAGAAAATTTCACTCCATCTGCTCAATCCGCATCAGTTGGTAAATTTTTACCATCAGGTCAAGAAAATTTTGATGAAGTACCAAATTCTAACATGCGTAAGGCTATTGCTAAAAACTTAGCAAAGTCTAAATTTACAGCACCACATTATTATCTAAATGTGGAATTTGACATGGAAAATGCGATGGCATTTAGAATACAATATAATTCATTACCAGATACAAAAATTTCGTATAACGATATAATTGTAAAGGCTTGTGCTTTAGCATTAAAACAGCATCCGCAAGTTAATTCACAATGGTTTGATGATAGAATGCAATTAAACAATCACGTACATATTGGTGTTGCAGTTGCAGTGCCAGACGGATTATTAGTGCCTGTTGTTAAATTTGCCAATGAGCAAAGCTTAACACAAATTGGTTCAGCAGTTAGAGAATATGCTGGTAAAGCAAGAAACAAGAAATTGTCACTAGACGAAATGGAAGGTAGCACGTTTACGGTTTCTAATTTAGGAATGTTTGGCATCGATAGCTTTACTTCTATTATCAATCAACCAAATTCTGCAATTTTATCTGTTGGTGCAATTGTTTCAAAACCTGTTGTTAAGAATGGTACAGTTGTACCAGGTAATACAATGAAGCTAACATTAGCTTGCGATCACAGAACAGTAGATGGCGCTACAGGAGCACAATTTCTTCAGACATTGAAAGGATATATTGAGAACCCTGTGACGATGTTGGTATAATTAAGATTTGTCTTTCTGAATTTAATACAGAATCTTTTATATTAAAATTCTGTTTCATTAATTTGAAACAGGATTTTTTTATCTTTAAACTCAAATAAATATAACATGAAAAAAATACTTCCAATACTTATATTCGCTTTACTAATTGCATGCTCTGTTAAACAAAAGGCAGCAGATGGAGAAAAAGGAAAAGATGGTACTAGTTCAGTGCCAGAAATTACTCAGCAAGATATTAAAATTAGCATGGAGTATTTAGCTTCAGATGAATTGGCAGGAAGAGCAACAGGAACTGAAGGGATAGAGAAAGCTGCCGTTTTTATAGAAAACTATTTTAAGAAAAATAATATAAAGTCTTATTATGAAACCTATAGAGATGATTTTGAATTTAAAAACAGTAGAAGTTCTAATCCAGAAGAAGTTATAAAAGGATTCAATATTATCGGAGTTGTAGAAGGTAATGACCCAAAATTAAAAAATGAATTTATCATTTTAGGAGGCCATTACGATCATATAGGATTTGGAAAAGAAGTTAATGGAGATAAGATTGCAAATGGTGCTAATGATGATGCTTCTGGTACAATTGCTGCTATGGAATTTGGTAAATACTTCGCGAAATCTAAAACTAACAAACGTAGTATTTTAATTACACTGTATTCTGCAGAAGAAATGGGCTTAAGAGGTTCGGGTCATTTAGCAGAACGTTTAAAGGCTGAGGGATTAAATGCTTATACCATGATAAATTTTGAAATGATTGGTGTACCAAGAGCTTCAGATAAGTCAATGGCTTATATGAGTGGCTACGAACGTTCTAATTTTGCTGAAACTCTAAATAAATATGCAGATGAAGAAGTTGTTGGTTTTTTTCCTAAAGCTAAAGAATTCAATCTATTTATGAGGTCAGATAATTTTCCATTCTTTAAAGAATTGAATATGCCTGCCCATGCTATTTCTACATTCGATTTTACCAATTTCGATTATTATCATCATGTAGATGATGAAGCAGATAAAATGGATTATGGACACATGGCAAGTTTTATCAATAAAATGATTCCTGCTCTAGAAGGTATGATGAATGCACCAACAAAAGAAGTTGCGTTAAAAGATGAGTAAAAACATAATTATTACAGGGACAAGTAGAGGAATTGGGTTTGAGCTCGTTCACTTATTTGCAAATCAAGGACATAATGTTTTAGCATTATCTAGAAATGCGCAACCCGTAAACAATTTGCATTTTGAAAATATAACCTCGTTAACATTCGATTTATGTAAACAAGAAGACTATAAAAAAGTCGTAAAATTTATTATGGAAGATTGGAATCATGTTGATGTTTTGATAAATAATGCAGGGACTTTATTAAACAAACCATTTGCTCATACCACGTTCCAAGATTTTGAAAACGTCTATAAAACCAATGTGTTTGGAGTGTCAGAAATGACTCGAGTGGTATTACCATTTATGAAACAAAATAGCCATGTTGTAACTATTAGTTCTATGGGAGGAATTCAAGGCAGTATGAAATTCCCAGGACTTTCTGCATATAGT
>TARA_R110002124_G_scaffold11571_1_pt1 | contig 24630 bp, 21 predicted proteins | sample TARA_R110002124 | Tara Oceans TARA_R110002124 (sample SAMEA4397445) | marine metagenome | biome: Polar Biome; feature: [SRF] surface water layer (ENVO:00010504); material: water (ENVO:00002006), including particulate matter (ENVO:01000060) such as... | depth 5 m
TGCGATTAACAGTCACCTCAGCGTCGTGTCTTTCTGTGAGGATGGGTTCGCGATAGAAGAGCTGGAGCTAGAGAGAGGGACGTTGAGTTTCGTCACCTCGGATCTACGGGCAATAAACTGAAGGGTAATGGTTGGAAAGCTAAAAGCCCCACCAGCTTGAGCCTGGAGGCCCACGTTCCGGCTCCGCAAAACACCTGTCGAGCTTGCGGAGCCGAAGCGCTCTACTTATGCCTTGCGACTACGGCGACGCAGTCCAAAACCCAGGGCGCCAAGCCCCAGCAGGGCCAGGGTGCTGGGCTCCGGAACCGGGTTGGTCGGAGTAATCGGGCTACCGGCGTCGAAATCGTTGTTGTCAGTATCGCTCAGGAAGCTGAACATGCCTGAGAACAGGCTGCCATCGAAATCGATAGCCATGGTTGTAAACAGGTCGTCGTAAAATACACCATCGAGGGAAAGCTTGTCGGAGTATTCAACGTTCACGGTTGTGCTATCCGTCAGATCGCCGGAATTGGACAGTCGAAAAGGCTTGCCCAGGGCTGAATCTGGTGAGCGGGAGTCGCTACCAACAATGTCAAAGATCGTGTTTCCCGGGCGCCCGTTCAATACGATGCTGGTGACGTCTTGAACGGAATTGAAGGTAAACGGGGAGCTGTAGGTGTCTCCATTGATAGACAAGCTCCAGCCACTACCGATGGCTTCGCCGTATGAAGAGCTGCCGACCGTACCGTCAAATGCCACGGTTTCACAGGTCGCGCTGGCAAAGCAAGTAGTGACTTCCATGCCGTCCATCAGCGAGCCGTCGGTTGAATACCCGGTCAGCATTTCGGTGTTGTAGAGGTCGCCGTCAGAGTTGACGACGTTTACGATGGGGGCTGCGTAAGCGTTCCCAGCCATTGCAGCGGCCAATCCCAGGCCAATCACTATTTTGTGGTCAAATCCTTTCATACTTCATTCTCCTTGCGTTTTTACAGATATCCATATTCACCCCGCGTTTCCTGCGGAGTGGTCTCCGGACCGCGTTTTTAGCAAGAAAAAAGCCAGCTTGGATATTTTTCGGTTAAAACAGCCGGTTGCCATTTTCTGAATGCTCTGGTCACCGGAGATGCATTGAAAAGTGTATAAAAAGTCAACGCTTAAGATCTGGATGGCTGTATCCCGGCCGGGCCGATGTACTAACCTGTTTGGCATGACTGTTTTTCGTTCTTAGTCTCTCACTGAGATCCAAAACCAATAAGGGATTCGCAATGAGCTCCAACGCTGATCAGAACATTCGCCCCGACTATGACGACGTCCTGCAGGCAATCGCCGACTACGCTCTCGGCTATCGGATAAAAAGCAAAGAGGCTTGGAATACCGCGAGAAACTGCCTGATAGATACCCTCGGTTGTGGCCTTCTGGCCCTGCGTTTCCCTGAATGCACCAAGCACCTTGGGCCGCTGGTTGACGGCACTGTTGTACCCCATGGCGCCCGTGTTCCGGGCACGCCTTACAGACTCGATCCGGTAAAGGCGGCCTGGGATATTGGCTGTATCGTGCGCTGGCTGGACTACAACGATACCTGGCTGGCGGCGGAGTGGGGCCACCCCTCGGATAACCTGGGGGGCATACTGGCCGTGGCGGATCATCTGTCCCAGAAGCGGGTGGCGGAGGGCAAGGCGCCCCTGACCATGCGGGATGTCCTGGAGGCTATGATCATGGCTCATGAAATCCAGGGGGTGCTTGCACTCGAAAACTCGTTTAACCGGGTGGGGCTGGATCACGTTGTGCTCGTCAAGGTGGCCTCAACCGCTGTTGTCGCAAAACTGATGGGTGCCAGTCGCGATCAAATGCTGTCGGCCTTGTCCCATGCCTGGGTGGACGGCCAGGCGCTGCGAACCTACCGTCATGCGCCGAACGCTGGCTCCCGAAAATCCTGGGCGGCGGGAGATGCAACGTCCCGTGCCGTGCGGCTGGCCGATATCGCAATGCGGGGAGAGATGGGTATCCCGGGGGTGCTCACGGCACCCCAATGGGGCTTCTACGACATTCTGTTCAGCAAAACCAATAAAGATCAGAAACTGAAACCTGAGGACAAGCGTCAGTTTACTTTACCCCAGGCTTTTGGCGCCTACGTGATGGAAAACATTCTGTTCAAGATTTCCTTCCCGGCCGAGTTCCATGCCCAAACAGCGGCGGAAGCAGCGGTGATACTTCATCCCGAGGTAAAAGACCGCCTGGATGACATCGAGCGAATCGTTATCACCACCCACGAATCTGCCATCCGTATCATCTCGAAACAGGGCAGATTGGCAAACGCGGCCGACCGGGATCACTGCCTTCAATACATGGCTGCTGTACCGTTGATTGTTGGGGGGCTGACAGCGGAGCATTATGAAGACAGCTTCCATGAGGCCAATCCGATGATCGACGAACTCCGAGACAAGATGGACGTGGTGGAAGATGAGCGATACACGCGTGAGTACCTGGAAGCAGATAAGCGCTCAATTGCCAATGCGATTCAGGTGTTCTTCGCCGACGGCACCAGCACTGATAAGGTGGCAGTTGAGTATCCCATTGGCCATCGTCGTCGCCGAAAGGAGGGGATTCCCCTGCTTGAGGATAAGTTCCGCCATAACCTGGCGACCCGGTTTCCTGGTCAGCGCTGCGAGAAGATCTTTAACCTGTGTAAAGATCAAGCGCTATTGGAGTCGACCCCCGCACACGAATTTGTTGACCTGTTTGTTATCTGAACTGATTGGAGCGCCTGCTCTCCGGGCATAGCGAGGGGTTGTCGAAAAACTTTGCATTGAGAAAATGTGCGGGCTTCTAACTGACTGAAACTGAACCAGTTGAAGCCGTGGCACGTCTTATGCAGCAGTTACTCCCTATCGAAGACGATTCTGTCAGCTTATATGGAGTACTGATATGAACACACTACAAACAGTCGGCGCCATTGGGGTTCTCCTTGGCGCCTGCAACTGGGCCAGCGCTGCGCCCATTCTCAGCATTAGTAGCCAGGGCGCTACAGCGGCCGCCTCCGCGGAACAGGACTTCCTGGACGCTGCGCATTCCGGTTATCTCACCGAAACGTTCGATGATAATTCTTATTACACCGTTGGAAGCCAGGCTGGCACCATCACGTCCTCAGTGGGTGTTGGGTCCTTTACCAGTGCGGTGCCAGGTTCAGGCGGGTTGTGCGATAGCGGTCCCTATAACTGCAATGGCGGTCTTGCCGTATTGAACGCCGGCGCCAGTCCCTTTAGCGGGCGCTATTCCGTATCCGGGGATAACTGGTTGGACAGTATGGATGCACGCCAGATGGTTATTTCTCCAGCGACTGGTTTTAACGCCATGGGTTTCTATATGACAGACCCCAACGATGCTGGCGGACGCCTCTCGATTGGCGGGTTCGATTTCAGCTTCAACGACATATTTGGGTCCGCTCTGGGCAACGGCAGAGTTTTCTATGTCAGCCTCTATGACGCAGCGGGTTTGGGAGATGTCAGTATTTTTTCCAACAATCCCGATGATGGGTACGGCATCGACAACATAACAGTCGCCAATGTCACAGAGCCGGGTACGCTGGCTTTGTTCGCGCTGGGACTGCTAGGGATTGGACTTTCGCTTTCGCGGAAGTCAAAGCGCAACCGCTGAGGATCAATGGCGGTGTGTCAGTATATTTTACGCAATCCAAATAATGCCAGCGTAAGTGATTGTTTAATAGCGAATAAATAATTGGCACGACAACTGCATTGGTTTGGGTGGTTGATGAGAATCATAAGATGTAGACAAGGAGCAGTAAAATGAAAATGACTTCAAAGCTGATTGCAGCGGCGATGCTGGTGGGAACGTTCTCGGTAGCTCAGGCCGCTCCAATGGACGTTTTCGACCTGAAAACAGACGGTGGCGCGGACGTGTTTACCGATACCCTCGGTGAAGGCGCGTTCTACGACAACGGAGCCTCTTTTGCAAAACTGAACGATGTTGATGGTAACCAGGATTCAGCCGGTGCCTTCCTGCTGTTTGAATTTGCAGGTTTTGCGAACATCAACAACTTCGGTATCTATAACCTGAACGACACCAACGAAACACTTCAGGTGTTTTCAGGGTCAGAAGGCTCTGGCGGTCGCCAGGTAGAATTTGACCTGGACGCCGGAACAGCTTCCACTCACTTCGGAACGGCCAACATTGGCTCTACGTTCGGCTTCTATCTGCAGCGCGGCAACACCACGTTCTATTCAGATGCCAGCCTGAACGGCGGCGTTGACATGACGCGGATCTTTGACGTGACTGGCAGCCAGAACAGCAGCTTCTTTGGCAGCTCACTGATTGTGGCCTTCGAAGACCTGATTGATGGTGACTTCGATTACAACGATCTGATCGTTGGTATTTCAGACGTGCAAGCGGTGCCCGAGCCAGGAACGCTCGCTTTGTTTGGTCTTGGCCTGCTGGGCCTCGGTATGACTCGCCGTCGCAAGTCAGCCTGAGCTAAGTAAGCCATCGTACACCCTGCCTTGATCTCCGGGGCGGGGTGTTTTGCGTTTCTGGCGTCGCGTCGGGTGCCGTCCTTCTACTGTCCCTGATTGCAGTATCATTAAAATGCAGTAAACTCTGTTCATTGTTAGATCTGCAGCATGGGATGCGCAGGCGCGTTTACAGTGAACAGCAAAAGGAGTTGGCGTGGCCCACGTCAGATTGTTCAAGCACTACATTCATGTTCCCTTCGTCATTCTGGGCCTTATTGACTTAATTGTCCTGGCAGTTAGTTTCTGTATCGCCGCTTTTTTCCGCCATTTCGGCGATTCTTCTTTTTTCTTTGAAAGTATTCAGTTCCTACTACCTTCAGCGTTAGCCTTCGGTCTTGCAAATCTTTTGGTTATGGTTGCTCTTGGCGTTCATCAGTCACGCCTCGAAGAGGGTATGTCCGGGATGATGCTTCGCACCATTTTTTCACTCATCATTGGTGTGCCGGCATCAGCGTCTATTTATCTCTTGGCCGATCAATGGTTGTGGTATCTAGGCTTTACCGACTTGCTCACTTCAGCCTCTGTCCTTGGTTTCTTTTTTCTAGGGATTTACCGGTCAATATTCTTTGCATTTACCGGCAAGGACTCTTTCAAACGCAAAGTGCTGGTTCTTGGGTCCGGGTTTCGTGCAAGGCAGTTGCTTGAAGACCTGACTACACCTTTCAATCGCAAAGGTTTCACGCTGTCGGGTTTCGTACCACTACCGGATGAGTCGTCGGAGATTGAAGAAAAGCACCTCATCAGGCTTCCCAATACACTTCACGACTATATACGGAAACACCCGGTCAGAGAGATAGTTGTGGCAGCGGATGACCGCCGCAAAGGATTGCCGATGGAGGATTTGCTTGAGTGCAAAATGGAAGGCGTAAAGATAGTTGACGCGGCGTCGTTCTATGAGCGGGAGTCACGTAAAGTTGCCTTGGAGATGGTTACCCATGGTTGGCTGGTGTTCTCTGACGGGTTTTCAGTCTCATCTGTATTTGGATTTGGAAAACGGTCTCTCGATATACTTGCCGCGACGATCTTATTGTTGGCCGGTCTGCCTTTGATGGTGCTTACCGCTATTGCGATAAAAATTGAAGATGGGTTGGCAGCCCCGGTATTTTATAGTCAAGAACGTGTCGGTCTTAACGGCAGAGTTTTCAGGGTTCACAAATTTCGCTCCATGACCACGGATGCCGAAAAGAATGGGGCAGTATGGGCGAGTAAAAATGACACCCGAGTTACGCGGGTTGGAGACTTTATCCGAAAAGTGCGTATCGACGAATTACCTCAAATATTCAACGTGATCAACGGAACCATGGCATTTGTAGGGCCTCGTCCGGAGAGGCCCATATTTGTCGAAAAATTGTCCGAGAGGATACCGTTCTATAGTGAGCGTCACCGGGTCAAGCCTGGTCTGACAGGCTGGGCCCAGCTTTGTTTCGCTTATGCGGACAACGAAGAGGACACCAGGGAGAAGCTTCGTTACGATCTTTATTACATCAAAAACCAAAGCCTTTTGCTGGATTTGTTGATTATAATTCAGACAGTGGAGGTGGTATTGTTCAAAAAAGGATCAAGATAATTCCAGCCAGTTACGTCGACTGATAAACGGAATACAGCATGGATATCTCAAGAGGAATAAAAATGTCACGGATCACTACTTTGCCAGGACTTGCTCTGTGCATCTCGCTGATGGTTATCGCTTCCGGTTGTGCAGGCCCCACTGCTTCATCCCCCGAAAAAATACAGCAGGCTCTGTCCGCTGGGTCGTCAGGTAGTGTAAATAGCTATGTCCTGGGCGCCACTGACGTCGTCCGGGTGTCGGTATGGCGAAACGAGGATCTTAGTATTTCGGTCCCCATTCGTCCTGATGGCAAAATCTCGGTGCCACTGATCGGTGATGTTCAGGCAAGTGGCAAAGAGCCGGAAGAGTTGGCAGGCGACATCCGGGTTGAGCTTACCGAATATATCAGGGAACCCCAGGTCAGCGTGGTGGTGACCTCAATGGGAAGCCATGAGTTCACTGATCGTGTTCGGGTGACGGGAGCTGTGCGTCAGCAGGTCTCGCAGCCACACCGGGATGGAATGACGGTATTGGATATGTTCCTGAGTGCCGGCGGCGGAAACGAGTTTGCCGCACTAAACCAGTCAATGCTTTACCGGAAAATGAACGGTGAGGTGGTAGCGATCCCTGTAAAGCTTGACGACATTCTTAACCGCGGGAAAATAGAGACAAACTACGCCATGCGTCCGGGGGATATTCTGAGCGTCCCCGAGCGAAATTTCTGATCACGTAAACCCTGTAACAGCCAGACTGTTGGATTGAGCTATGGCACTTCCATTATCCCAGTTACCAGTTGAAATGCTGCGAGAAGTCCGGTCAAAGAAGTGGCTGGCATTTCTGGTGTTTGTACTGGTTAGTTTTGCGGTGCTTGCCGCCGGCTTTCTCTGGCCGTACAAGTATCAATCCGAAGTAGTGATATTCGTTGATGACAGCAATATCATCCGCCCGTTGATGGAAGGCAGTGCCGTTACCACTGAGATTAATGACAGAGCTTCTGCGGCGCGGGAAATGCTCCTTGGCCGCAGTATCATGGAAACGCTCGCGAAGGATAGTGACGTGTACGATAATGTCGATTTGCCGCCTGAGCGCCTGGAAAGTCGAATATCTGGCATTAGGGGAGGGTTAAGCGTACGCACACGTGGTGACAACTTTTTCAGTATCGGTTTCACCTCGTCATCCCCTATGGAAGCGTTCAAGGTGGCTCAGCGGCTTGGGCAACTGTTCATCGAACAGAGCAGAGATCGAAAGCGTGCCGAGAGCCGCAGCGCCTATGAGTTTATCGACCGCCAGGTCAAAGCCTATGAACAGCAACTTGCAGAGGCGGAGCGCCGGCTCAAGGAGTTCCTTTCAACGAACAAGGATGGGACCGAAGAAGACGCCAACAGAAGGATGGCCAATCTCCGCAGCCAGCTTGAGCTGGCCGAGTTGGAGCGCGCTGAGCTCACTACCCGGCTGGAATCGCTGCGAAACCAGCTGTCCCAGGTGCGGCCGACCATCTACCAAGGGCGATCTCAGGACGAATTTCAGGAGAGAATCTCATCGTTGCAGTCTCGGCTCGATAGCCTCCGTCTCCAGTACCACGACTCCTACCCCGATATCATTATCCTGCGGGAGCAGTTGGCAGAGCTGAAGAAGCAGCGCAATGCAGCGCTGGCGGATCGGGAAAATAACGGTGAAAGGTCGCTGGAAGGCAATGAGATTGTTAACCCCTTGCATCAGGAACTTAGTGCAAAACTCTCAACCACCCGTGCTGATATGGAAACGGTTGAGACTCGAATCCGCTCTCTGAAAAGGCTCATGGCCGAGCAGGAGGAGCGGATGGAGCGAATACAGGAAAACAAGACAGAGTACTCGCAGCTCACAAGGGATATGGAGGTCAACAAGGGCATATACGATGATCTTCTGAAGCGTCGTGAGAGGGCGCGTGTGTCAATGTCCCTGGACATTGAAGGGCAGGGCATGAATTACAAGATCAATGAAACCGCCCAGTACCCCACGTCGCCGGTTGGCCCGAAGTTTCCGATGTTTGCAATGGCAGGGCTGGTGTTAGGGCTTGTCGCACCGTTTGGCACCATAGCCGGACTGCTACAAATTGATCCCAGGATTCGCGCCCGTGCGCAACTTGAGGAAGACATTGGCCTGCCGGTGCTTGCTGAAATTCCTGATGTGCGCACGCCCTATGAAAAAAGAAAAGACAGACGTCTCACGATTGCCATAGGGTTTCTCTCTGTTATTGCGATAGCTTTTTACGTTGCTATTGTTGTGGCGTCTGAATTGGGAGCAGTTTGATGTCGGAATCAAGGAATCGAGATGACGATGCGGTAGAACAGAAGCAACGTGCCGGTGGTGAAAGCGGCGACGGGCAGTCCAAGGAAGCCGGTTCCGAGCAATCGTGGTTCACTCAGCGTGACATAGCGAAAGAGGCGGAGAAGGGCGGGTTGCCATACTCTGAGTGGGAAGACTCCAGAATGTTGGTGCCCAGTTCGCTGGAGTTGGGTGCGGGTGCGGTTGACAAATATGTCATCAGCAAACAGATCGTAAAGATGCAGGAGCCACGTCGGCTTACGCCTGATGATCTTGACGAGCGCAGGATAATCTATCCTGAATCGAAGAACCGCAACCTGGTAAACCGATTCAGGGCATTACGTACCAAATTGCTTGAGAACTCTGGCGGCAACAATTTTACTTTGGTTGTAACGGGGGCTTCAGCGGAGGCAGGCGCCTCATTTGTGGCTCTGAACCTGGCGGCCGCGTTTGCGTTTGACCAGTCGAAAACCGCGTTAATCATCGATTGCAATCTTCGCGAACCAACGCTTCATTCCACCCTTGATATCATGCCTGAAACGGGACTGACGGATTTTCTCGATGATTCCGACTACGACATCAGCCGGATTCTATACCCCACCGGCATTCCTCGGCTCAGGCTTATTCCCGCCGGTAGTCGCAGGGAAACACCGGCTGAGTTTTTCACATCATTCAGGATGAAGCAGTTTCTGCAGGCCATACGGCGTAGATATCCGGATCGCTTTATCGTGTTGGATACCGCTTCCGTGGCGGATTCACCAGACGCCCGGATTCTTTCCGAGCTTTGCGACTACACGATGCTCGTCGTGCCCCATGGCAAGGTAACAGCAGGCACGGTTGAGAATGTCGCCACTGCGTTCAAACCGGAGAAGTTTGTTGGAGCGGTGATCAATGGTTAGAACGATCCGCTCAGCGATACGCTGGAAGCGAGAAGCCTTTATACTCTTCGTTGCTGCCGCAACCGCGGTGTCCTCGGTGGCAACCGCTGAGCCTTTAAAGATGTCAGCAGGCATCGACAATCGGCACAGCGATAATGCCCGAGAGGCGCCATCCAACGAGGAAAGTGACACTGAAACGCGTTTGAGAGTGAGCGTGTCCCATCAGAGTGATCCCGGTCGCTGCACATCGAACCTCGGAGCGACGTTGGGTTACGGTTACTGGCACAGTGATACCTTTGATCCGGAAACCTACACTAATGCCGATTTTTCCGGGGAGTGCGAGCTTGCTCACCAGCTCAACTGGGCTGTTTCCGATAATGTGAGGGATGTCAGCCAGGATAGCAGAGGGCCGTCCACGCCTGACAACACCACTCGAAAAAATGTTTTCAGAACCGGCCCCAACTACACTATTAAACTGACTCCTCGCGACAGTATTCAGTTGTCCGCCGAGTACGAAAATACGCAATTCGAAGAGGCCGAGGAAACCGACAGTGATCGGGTCATCGGCATAATTGCATGGAACAGGCTGTTCAGTCCGACGTTTTCCGGTGGGGTCAGCGCCAGCACAGATCGGGCGGAACTGGATACCGATGAGGAGATCGATAAGGATACCCTCAGCCTTGTTTTCAACAAGCGCTGGCCAGCGATGCGAGTGTCCGGTTCGGTTGGCAACAGCCGGATTGAAAGCAGGTTTCGCGGCGTGAGCCAGGAATCAGATGGGGTCGTCGGTGACCTGATGCTCGAGCGAGAGCTCAATCCTTCGTCCGAAATCTATCTTCAAGCCAGTAGGCAGTTAACCGACCAGACCTCTGACTTTGACATCCAGTTCGATGATTTCGAATTCAATCTTCGAGAGACGACAACGGTTGAAGTAACAGCGCTGGAAGCCGGACTGGGTAAGCGGTTCAGTGATGCGAGTTCGGTCAATATCGGGCTTACTGCCAGCCGGTCTGACTACCTGCAGACGACCGACAAGGAAGAAAGGGCCGGGCTATCTTTGCGTTACTCCCGCCCGCTTGGATACAGGCTTGATTTCAACGTCGGCGCGTCAATGACGCATTACCGCTACGAGGATGAGGGCGAGGATGACGAACTGTTCAATTCCAATGTGGGGTTAACCTACAAGGCAAGCAGAGATCTCAGTGTGTCTGGCCAGATTGGTCATAAGCAACGGACCAGTGATTTAGTCTCCAGAGAATACACGGAGAACTGGATAGCGCTGGGACTCACCTATGCGATCTTTTAAACCTGGCCACGGAATATCAAGAGGAGGCGGCACCGTCGCTATGACTCATGAACACCATCAGTAACGCACTTACGATCGATGTAGAAGATTATTTCCAGGTAGCCGCGCTCGCCGAAGCCGTCGACCGGAAAGACTGGCACGATATGGAATATCGGGTTGAGGCCAATACCGACCGTCTTCTTTCCGTATTGGGTGATCACAACACGAAAGCCACCTTTTTTACCCTTGGCTGGGTTGCGGAAAAATCGCCCGCGCTGGTCCGTCGTATACACGATGCCGGCCACGAGGTGGCGAGCCACGGTTACAGCCATCAGCTTATCTACAAACAGACGCCAGAGGTGTTCCGCGAGGAAACCCGGAGATCCAAGGCTATCCTCGAAGACATTATTGGTGAACCGGTTACCGGGTATCGCGCTGCAAGTTATTCCATCACCGCCCAGTCACGCTGGGCGCTGGATATTTTGTGTGAAGAGGGGTTCACATGGGATTCCTCTATTTTCCCCGTTCACCATGACCGGTATGGAATGCCAGGTACACCCAGATGGCCGCATCGCCTGAAAACCGACAACGGTTCGGAGATCGCCGAATTCCCGCTGAGCACCTTGAAGTTGCCGGGCTACACTCTTCCAATCGCCGGAGGTGGCTACTTCCGTTTGTTCCCCTATTGGTTCAGCCAGTGGGGGCTTGGCTCGATCAACCGTATGGGCAAGCCCTTTGTCTTTTACCTCCATCCTTGGGAAATCGACCCTGGCCAACCGCGGCTCGACGTAAAGTGGTTCTCTCGTTTCAGGCACTACAATAACCTGGAAGTGTGTGAGCAGCGGCTGGTTAACCTGCTGAAAAGGTTTCGATTCACCACGATGAGTGACGTTCTCGTCGAGCAGGGTGTGCTGGGCCGGGATGCCAGCCCCCGGCAGACCGAGATGGGCACTGCCCGTTTGCTTGGGGGTTGAACGAAATGACCTTCTTCACGGATGAGACATCATGCTAACCCTGGTTTTCTGGCTTTCGCTGGCGCTGCTTTTCTATATCTATCTGGGCTATCCGTTACTGGCTTCGTTGCTGGCCCAGATACGAGGCTTGCCAATCTCCACCGACGACTCCTATCAACCCACAGTGACCATTGTCATCGCGGCCTATAACGAAGCAGACAGCATTGAGGCAACACTGAACAACAAGCTGGAACTTGCCTATCCGGACGAAAAAATTGAAATACTGGTAGTGTCTGACGAATCAGACGATGGCACAGACAGCATTGTCGAACGGGTTGCTCAGTCATCCAGTCGCAGCATAAAACTCTTTCGTCAGGTACCCCGGCAAGGCAAGACCGCTGGCTTGAACACGTTGGTTGCGAACGCTACAGGGGACATTATCCTGTTCTCGGATGCGAACTCCCAGTGGGACCAAAACGCAGTGAATCATCTGGTGAGCAACTTCGCTGATGACGGTGTTGGCTATGTGACCGGAAAAATGGTTTACGTGGCCGCTGATGGTTCACTGGTGGGCGATGGCTGCAGCACCTACATGAAATATGAGAATTGGCTGCGGGTAAAGGAGTCTGCCATTGGCTCCGTCGTAGGTGTTGATGGTGGTATTGATGGCATTCGGAAGTCGCTCTATCAGTCCCTGCGAGCAGACCAACTCCCGGACTTCGTGCAACCGCTGAAGGTCGTTGAACAAGGGTATCGGGTTATCTACGAGCCCAGGGCACTGTTGAAGGAAGATGCCAACGAGGACAGCGTCAGCGAGTTCAGTATGCGTGTCAGAGTGAGTCTGCGAGCGTTGTGGGCCCTGAAGGACATGGCACATCTGATGAACCCCTTTAACTACGGACTGTTTGCGCTGCAAATGGTATCTCACAAACTGCTTCGCTATCTTGCGTTTGTTCCGCTGATAACGTTCACGGTGGCTGCCTTGCTGCTGGCCCCCCGGGGAGGCTTCTACGCATTGTGTTTCTTCGGCCTGGTGCTGCTCTACGCCTTTGGCTGGTTGGGACGTAAGGGCGAGGAGCGCGGCCGCAGTAGCTCCTTTGTTTATGCCGTTCCCTATTACTTCCTCTTGCTGAACATCGCATCGCTAAAAGCCACAATGGCGTTTCTGAAGGGAGAAAAGAAAGTAGTCTGGAACCCAAGGAAAGGTTGATACCGATAACATGAGAGTTCTTCACCTGATTGACAGTGGCGGTCTCTACGGGGCTGAGAAGATGTTGTTGACGCTGGTTTCCGAGCAAATGGCCGCAGGTTTGTTACCTACCGTTCTCAGTGCCGGTGAGACTGGTATTCAGAACAAGCCCATTGAAGTAGAAGCTAGGCGTCTTGGTATACCGGTAATTCCCTGGCGAATGAACCCGGGATTCAATCTAAAGGCTGCCCGCGACATACTCCGTTGGGCACAATCCGAAAACTACCAGATCCTCCATTCACACGGTTATAAGTTCAACGTGCTCATGGGCCTTTGGCCCGAATCGATCCGGAAAATACCTTTGATCGCTACACTGCACGGTTACGTAAGGGCGAAGCGATTCACAAAGGCCTGGGTATACGAAACGATAGATCGCCTGATCCTGGCGCGGTTGCGGCGTGTTGTGCTGGTCTCCGAAGCAATGAAACGTCAGGTTCCGGAGAAAATTGCCCGTTCTTCGAAGACTGTAGTGATCCCCAACGGGATGAGCATAGGTTCAATACGTGAGTCTGCGTCGAGTGAGCCCGCTGAGGCTGTGTTCGGATTCCTGAGCCGTTTTGATTCGATAGTATTGGGAGTAGGGCGCTTGTCCGCAGAAAAGGGGTTTGTCCGCCTGCTGGATGCATTTGCCGTGCTCAGGCAGAGCCATGAATTATTGGGCCTTATTATTATTGGCGAAGGTAAACAGCGGGCTGCGTTGGAAAGGCAGGTGTCCGATCTCGGCCTGGAGGATTTCGTTCAGCTACCGGGGTATGTCGACGAGGTTCCAGCGGTAATGAAAAGGAGCGATGTGCTCTGCATGCCGTCACTGACGGAAGGCCTCCCGATTACGCTGCTGGAGGCAATGGCCGTGGGAATCCCGATCGTCGCGTGCGACGTTGGTGAAATCGACAAGGTACTGGGCCATGGTGCGGGCGGACGAATAGTCCGCTATGAAGGGGCATCCCAGCTTGCAGGCGAATTGGCAGCCGTACTTGACCACAAAGACAGCGTCGACGAACAGGTCGAGTGGGCCCGGAACAGGGTGGAAACTGACTACTCGGCAAATGCGATGATGGAAAGCTATCTCGCTGTTTACAGACAGGTCACCCAATGAAGCTTAGTATTATCATGGATCGATACGATAATCCTTACGCCGGCACCGAAAGCCAGGTACTGAAGCTTGTCAATGGATTAATGGAGCAGGGATGGGACATACAGTTCGCTGTGCTTCGCGGAACGGATTACACCCGAAGCGGGATGTTTCCGGTGCCGGTACATGATCTCGGCGTGGGTAGTATTTCCAGCCCCGGCAGTTGGTTAAAAATGTACAGGTATGCCCGGTTATTGCGCAAGCAGGGGTTCTCCGTGGTCCATGCGTTTTTCAACGACACTTCCGTGATCGCTCCCCCCATGATGCGCCTTGCCGGCCTTAAAACACTCATCTCCAGAAGAGACATGGGCTTCTGGTACAGCGGGACCTATCTCAAGGCGCTACGCCTGACGGGTCGCTGCGTGCACGCGGCCGTATGTAACAGCAAAGCGGTAGCTGAAATCACGTCCCGATTTGAGAAGATGCCACTCGGAAAGATCCATGTGATCTACAATGGATACCCCGACATTTCGTCTGGCGAGCAGGTAACAGCCTCCGGGGAAAGTCGTTTTGAGGCCGAGGTTGTCGTGGGTATCGTTGCGAATCTTCGCCCGATTAAGCGTATTGAAGACCTGATTGAAGCGATTGGCCTACTGGCCAGGGAAGGCTTGCATCTCAAACTGAACGTAATCGGCGGCGGTGATCCCAGTGCCTATATGGAACAGGTAACGCGACTCGGGCTTGAAGGGCGCGTCCATCTGTTGGGGAGTCAGCCCGAACCTGAACGCCACATCCGTGACTTTGATATAGCCGTACTTTGTTCGGAAACAGAAGGCTTTTCCAATGCCATCATTGAGTACATGCGATGTGGAAAGCCGGTGGTCTGCACGCGTACCGGCGGCAACCCGGAAATTGTTGAAGAGGGCCTTAACGGCTACCTCGTGCCCGTTGGTGATGTTGAGGCTCTGGCAGACCGAATACGGAAACTGGCGGAAAATCCGAAGCTGCGCGAAAAAATGGGGAAAGCCGCTCAATCACAATTGGCTGACAAGTACTCCATGAAAGCGATGGTAGCCAAACACGTTGAACTTTACCGCCAAATTGAACCAGGGATGGTCGAGATATGATGCGAACACTCTCCAAACATATTTTTTACCCGCTATGGGACTTGAAAGACCGTAGCGGGCGACTTCGGGAATGGAAAACTCTCGAAGAGCAACAGTGGTGGCCACGCCAGAAGCTGCTGGACCTTCAGTTCAAGCGACTTCAGGACATGCTAATTTACGCTTCAAACCACAGCCCTCATTATAGAAAGCTGTTTGCCGAGCAAGGTATTGAGCCGGGCGCCATCAACTCGAAAGCGGCTTTCGAGGCGGTTCCGGTAACCACCAAACAGGATATCCGCAACAACCTGGACCAGTTTGTAAGCGACGAGTTCAGCAAGACCGATCTGGTAATGGCCAAAACTGGTGGGTCCACCGGTGTTTCACTGAATCTGTACTTCGACGAAGCCTGCCAGGAACGCCGTAATGGTGCCCAGTTGATGGCTGATCGATGGGCGGGCTGGGACCTTGGAATGAAGAAGGCCTCGGTTTGGGGTAACCCTCCCGTTGCGGAAACGTTGAAACAGAAACTGCGTCTTCACCTCCTTGACCGCACAATCTATCTCGACACCATGGACCTGAATGACAAATCCATGGGAGAGTTTGTGGAACGATGGCGCAGAGAGCAACCAGGCGCCGTATTTGGGCACGCTCATTCAATCTTCATCTTTGCGAACTACCTGGTATCCAATCGCATTGAGGATTTGAAGCCGGACGGGATTGTTGCCACATCCATGATGCTACTCGACCATGAACGGAGAGTGATTGAACAAGCCTTTGGCTGCCCGGTGACGAATCGCTATGGTTGCGAGGAAGTTGGACTGATTGCCTGCGAGTGCGAACAGCACCAGGGTATGCACCTTAATATACCGCATGTGTACGTGGAATTTCTGGATGCCAATAACTGCCCGGTGAGGCCTGGCGAGCCCGGTAAGATCGTTGTAACGGACCTGAATAACCGTGGCATGCCGCTCATTCGTTATCGGGTTGAGGATGTAGGCGTGTATACCGAGAAAACCTGTAGTTGTGGACGCGGGATGCCTATTCTTGAGCGCCTTGAGGGGAGGGTAGCGGATTTCCTTAAACTGCCTGCAGGCGGGCAGGTAGCCGGCATATCGCTGGTGGAACGAACCTTGACCAAAGTTCCGGGCATCGAGCAGATGCAGCTCGTCCAGGATACGCTGGGCCACGTGATCATCAATCGCGTCAAAGGTCAGGATTTCAATGAACATACAGACACGGGACTTATAAGCGCCATGCGGGAAGTGTTTGACGACAGCGTAGAACTCGAGATCAAAGATGTCTCAAATATCCCTCAGGAAGCGTCTGGTAAGTACCGGTTCTCAATATGCAAGGTATAAGAATGAATGATCAGCCTCTGGTAAGCGTTGTTATAGCGACATACAACATGGGCCAGTACCTTCCAGAGGCTATTGACTCCGTACTAGCTCAAAGGTGGGAAAACCTGGAAGTGATAGTAGTAAACGACGGCTCAACGGACGATACGCCAGAACAAATGAAGCGGTTTGAGGGCAATGGCCGAGTGAGGTACCTACCTACGGAAAATCGCGGCCAGCCCAAAGCAAAGAATCGTGGCCTCAAGGAGGCAAACGGCGATTTCATTGCATTCTGCGATGCCGATGACATCTGGCACCCAGAGAAATTGAGCGTACAGATGCCATTGTTTGAGGTTCAAAATACCGGGGTGGTCTACAGCGAGGTTTCGTACATAGACCAAAACGGCAAGACAATTGATAAACCTCAGCCTTATGAGCGATATAGTGGCGAGGTAACCAATCACCTGATTATAAAAAATTTCGTTCCGTTTGGCACAGCGGTTATACGCAGGGAGTGTCTGGAGAAAAATGGGTACTTCGACGAAGATCTGCCAATGGGAATCGATTGGGACCTTTGGCTAAGATACTCCATGGACTGGAGGTTTCAGTATACGGAGGAAAAAACCTATATCTATCGTATATGGCCAGGACAGATGTCTAAAAACTATCGTGGTCGTTACGATAATGCTTTTCGAATCCTAAAAAAGTTCATAACCAACAATCCTACTGCAGTACCGATCAAGCTGCAGGCTCGTGCCTGGTCGGATATGTATGTAAGTCGTGGCATGTCTGTGGCACATGGCGAAAAGACGTTTTCAGAGCCTTTCAAGGATATCCTGATGGGCTTACGCCATGACTTTTTCTATATGTTCGCATGGAAAGCCCTGGCGAAGTTGTTGCTAAGACGGATCTAATTATGTACTTAGTCGGGAAGGGGTTATGGGCCTAAATCAACTGATCTATCGCGTTTGTAGGCCGTTGGGCGGCCTGGCGGTAGCTAGATATCTTACACGGTGGCACCCGAGAGTTCTCATGTACCATAGAATAGGTGCATCCGAGAACAGAACCGGTATCACCGTTGATATCTTTCGCCAGCAAATGAAAATGATAAAACAGTCATTCAATGTGATAACTTTGGATGAGCTCGTTAATGCAAATGACAATGCTTGCTTGCCAAGAAATGCTGTCGTAGTAACCTTTGATGATGGCTACCATGACTTCGCTGACTATGCTTTCCCGGTACTTAAAGAACTAGATATACCAGCCACTCTCTTCGTGACAACAGGGTTTGTAGAGGGAGATCTCTGGCTTTGGCCAGACCAGATACGTTATGCACTCGATAATACAAGAATAAGGGAATTCTATTTACCTAATATCCCCAAGGTATTGAATATTGCTGTGGAGCCTGAACAATGCTGGCACCAGATAGCAGATCACTGCATGGTGATATCGAACATAGAGAAGCTTGAACTGATAGATAATCTTTTCCGGCTTCTGGACGTTGAAAAGCCGAATAAAGCTCCAACTGTCTATCGGCCATTAACCTGGGAGCAAATTAGGGAGATGGTCGCAGGAGGGTTGGATATCGGCAGCCATTCACACAGCCATCCAATTTTAACACAGCTGGAGGGTTCTGAGTTACAGAGAGAGTTATTCTATTCACGTAGTCTGATAGAAAAGCGATTGGCTTGTAACGTTCGAGCATTTTGCTACCCCAATGGGCAACAAGTTGATTTCAATGAGAGGATTAAGTCCGAGGTTCGTGATTCAGGCTATGAGTATGCAGTTGCCGCATTTCCAGGTGCGGATACTTTGGGCGACCGATGGGCCATCAATCGCTATCCCGTAAGCTCCTCGACCAGTTCACTCGAGAAGACCCTATTTGGCTTAACGTACTTAAATTCCAACCGATAGGAAACTAAAATCGCTTTTTGGGACCTGTTGAGCGATCTAACACTGTATACATTGAGTCCACTAGTAAATTTTTACGAAAAGTTAAAAAATAGAAGACCGAAAGTACAGATTTATAAGAACCATTTAACTAGATTTCGATAACAGGATATTACGGGCAATGCGGAGATTGCGGTATTTACTTAGTAGGTTTTTTTTTATTGCAATGGGGTTGTCCGTAACGAAATGGCGAAAAGAAGTAGAGGCTTTATGGGCGCTTCCCGAAACTGAAAGGTTGAAAAAAATTGAAAATCAGCTTAATTTCAACCGCCCACTCAATGCCAGTGGCGAAGAAGTTACGAGCTTGAAACAGTTATATGAATCTGCCCCCCTCTTAAAGAAAGCACTGAGAGAGCATCCCCAAAAAATAAAATATCCAACTACCTGTTGGCGTTTCAATCGACATACTTCCGGAACAACAGGTGAGCCTACCCATATTACTCTCAGCCGCGAAGAGCTTGGTAAAATGTTAGGTGTTCGGGATTATTGTTTTCGTCACCATGGTTTAAAACTTGGACAGAGAGAGGCTAGGCTATGGAGCAGATCCGAGTGTGATGTAAAATCACGCGTTAAAAACTTTTTAATGAATAGAAGGGGGTTTCACCCCGTTGGTATTGAAGCAAGAAGAGAGTTGCTAGAATTGTTGCATTGGCGACCGGATTATATCTATGGGTATGCATCATTGTTACTTGAGGCCGCGAAGATACTTGATAAGTTGAATGTCCAATTTAAGCCACCTAAATGCGTTGTGTGCACTGCTGAATCTATACTACCTTCTCAGAAAGTTTATATATCCAATAAATTTAAAGCTCCAGTAGTAGAAGAATATGGTTCTACCGAGTTTGATGTTATTGCCTTTGAATGCTTAGGTGGACATCGCCACTTAGTTAATCCATGGGTTGTCGTGGAGGAAGGCGAGAATGGTTGTTTAGTATCTGATGTCTCAAGAAAAACTCAAGGCCTAATAAGGTATAATTTAGGGGACATGATTAAGATGAGCGAAACGGAATTTCGAACATTGGGAAATTCTATCTATATAGAAGAGTTGCAAGGTAGGACGATTAATAGGTTTTTCTATATAAGTGAAAGCGAAGTATTCCATGCTTCAGTTTTTTCTGGAATTTTCGATCGATATTTCAGAGAGAGCAACGAAATTTTTTCGTTTTTTTTGGAGCAAAACAGGTATTCAGTACTGCAAGTTTTTATCGACGTAATCCCCAGAAAGTCTGAAAGTAATCTTAGAGAGTTTATTGAGCAAGAAATAAGACGGAAAACAGGTGCTAGCGTATGGGTAGAAGTATTTACAATCTCAGATACAGAAAAGAGAAGTAAGCGAAATTATTTTCAGCAAAATATAAAACTACCGATTTGAGATTGACAGGGAATAGCGACGCTTTCAAGTTGTAAATTCAATAATTTGGCTACGAACGTTTCATATAAAGTGCGGACGAAGCATTTTCAATATAGATTCCGTAATTCGACTTGCAACTATTGTAGACAGTTGTAGTTACCGTAAAAACCGAAGCAACAAGAGGGAACCGAAGTTAGCGATAGATTATTCCAACCATAGGATGTTTCCACGCGAGAGACGTCTGAAAATTTATAATTTTGATAGCCTTTGAATTAATGTCAATTTTGAGTCATTCCATACTTTATCCTTTTCCATTTTTTTTGATTTTATCCTCTCTGATAAGCATTCGCTGTTTTGTGCAGCAAAAGTGATTGCATCGCTAATAGCCTTAGGACTGTGTTCGGTATAAATCGCACTGTCACCATAAAAATTTCTAAGTGCATCGGTGGGAGATGTTATTAATGGTTTTCCTGCGGCCATTGATTCATATCCGCCACATACTAAACACCATTCTGATTCTGTCAGAACCAAAACCACATCCGAATGATGCAACAGCCGTTGATATTCAGTTTCGTCCACAAATCCTGTTAATGTTACATTTTTTGGCAAGAGATTTTTATCCAGCTTTGCTTTGTGATAGTTTCCGGTAATAGATATATTTAGATTTTCAGGAAGTAGTTTGGCAGCATCAATTACTTGCCTATAAGGTTCGTCTGGAGCGTAAGTGCAGATAAACAATATATCTTTCCGACAGGAGCCGGTTTTAGGTGGAGCGGTATCAAAATCTCTTTCATTTAACTCAGGTATCTTGTCGAATAAGACGAAGCCTTCGCCACCTTTAGATTCAACTAAGTTTTTAAGAAAATCATTTGTGACAATTGTTATGTTAGCGAGCTTAATACTAATCTCGCTACATAGAATCACAAACCATATGGCAGGATTAAATGTAAACCCTTTCCCAAGGCGAAAATTCGTATGGCGATCTACAACAAGTGGATATCGAAAGATAATTTTGAGTATTGCTGCAATTCCAGCCAGAACCCTAGATGGATTCTGAACTACAATTATTGAAGAGCGATGATTATACAATATTCTAATTGTTTTTAGGCCTTTCAATAAGTGCCTAACGACGAAGCGATCATTTGACTCTACAAAGAAATATTTAGCACCAAGTGATTTTGCAATCTCTCGTGATCTTCTATGATCTTCCCAAGTGATCCAACAAAGGTCCCTCTCAAGGTTCATAACTTATATTTTCTCCAAAAGCTGGGTTTGACGTCGGTTTATTAGCAATTTATGTTCGGCGAACTCTTTCAAAATAGTATTATTTTTCAAAAGTGGGCCGCATGCCTGTTCAAGGTCAACGTTGTCATAGTTTGAATTAATTTCAATAATAACTGGTCCGGTTTTGGTTATAGCGATATCCATTCCAAGTAGTTTGTAGAAAGGAAAGCTCTTTTGAACTTCTACAGAAAGAGCTTTAACTTTTTCCCATTGGGGCACCTGATACTGAAAAAACGAAATGCCTGAAGTAGGGTGTTCGGTAAACTCTACGGCATTTCTATCGAATCCTATTCTGGCCAACTGCCCACTATTGACATCCACAGCGACGCAAATACCGCCCTGACTTAAGTTGTCGATCTTGCTTTCACCTGTGCCAAATCGCATGTAAGTGCCAAGCAGCAATACTCCGCCTTTTTGGGTTAGTAGAGTAACAATACGCACGGTATTTACCGAGTGAGCTATGCGATTGATTGAATCATCTTGCGAAAGAAACTCTTGTATAAGTAAGTCCGAGTCTGAGGTTAGTGTTGAAAGGTTGACCGAGTTCTGCCCTTGCAATGCTTTTAATTTATTATCGGTTTTCTCTACGTATATTACTCCATTGCCACCTTTTCCCGAAAGTGGTTTGAGTATAACTCTAAAAATGTCGTTTTTGTCGTGCATTAAACTATTGATTTTATCGCCAATATTTTCTCCAGCTGGAATGCGGCCGAGAGGTCTTGGGGTAGGTATATCGTTTGCTTTGCAAATAGAGTTCGTTAAAGATTTGTCTTTGAATACTATCTCATACTCTTTTGGTTGAACCTGTTTTCTTAGTCTCTTTCGCTGATAGGGATCATAATTGGATCCGTAATAATAAACCCAGCTTGACCTTTTTTTCTCCCAAAGTCTGCAGCTTGAGTAATTATCTGGATAGTACTTAAGAACAAAGAAAATATATAGAAAATCAAAGATCACTAAAATCTTATTTCTGTTGCATTCATTCCAGTTAATATTTATGAGGCAATAAGGTAAAGCTAAAAAGCGAATCAATCTTCTTAGAAAGGGGAAAATATGGTAACTGACTGTTTTAAATAAGATTATGATATGCTCATACAGAAACTCCGCTAGATTCCTTTGCACGAACTGACTCCAAACTTTTGTTTGACCTTGCCTACTTGAAACTGACCATCTATGCTAGAAAACTTTCGTCATTCAATAACTAGCTCTTCTATCTTCGAAGGTGCGCGAGACGATTTTGCAAATCCTCTGCTATTCACTTCGCCTGAAGAGTTTATGACATAGAAATATAGGGGGCTACTTTTGTCTACTACCGCCAAGTCGAGTTTAAACGATATTTCGTTGTCAGACCATGAGATGGGAGTTATTATTTCAGAGGTAATGCCTTCCTTCCACGTTTCGGAATTCGAAACCTCAATCCTCGCTCTGCTATTTGATATATATACATCGTCAATACCAAAAACCATATTGCGGTAGTTGTCGCCGATGCTAGGGTCGAAACCGATCAAAGCAACGTCCAAGCCCTCCGATACGTTTGACTTTCGAAAATCATCCACATCGATCACTTCTCTTCCATTAACATGAATAATCATTTTATTGGTATTGGAATCCATCCATGCATCGATTTTGTTCCAGCTACCTACATTACCACTCCATCCTCCCCATTCGATGAAGCCGCTGCTATCCACGTCTTTTCGCCAATAGACTATATGCATTTGATCCCACGCCATTCGTGTATGTTCACCGTTTGGATGATCCCATACACGTAGGAACTTATTTGAGCCACCATTTGCTCCTGGGTCCATTAGTGGATTGAACCACCATGAAATGAATAATGTTTCATTTGACCGGCCATTAAGGGCTTCCGGCCAACCTAGGTAAGCTTTTCCAGTGCCTCGGTAGACGTTACTATCACTACCTCTTGCTAGATCTTTCCCCGTGTATTGCGTTAATGGCTCTGCCCAAGCGGATCCTTGGCGAACCCATGCATCACCCTGAGTGATAGATGACAAGGATGTTAAGCGTTCTATCAGTAAATTCTCGTTGGCGTCGTCTCTAAAAATAAAACTAAAATTTGGTGAACCAAAATCGCGCCCCAAAATTATTATTTCTGAGCCTTGATCGAGCTCTCCTTCGATTGCAGAGATTTGTGGTGTGGCAGCCAAGGCCGGTAAAACTATCGATGAAAGTCCTGCAAGCATCACGGCATTAATTTTGTTCATAGCATGCACCAGATTAATAGGTTTTTGCCTTAGCACTTTGTGTGCTTACATGGCGGTTTTCCCGCAGCATACGTACTACAATTAGTTGGTACATATGTCAAGTACGCTTTGAATCTTATTGGTAAGTCTAGCACCTGTTCCAATGGGAGTACCGAAAACTATCTCTAATTCGAAGAACAAAAAGTTATAAAAAAACACCTATAGTTGTTGTTTTTTATATGAAAGTTTCTTTTTGAAGAGTGATTTTTTGTCCTCATTTCTGAAAGTGCTAGCTCTTAGCGTGGCAATTGTTAGGCCTAGAGCGAACCACCAATAGATTTCATAAGTATCCATGCCAAAGACTCCAAGAAATAGCCTGGCGTACACAAAGGCAATAATCGATCTTGATAGCGCGATAATGAATGGAGAAGACCACTCGTTATTTATGATTTTTTTATTCTCGATAACTATTCGATAGATTAAAACAGAAAACGAAATTAGCCCTAGAAGCGACATGTTAGTTAATAATTCAAGATACAGGTTGTGAGTGTCCTGAAATTTATTGAACATTTCCATTCGCACCGAAGGAAAAGCTGCTACGCCCACGCCCCAAGGATGATTTATGAATACGCTGATCGCGTCTTTTATTATTCGTATTCTTGCGTCTGATGACGATCCTTCCGCTTCTTCTAACGTAAATATAGATTCAATTCGACCTAAATATGCATCCGGCAGGGATATGTAAGTTACAAATATTAATGCTATTCCAATAAAAATATATTTTAGCTTATGGTGCTTTAACTTTTCACGCCAAAAATATGCTGCCAATAGAAAAGTTGCGACATATCCAGTTCTTGATCCAGTAAATACGATTATTATTAAAGAAAAAATTAATAGCAAGGCCAATAGAGATTTCTGCCAGCGATTGACGATAGGGTACAAATAGAATATGAAGGGAAGACATCCAACGGCCATTCCGCTATATGAGTTGGGGTGACGATATAGAGGGGTAACTCCATGTAATCGTGGTATGCCTTGGTTCTGCCATATCATTCCACCGCTTATCCAGCCCATGAAGCCCTCTTGCCCCATTTTCAGCATCGCAAGCAGAAATGCAGCCACTACCATTTTCAGAGCCCATTCTGTTCTTACAAATGCCGCAAGAAAAGCAGCCAACATTGAGAACTTTATAACTCTATTGTAGAAAATGTCCCAGGATACGCTTCGATCATATGAAAAAATGGTATAGAATCCGAGCACTAAAAAAAAGAATATTACTGGGCCTTTGAGTCTGGTTGGTTGAGGCTCATTCAATAGTTTTACGATAGCACAAACGCTTAAAAATGCTCCAAGAATAAACTCGAATCGAATAGCTCCGAGAATATCTACGCGCAGTCCAATTTGGAGATACCAAGAAAATATGTATATACAAGTTAAATAAACAAATAATTTTTGTTCTTTTGGCTTTGATTTCACGTTGAAGCCTTGTTGAGACTTAATGGCTTCTTCTACTTCGATTGAACTTCCATGCCTTGATTTCATAAATAATTCGACAATTGGTGATTTCGGACTTATGTCTTTGGAAAGTATCTATGTCGGAATCGCTGAA
>TARA_R110002124_G_scaffold76532_5_pt1 | contig 24630 bp, 22 predicted proteins | sample TARA_R110002124 | Tara Oceans TARA_R110002124 (sample SAMEA4397445) | marine metagenome | biome: Polar Biome; feature: [SRF] surface water layer (ENVO:00010504); material: water (ENVO:00002006), including particulate matter (ENVO:01000060) such as... | depth 5 m
TCCAGCAGCCCCTCTACAAACGAGTCCTCTGCGGCTGACAACTCATGCCCCAGCACGCCGGGCAACTGGCGCGTCACCGCATCAATCACCACCATCGCGGCCAGTTCGCCGCCGCTGAGGACGTAATCGCCGATGGACAATTCCTCGTCCACCTCTGCCTCCAGCAGGCGCTCATCGACCCCTTCGTAGCGGCCCGCTACCAACACCAACCCTGTCAGTTGCGCCAGTTCCACCGCTTTCGCGTGGTGAAAAGGCCGCCCCTGCGGTGACAGGTAAACCACTCGTGCCCGCGGGCCCGCCACCTCCCTCGCAGCGGCAATCGCCTGCTGCAGGGGATCAATCTTCATCAACATCCCGGGACCGCCGCCATAAGGCCGATCGTCTACCGTCCGGTGCTTGTCGACGGTGTAATCCCTCGGGTTGCAGCAGGCCAGGCTCACCTGCCCCTGCCTGCATGCCCTGCCAGTGACGCCGTGCTCACTGACTGCGGCAAACATCTCTGGAAACAGGCTCACCAGCGCTATGCGCATGCTGTGCACCTCATTCCTCGTCGACGAACCAGTCGACCTCGATCAGGCCCTCATCCAGATCTACCCGCACCACGGTGTCGTCGGGCAAGTACGGAATCAGGCGTTCACGCTTATCAATACTGCCCTCGCAGGCCTTTACCACCAACACATCGTTGGCTCCGGTTTCGATCAGGTAGTCAACGCTGCCGAGCAGCACCTTTTCGTCCCCGTCCCGGCACCACACCTGCAGCCCCTGCAGGTCGCGCCAGTAATATTCTCCGGCGGGCAGCGCCGGCAACACACTCGCCGGTACGACTATTTCAAGCCCCCGGTACTGCTCGGCAAGGGTGCGATCATCCACACCCCGGATGTGCGCCACCAGACCCTTGCCCTGGGCTTTAACTGCATCGAATACGACGTTCTCGTATTCACCACGGCGCTTCAGTTGCCAGTCGCCAAATTCTCCAAAACTTTCCGGAACCTCGGTATAGGGGTGCACCTTGACCCAACCCTTGATACCGAAACAGCCGGTAATCTTACCGACCACCAGCAGCTCGTCACTGTCGACCTTGTTCATCGATCCCGTCCCGAGAGCCGGACCCGGTGGGTCAAGCCGCTTCAGCGACGTCCTTCAGCAATTTTGCAACGCGCTCGGACACTTGCGCGCCCTGGCTGCGCCAGTAATCGACGCGATCAGTATCGATGCGCAGACGCTCATCCTGGCCGCGAGCAGTGGGATTGAAGAAGCCCACGCGCTCGATAAATCGACCGTTACGTGAGTTGCGGCTATCGGTCACCGTAAGGTGATAAAAGGGGCGTTTCTTGGCGCCACCACGAGCAAGACGAATTGTTACCATTTGATGTGTTCCTAAAAATGGGTGGGGATCGGCTGCGATCTGACATCAATGCCCACGACAAAAACCGGCTGGCAGGCCGGAAAGGTGGCGTATCATACGGAATATGTGCGGGAGTTTAAAGCCCGCACACCATTATTTTTTAACCAAATCGGGAACTTACAACTCAGCGAAAAGGGAAGCCACCGCCTGAGCCGCCACCGCCGCCCGGGGGCATCATGCCGCCGAGACCGCGCATCATCTTTTCCATGCCGCCGCCCTTCATTTTCTTCATCATCTTCTGCATCTGCTTGTGCTGCTTCAGAAGGCGGTTGAGATCCTGCACCTGCGTACCGGAGCCCTGGGTGATACGGCGCTTGCGCGCCCCCTGGATCAGCTCAGGGTTGCGCCGCTCTTTGGGCGTCATGGAGTTGATCATCACCTCCATGCGTGCAAACATTTTCATATCAAGATTCTGTTGTGCCATCTGCGCCATATTGCCCATGCCCGGCAATTTGTCCAACATGCTCGCCATGCCGCCCATATTGTTCATCTGCTGCAACTGATCGCGAAAATCCTCCAGATCGAACTTCTGCCCTTTCTTGACCTTGCGCGCCAGTTTCGCGGCCTTGTCCTTGTCGACCTTTTGCTCGACCTCCTCGATCAGCGACAGCACATCGCCCATGCCGAGAATGCGCGAGGCCAGGCGGTCCGGGTGAAACGGGTCCAGCGCGGTGGTCTTCTCACCGACGCCGAGAAACTTGATCGGCTTGCCGGTAATCGAACGCACCGATAGCGCCGCCCCGCCCCTGGTGTCCGCATCCACCTTGGTCAGCACCACCCCGGTCAGCGGCAGGGCTTCACCAAAGGCTTTGGCGGTATTGGCGGCGTCCTGGCCTGTCATCGCGTCCACCACGAACAGGGTCTCTACCGGCTTCACTGCAGCGTGCAGCTCGGCGATCTCCGCCATCATCGCCTCATCGACAGCCAAGCGGCCGGCCGTATCAACGATCAAAACATCGCTGAACTTGATGCGGGCGTGCGCCAGTGCGGCCTCGACGATGTCCACTGGCTTCTGGCCGACATCGCTGGGAAAAAAATCGACCCCGACCTCCGCGGCCAGGGTTTCCAACTGTTTGATCGCCGCCGGCCTGTATACGTCGGCGCTCACGACCATGATCTTTTTCTTGTCGCGCTCCTTCAGCAATCTGGCGAGTTTGGCGACAGTGGTGGTTTTACCAGCACCCTGCAGACCCGCCATCATAATCACAGCCGGAGGGGTGGTGGCGAGGTTCAGGCCCTCGTTCGCCGACCCCATAACGGCCTCCAGCTCGGCCTGCACAATCTTCAGGAAGGCCTGGCCCGGGCTGAGACTTTTCATCACATCCTGGCCCACAGCGCGCTGCTTCACCGAGTCCACGAAGTCCTTCACGACGGGCAGCGCGACATCAGCCTCCAACAGCGCCATGCGCACTTCCCGCATGGTTTCCTGGATATTTTCTTCGGTCAGGCGCGCCTTGCCAGTAATACTGCGCAGGCTATGGGACAGTCGATCGCTCAAACTCTCAAACATGGTGCATCTCTCCAGAGTCTCGGTAACACGCGACGTTGGCCACTATTGATTCTGTTGTGACAAGCCGGTACAAAGAGCGCAGTATACTTTACCCAGCTCCCGGCCCAAAGAGATGTCTATCACTTTACTCGCTCCGCTCTGCGCACTGCTGTATCTGGCTGCGACCGGATTGCAATTACTGCATCTCTCACAACGCTCCCGACAAATTGATCGCGGCGTTTTCATGCTGGCCCTGGCCGCACTGCTGTCACACACAATCATCGTCTGGAAAACCGTGTTCCCCAGCACCGGCGTGGACCTGGGCTTCTTCAAAATTGCGGCCCTGTTGTTCCTGGTGATCAATCTCGCCTGCATCACCTCGCTGACCCGCAGGCCACTGCAGAACCTGCTGATCGTACTGTTCCCGCTGTCGGCACTGGCGGTGCTGGTGTCCACCTTCGCCCCGGATACCGCGCCGTTGCTCAGCCATCTCAACAGCGGCATGGTACTGCACATCTCCAGTTCGATACTGGCGTATGCGGTGCTGACGCTGGCCGCGATTCAGGCGGGCGTGCTCGCACTGCAGGACCACCAACTGAAGCATCGCCACACTCGCGGCATTATCCAGATATTACCGCCGCTGCAATTGATGGAGGGTATGCTGTTCGAATTGCTGTGGATCGGCCTGGGGCTCCTTTCCATTGCGATCGTGTCGGGCGCAGTCTTCATCGACGACATTTTTGCCCAGAGCCTGGTACACAAGACCGTCCTCACCATCCTCGCCTGGCTGTTGTTCGCCACGCTGTTGTGGGGGCACTATCAACTGGGCTGGCGCAGCAAAACAGCCGTGCGATTGACACTGGCCGGCTTCGTCATGCTCATGCTGGCCTTTTTCGGCTCCAAACTCGTGCTGGAGCTGATTTTGCACCGCACGTAGACAGCGTCACAAACCCGCGCCCGGGGCTTGCTCCGACCCCACTTTTTCTTCAAGATGGAATCCGCTTTCACCTACGAGGTCTAAACCTGCTTTGAACGAAGCACCGCTGGGATTACTGTTCTCGATTCTTGCTGCACTTATCTTCCTCTCCGGATTCTTCTCCAGTTCTGAAACGGGCATGATGACGCTCAACCGCTACCGGTTGAAGCACCTGCAGAAGCAGCACCATCGGGGTGCCATCCGCGCCGGCAAATTGCTGGCGCGCCCGGATCGATTGATCGGGCTGATCCTGATTGGCAACAACCTGGTGAATATTTTCGCCTCCGCCATCGCCACCATTATCGCGATCCGCTTGTGGGGCGATGCCGGCGTGTATATCGCCACCGGCTTTCTCACCCTGGTTATCCTGATTTTCAGTGAAATCACGCCGAAAACGATCGCGGCGCTGCACCCGGAGAAAATCGCCTTTCCATCCAGCCTGATACTACTGCCGTTGATGAAGATCATGTATCCGGTGGTGGCGATGGTGAACGTGATCACCAACGGCCTGCTGCGAATGCTCGGCTTCGACCCGGAAAAGCAGAACGATGCCCATGTCTCGGCTGATGAACTGCGCACTATCGTCACCGACGCCGGCAAGCTGATCCCCGCCAGGCACCGGGAGTTGCTGCTCAATATACTCGATCTGGAACATGTGTCCGTCGACGATATCATGGTGCCCCGCAACGAGGTGTACGGTATCGACCTGGATGACAGCGACGAGGAGATTCTGCTGAAAATCCAGACCAGCGCGCACACCCGGCTGCCCGTTTGGCGCGATGACATCAACAATATCCTGGGCGTACTGCATATGCGCAATATCAGCCGGGTCATCGTCAAGGAGGGGCTGGACCGGGCAGCGCTGCAGCGGGAAATGGAAAAGCCCTATTTCATTCCCGAAATCACCCCACTGCATACGCAGCTGCTGAACTTCCAGAAAAAGAAATCGCCGCTTGCCGTGGTGGTAGACGAATACGGCGAAGTGATGGGGGTGGTGGCGCTGGAGGATATTCTGGAGGAGATTGTGGGTGAGTTCACCTCCAATATGGCGGAGATGACAGAGAGTATCTTTCTGCAGCGCGATGGCAGCTACATCATTGATGGCACCACCAATATTCGCGATATCAACAAGTCACTGAATTGGGATCTGCCCACCGACGGCCCGAAAACCCTCAGTGGCCTGATTCTGGAACACCTGGAGTCCTTTCCCGATGCCTATGCGGGACTCACCATCGGCAACTACCGGCTGGAAATACTGGCGCTGGAAGGCAACGTCGTGCAATCGGCGCGCGCGCAGTTAGCTGAATAACGCTGCCGGGAGCCGCAGCAAGGCATATTGCCCGGTCAGCTAGAGCTGAACAGGAAAACTTTTCTCCCTGCGTTCGCGCGCCCGGCGCAGCACCTCGCGTTTTTGCTCGTCCGAGGCCATAAACCAATCCGTGATTTCGCTGGCTGAACGGTAGCAACCCATACAGATATCAGCGTCATCCAGCACGCAGACGGAGATGCAGGGTGATTGTGGCGTGGCATCACTCATCCCTGCTCCTTGAGGTGTTTGCTGTAGCGCTGCCCGTTCTGCACATAGTGATGAGCACTCGCTTGCAGGGCCTGTTGTTGCTCAGCTGACAGCTGGGATTTGACTTTGCCCGGAGAGCCCAACACCAGCGAACCGTCCGGGACCTCCATGCCCTCGGTCACCAGGGCGTTGGCGCCAATCAGGCAGCCCTTGCCGACCCTGGCGCCGTTGAGCACCACGGCGCTGATCCCCACCAGTGAACCATCGCCAATGGTGCAGCCGTGTAACATGGCGTTGTGGCCGACCGTCACATCCCGCCCCAGCGTCAGCGGAAAACCCGGGTCCGCATGCATAACCGTGCCATCCTGCACATTGCTGCCCGCACCAATCTCAATATGGTCGGCATCGCCACGCAGCACGCAACCGAACCACACCGAGGCATTCTCCTGCAGCGTGACATCGCCGATCAGGGTCGCATTGGGTGCAATGTAATGCCCGCTGCCTACCAGTGTCACTCGTTTATCGCCCAGACTGTATTTCACGGTGCTTGCTCCCAGTTGCGTTCTAAATCAAAACCCGCATCGTAGGCGACATTGGCCAACATCACCAGTATCGCCGCTGTCACCCCCCAGATATTGTCATCCCCCACCTGGTAGTGCGGCACCTTGCGCGCGATCCTGCCGTCAGACATCGTCTCAAGACGAAACAGATCGGGATCCGCAAACACCGCCAGCGGGGCGAAAAAAACACTGTCGAATTCACCGGTATCGACCACCAGAGTCGGTGCCGGGGGAATGCTGGCGACGCATGGAAACACCTCAAAGCCGGTGCGCGTTATCAGCGGCTCCAACTCTCCCAGTGGGTGAATGCTGTCTTCAGGCAGCCCTACTTCCTCCATCGCCTCGCGCCGCGCTGTCTGCCAGGGAGACACGTCCGACAGTTCGCGCTTGCCGCCGGCAAAGGCGACTTCGCCCGGATGATTGAACAGGTGCATTGCCCGGCGCCCCAGCAGCACGCGAGGCTCGGCTTCCTCGGTAAGGGCCACCAGCACCGCCGCCTGTGGCCACCGCCCATCTCCCATCGGGCTGCGCCAGTCGCGCTCGTACAGCGGCAGGCCGTTATCGATGGATTGCAGGATATCCGGTTGTGCGGTCATTTTTGCGGCAACTCAGTCACCAGTGCGACCACATCCCAGGCCGGCGTCTCGTAAGGGTGCGCCTCAATCAGTGCGTCCACAGCCGCCCTCACCACCGCGCCTTCACACACCAGTTCCACGCGATACTCGGCGACTACCTCGACCTCGCCCTGCTGGCCGAGAAATGGCTTGCTGCCCTGCAGCGGCCGAAACTGCCCCTGCCCGAGCACCTGCCAGCAGCAGCTGTCGTAGTCACCGATTTTGCCAGCGCCGGTGGCAAAGACAGCGGTCTTCACCGACTCAAGGTGCGTCTCAGGCACATAGAAACAGAGCTTGTACATCACACACCTCTTGCCTGTTGCTCGTAGAACTGCGCCGAAAACCCGTCCAGTTGCCCGGCCTCGATCGCGCTGCGAATGCCGGCCATATGGTGCTGGTAAAAGTGCAGATTGTGTATGGTGTTGAGTTGCGAGCCGAGAATTTCGTTGCACTTGTCGAGATGATGCAGATACGCGCGGCTGAAGTTCTGGCAGGTGTAGCAATCGCAGGCCGCATCCAGCGGCAGCGTACTCGTTTTGTGGCGAGCATTGCGCAGCTTCAGCACGCCCGATGACGTGAACAAATTGCCGTTGCGCGCATTGCGCGTCGGCATCACACAGTCGAACATATCGATGCCACGGCGCGCACCCTCGAGCAGATCGGCCGGCGTGCCCACACCCATCAGGTAGCGCGGCTTGTCCTGCGGCAACAGCGGTGCCAGCGTATCCAGCACATTGAGCATGTCTTCCTTGGGTTCGCCCACCGAGAGTCCACCGATGGCGTAGCCGTCAAAGCCAATCTCCTCCAGTCCGGCCAGCGACTCGAGGCGCAGCGCCGGGTACATTCCACCCTGCACAATCCCGAACAGCGCGGCGGCGCTGTCGCCATGCGCAGTTTTGCTACGCTGCGCCCACCGCAGCGACAGTTCCATGGACTGCCGCGCCTCGGCCTCGGTGGCCGGGTACGGTGTGCACTCATCGAAAATCATCACGATATCCGAGCCCAGGCTCTTCTGGATGCGCATCGAGGTCTCCGGGTCCAGGAACACTTTGGAGCCGTCAACCGGCGACTGGAACTTGACGCCCTCCTCCGAAATTTTGCGCATCTCCCCGAGGCTGAACACCTGGAAACCGCCGGAATCGGTGAGGATGGGGCCATCCCAGCCCATAAAGTCGTGCAGGTCGCCGTGCTGCTCAATGATATCGGTGCCGGGACGCAGCCACAGGTGGAAGGTGTTGCCGAGCAGAATTTCAGCGCCGGTGGCGCGGATATCGCGCGGCAGCATGCCCTTTACCGTACCGTACGTCCCCACCGGCATAAATGCCGGCGTTTCCACCGTACCGCGCGGAAAACACAGTCGGCCGCGACGCGCCATACCATCGCCGCCTGACTGTTCAAATTGCATGTCACACTGATGGCTCATTGTCCGGCCCTGGCTTGTGGATTAGCGGTGATAAACATGGCATCGCCATAACTGAAAAAGCGGTACTGCTGCTGAATGGCCTCGGCGTAGGCCGCCATTATAGCCGCACGCCCGGCAAAGGCGCTCACCAGCATCAACAGCGTCGATTCCGGCAGGTGGAAATTGGTGACCATCGCATCGACGCTGCGAAAACGGTAACCGGGGTATATGAAGATATCGGTATCCCCGCGCAGCGGTGCCAGCGATCCCGTCGCCTGGCTGGCCGACTCCAGACAGCGCACCGCAGTGGTACCCACCGCCACGACCCGGCCGCCGCGCTCCCGCGTCTCCCGCACCGCCGCGCAAACGGCCTCATCCACCTCCAAATATTCCTTGTGCATCAGGTGGTTCTCGATCTCGTCCTCGCGCACCGGCTGGAAGGTACCCGCGCCCACGTGCAGTGTGACCGTCGCGCGTCGAATGCCGCGGTCATCCAGCCGCTGCAACAGCGCCTCGGTAAAATGCAGGCCCGCAGTCGGCGCGGCCACGGCGCCCTCGCGGCGCGCGTAGACCGTCTGGTAGCGCTCCCTGTCCCCGGTCTCATCACCGCGCTCAATATAGGGCGGCAGCGGCATATGGCCGATGTCCTGCAAAATGGCTGACAGCGCCTGCTCGCCCTGCGAGGACACACAGAACAGCTCTCCCTCGCGCCCTGTGACCAGCAGGCTGTAGGGGCCGGGCTCGCCCCCAGGCTCACGGCTCAGGTGAATAATGGAACCTGCCGGCGGGGATTTGCTGGCGCGGATATGGGCCAGCGCCGTTTGCGGGCCGGTCACCCGCTCCAGCAACAGTTCCACCTTGCCACCCGTCGCCTTGCGTCCCCACAGCCTGGCGGGGATTACCCGGGTGTCGTTAAAGACCAGCAGGTCATCGGGCTGCAGATGATCGAGGAGGTCGCTAAAATGGTGATGGCTGATCGCACCACTACCCCCGTCGAGCGCCAGCAGCCGGCTGGCGCTGCGCTCCGGCAACGGGTGCTGGGCGATAAGCTCCGGGGGTAGGACGTAGTTGAAGTCGCTGCGTTTCATCGATAAAAAAGCCGGCGCAGGGCCGGCTCTCGTGCAAGCCTTGCGGCTTACTCGCTGTCTTCCGCCGGGGCGTCCTCGGCTGCCGCTTCCGCTTCAGCTTCTGCAACCGGCTCCTCAGCAGGCGCTTCCTCTACTGCCGGCTTCGCCGGAGCAGGTGCCTTGATCAGCTCTTCGGCCAACAGGATGGCGACTTTCTCATCCCCGTTGATTGCCTTCTTGTCGGCGCCTTTCACCGCATAGCGCTCGTCACCGCGCTGATAGATACTGTATTCCGCTGCTTTTTTAACTAACTTCATGGCCATGTTCTTTTCTCCCAGAGATACTCAGATTAGTGGTTCAGATTGAAACCGGGCGGCAGTTTACCTGCAAAGTTGTGAGGAGTTAAGGATAAATATTGAACTTTCACCGCCGGTTGCTATAATCGCGCGCTCTCCAGGGAGGAGCCAGATTCTGGCCTCCACCTACCCCTCAATGCCGGAGTGGTGAAATTGGTAGACACGTCGGATTCAAAATCCGATGCCTTTAAAAGCGTGCCGGTTCGAGTCCGGCCTCCGGTACCACCACTGTACAAATAATATTTTACAAGTAGTTGAGCAATTCAAACAACACGCCTGGAACCGTGCCCCGCAGGGGATGACCTCATAAGTTTGAAAACGATGCGCGCTTGCTGACCGCAAGCCCCTCACAATACACCATCGAAATAACCTGGCGGGCCTCGTTAACTGTGTATGGCACGTTGCTTTGAGTCCCTTTCCTTATCACTATCCTCGACCGCTTCGACCGAGGTGATTTTTAATCGAATGTAATCCGATGGCAGCGATGCTTCCCTTGCACCGACCAGGACGTGTTTTAGATACCAAGAGTACGGTTTTAAGTTATCACTGATCTCCGTTGCAACGTAGGTTGTTGCCGTTATCCAAGATCCGTCATGAGCGGTGACTGTTACATCTTTTTCATCATATCCATGTCCAAGCCCCTCGACCTTGTCTAACACATGTTTCTCGCCTGGATCAATTTTGAACAGGACACCGTATATGACATCGCCCGTGTCTGCGGTGAAATATGCATCACATTTTGCCGAACCATCTTTGCCGGACTTATGAAATCTCAAGTCGTGCCCGTTGAGCGCGAAACAACCAAGCGCTTCTGCACTTGGCGCCCGTTCTCTTAGCCGAGAAAGCGACATATTCGATCCGTACGCGAAATAATGCATGAGTCTCCTGAACTGTTAACGCATACGCAACTGCGCCGACACCGCGCAGCGCTATTGACGTTCGGCCCCTGAAATGTAACGCCCGGCTTCAGGGTCGACTTGCAGCCACGCAGCGGCGCAGAGGCAGCACCGGCCTTGAAAGGTTCGATAACAGGCGATTGCTAGCTTTTTCACCCAACATCTTCGCTAACCTTTTCTAGCGACTATAAACACAGATTCATGACTGGTCTGCCATTCTCGTTCAATAGTGAAACCTGATTTCAATAATTTGGAAATAAGCTGACTCTTTGTCAATCGGCTGACATAAGGTGCTAAACCAAGGAACTGCATGCCAGAGATCAACCATCTAAAAGCAAAATTGATTTCTCCTATTAGCGATGTGCTTGAAACAAATACACCATCATTCTTCAACAGTCGATGAACACTAGCGATCGCACCATCTAAATCTTCCATAAGATGCAACACATTTAGCCCCAAGACAGCGTCGAAACTTTCATTCTGGAGTTTTAGGCTGTCGAGTGCACCCTGCTGGAAAACAATGTTCTGTACTCCAGCTTCGACCGCTTTTCTCTGCGCCGCTTCTATCATCTTGTCGGATATATCTGTAGCAACAACCTGCTCGACATAAGGAGCATGAAAAATTGCGGTGACACCACTGCCGCAACCGAACTCCAGCACCTTCGAATCCGACCTCAGGACCTCTTGGGTAATTGCCAGCTTCTGCTGATACGTCGCTTCATCTTTAATGGGACTCTTAATATACTGTTCGGCAGCTTTGTCCCAAAATTGCTTTGAATCTTTCATCGCTAGTACATTTCAGTGTTGTCCTGGCACGCTAACGCTGCCATACGGGCGCCGCGTTTGATCGCTCGGTTAGGCACAGACTCGCTGCACCCAATTAAGTACAGGGTCGCCCCTTGCGGGGAAGTGTCCGCCCGGTTGATGTGGTGCTCGCGGCGATCGAGAAGGAAATCACCCGCGCGTCCCGACCTGGTTGACCGGGGCACGGCGGATGAAAAGACACAATTACGCACGGCATTACTGGTACGGCGCGCCGTTATCCAGCCAATCCCGCAGCAGCTCCCGCTCCTGTTTCGAGATCCCGGTATCGGGGTGACCGTTTTTGTAGTCGATATCCCAGTTGAACGTCGCGTTGGTGCGACCGTCCATCCGCTTGTTGTTGGCGTACCAGTAGAGCGGCGATTCCAGTGCAAATTTGGACACGAAGCGGCTGGTCAGTGGACGCCACAATGTATTGTCAGCAACACCCGGTGCTGGCGGCGTGATGGGCAGCCAATCCTTGAAATCACGCTGCTGTGTATCCCAAACGATACGCGAATACAGCAATTCATCGTTCTCAAAGCCGGTGTGGCAGCCCCCGCAGGACCGGGTGATGATGGGTTGTACCTGCGCGAACTTGGGCAGGACGTGCACAGTCCCCGCACTGGGCGTACTGTTGGCGGCCATGGTGCTGGCAAATCGCTCCACGGCGGGTACGCTGCCCAGTTCCGCGAAGCGCTCTTGCGAGTGCGCGTCATGGCAACCGTGACAGGTTCGGGTTTCACCAGGGCGCAGTGAATGCAGCATATCGTCGTGCGCGATCACCTCACCGTTGGCATTCTCGCCACTCATCAGCAGGGGCGTGTCGCAGGGCACTTGCATTTTTACCGATCCATCCGCCTCCAGCGGCACTCGCTGGTAACCTTTGATATCCCGATAGCCGAGCGTGTTCATGGTCATCTTGTACAGTTCACTATTGCCCTGATAACTGATGTCCCACAACACGGGGATCGATATCGACAGATACTTCATATTGTCGGCGAAATAGTCCGGGTTCTCTGTCTGCGGTTGCACCGCACAGCCCTGCCACGCGCACCGTTGCGTGGAAGTACCTTGCGGGTGAGAGCCGGGACGCCCGTACAACTCGGACTGGCGCGCATCCACTACTTGCAGGTAGCACTTGCCTGGCTTCAACGGGGCAGGCCTTTTCGGCGCGGGCTGGCCGTGCAGTTGCTGGTAGGTCTTGATCGGCTTCGCGTCCCACACCTGGTAATTGGGGTCATCCACCAGTGGAATCATCTGGCTGTGATCAAACGGATTGGTAGTGCTGGGCAGTTCGCTGGTGGCACCTGCCGGCGCACTGACCAGCATGATGGTTCTGCGGCACACCGAGGTATCACCCAACCATGTTTTGGTGACTTCCACTCCCGAGGCAGCGGCGTAACACTGGCCCCGGGCATGGGTGATCAGGAAATGATCGGCATCGAAGGCGGCGGGATAGCCCGCCTTGCCAAATGAGCGATCCGGCAGGCCCTGCCCGCGATACTCGAAACCGGGGGAGGCATCGCCCGATTGCCCCCAGGGGGTAAGGGCCTTGAAGGAGGACGGCAGAAACGTACCGCTGCCAGGCGCATTGCTCGCCGGTGTGCGGTAGGGGTACTTGATGCAGGACTCGGTGCTACACCCCTCCACATGAGGGACGCCGTAATCAAACGCGTAGACGGCGCCGTTGCTGCCGTTGTGGTTGGAGCGATAATAGGTGGTGACCGCCAGTTTGTTCTTGAAAATCTCGGCAACAGAACGCAGCCCTCTCACCTCTTCAAACCCTATCAGCCCCCCTTTGGAGGTACTCACTCCGCCAATCACCGGGGCCGTTGGCAGCCAGTCGCGGGTTTTCAGGATATTCTGTTTATGGCCGTGGAGCTTCACCGTCATGTCCGCGCCATTCCCATCCACCCGACACAACCACATCAGGTTGGCGAGCGCGACCTGTGTGTTCTGCCCAGGAGAGAAGCCCTTGTCAGCATGGGCGTTGTAGCAGGAGTACACCACATCGCCATTGGCCATGACCTCCGGTGCCAGCCCGTTAAGATCCTGCGGCCCCCAGTTCACCGCCCCGCTGCCGTCGATATTCATCTTCCACAATTGCATGGCCTGGCCCGCCGGGCCGTAGGGATAAGTCTGCGAGACGCAGTACGGGTAGTTGTGGCAATACTTCAGGTGCTGGTTACCGCCCTCACGATTCGGCCATTTACCGGCGCGATTGGAGACAAAGACGAGTTCGGTATTGGACAGCCAGGCCGGCTGGCGATCGATGGCCTTGGGCGTATTGTCGTAATTGGCAGCACAATCGCCACCGGGGTGATTCCCTACCGGCGTATTGGTCTTCGCCTCGATATCGTATATGTAGATCTGGGCGCAGAGCAGTGGCGCCAGTTCCTGAATACGGCCGTTAAACTGCGGGATCAGCCCATTTTTCCCCGGCGCGGCAAAACCCACACTGTAAGCAATCTTCTTGCCGTCCGGACTGACGCGGGCCTCCTGTGCCACACAGTTGTACTTATCGTTGCCGGTACAGTCGAACAGGACTTGCGGCGCGCTGCCGTCCAGGGCGTCGATCACCACATCCGCCTCTGCGAGACCGTCGTTGATCCTGCGGACATCCGTCGCATACTGGAAGTTGGCCACCTCCGAATCACGCGTATTGCCGGGTATCGGCTGGGAGTTGTAAGGCTGGCGTGTGTAGACCAGTTTGGTACCGGCCAGATCTGGCATTGGAAGCGGCTTGGCTGACGCAGCCGCCGGCATGGACGCTGCCGTTGCAGCCGCACTTCTCGAAGCGGGCTTTACTGCTGAACCAGGAGAAATCGTCGGGGCCGCGCTTGTATTTTGAGCGCTGGCCTTAATCTTCGCAGCGCGTGTTGTTGCGGGTTCAGGCGCTGACGCTGGCTCCGGCTCATAATCCTCACCCAGTTTTTTGCGCTTGAATTCTTCCCATGCGTCGACAGTAACCACCGAGTAACCCGTCGGCAGCGCCATCTGTTCCGTATCCACCGGGAAGGCATCGCGAGCGGCCGCAGGTTGCGAGAGCGCTAACAGCGCCACCAGCAATCCCAGCAACCGGCGGTGTGATACAAATTTTAGGGATTTGAACATGGGTCCATTCCAGACGACGCAATCGTTCGACATTTGGTTCAAGCCGGGGTTCCCCTGAATGATAACAGATCAATGACAGTGGAGTGCGGGCCGCGTAGCCAAGGCAACAATTCCGCCAGTGGCACTCAAGCGCTACGTAAATCTACTCAGCTACACCTTCGTAATCTTACGAATTGTTGATTCCCCCGCTAAAGCTAATCATGAGCCCAACGTCTAATTCGCGGGTACAGACTGGCCTGATACCGGTTGATGGACAGACCGGTTAACGAGGTGAATTCGTGAGAAGACTACTTCCAAGCCTGGGTGAAGTCTAGATCGCTCTGTCACGCCTGCTACTGAAAAGACTATTGCCTGGACGCAATAGAAAATTTGACCAGATCGGCCACCGACTCCACTCGCGTCTTGTCAAATATATTTTTTAGGTGGACCTCTACAGTTCGGACCGCGTCATCTACCCATATGGTTTATAAGATGAAAGGTTTCAGTGCACGATCTTGCGTGATAGTTGCTGCTCTGCTCTTGAGTAGCTGCATTGTTGAAACCAACGATGCGACTGATATTACGCCAGACGGTGCAAGGTTGCGGGGTACACTAACCTGTGAAACGGGTGACTGTGATATCTACTTCGAATACTGGCAGCGCGACGCAGGCGCTGAATGGGCTGTCTCGACCACACAATTCGAATTTCGAGGTATACCGCAAAAATCAAGCTGGCCGGTTTATGCCGATATCACCGGACTAGAGTCGGACACGCACTATGAATTTCGTCTTTGCGGTAGGGAATCAGTTGATAGTGAATTCTTGTGCGATCTTGTAAAAACGTTTCGGACGTCACCCCCTACGGAAATTGAGCAATTCTCAGCGGTTTTGTCGGCGCGCAATATAGTGACCTTGACATGGGAGACCAGTGGCGGAACAGTTGGTGAACCAGTACATATTTACGGTGAATTCCACGATCCAGTTACCGGCGAGCACCACAGAAACGTTGGGTATCGAGCGGAGCATGACAATACCGACGGGTTGACGTTTCGTGTGCGTCCCGGGCTTCACCGCTATGTGCTGGAGTTACCCACTGCTGCCGGTAAGGTAACAAAAGTCTATGAATTAAATGTGCCGGCTCCAACTTCACCGGTTATTACCTCCCCTGCGAACTCACTCTATCCCGTAAACATTAGTGACCAAACGGTGACCTGGCCAGCGTTGGCAGCCGATGAGTTTATGCTGATTCGCCCACCAGGTCAGCCATCGATTGAAGTGACCGGACAAAACAGCCATACATTTACCGCCCAGTACCTCGAAGATACACTTGGCGAGGGCGAGCACGCGATAGGCTATTTTACCTGCGTTGACATGAGTGGCGCGAAACCAGCCATGAGTCGCGATTTTTGCAGCTCACGCTCTAGAAATCCCATTATTATTGGAAGCGCTCGTTTTACTGGACCGGAACGTCACTTTGCTGCACCAGGCGGTAGCGTGACGCTTTCCTGGGATAACACAGGGGATAGCACTGTGTTGACAGCGCCATCGTTGCTGGGTGGCGTACAAACTACCACTGCGTTCAGTCACACGTTTACCAATTTGCCGATTGGCATTCATGACATTAGTCTTGAATCGTGCATATCCACACCGGCAGATTGCGCAAATACGGAGGACGTTGTCTCACCGGTGTCCGGCCATGTTGTAGCGATTGAGAATCAACTCTCGATCTTCCTCGCCTATGGGCTTGCAGGGGCCTCAGTGGGCGATCAGCTTGCGCTCATTCAGTTGGACAACAGCACAACACAGGTTCCAGTGTTAGCATCTGGCGTTGGGAATATCACCGAGGCCGAGCCGAATTTTCAAGTGGGTCAGCACGTCAACGCCGGAGACGTTTTAATGGTGCAGCAAACGGCCGCTCCGCCTAGAGCGCAAATAGTGGTTAGCAACGACAACTTTGAGCGCCGCCACTGGAAACAGGATTTCCATCATTTCTTCCCCGCTCGTCATGACCTGCCGGATACAAGCCACGTGCGACTCGGAGCGACCATGCCTCTGCTTGTAGCTAGCGATGGCTCAATTTGGTCCGGTGGTGAATTTTCCGACGGAGGTCTCACTCACATTACCGGTATTAACGCGAGTGAGGTGATCTCTGTACTCGCCACGCCGTTACTTACTATTCCAAGTGATCCAGGTCCGGTTCCGGATCGGTTGGAACCCGTAAAGCCTTTTGATCAGGCATCGTTCGGCAAATCGTCGTTGACTAAACAGGAATACCTTATCGAAGCGGGTGATTACATCTGGTCTGTCAATGGCGGGAGTGACCACGCTGTCCCTGGAACCAATGATAATTGGAACAGGTTGATTCGCTTTGATAGGGCCGCAACAGACTCCGCCGCAACACTCCAGGATGATCGATTCTGTGTTTACCACGTGCCAACGAACAACGCGGGCGTGATCGGTATAGATTGGGACGAGACGAACGGTCGCATCTGGTATGTTGAGGGGCGTGCGAAGCTGGATGTTGCACCTGTACTAGCATGGTTCGACCCTAACGAGCTAAGTTGCGAGAACTTTATTGATTACTCAGATCCGGCTTCAATTGCATCTGCTACAACGCAATACTGCGCCAGCCCTGGCGATAGCGGCTGTATACATACAATATCCCTGGAAGACTCAGACGGATCTGGCCGGAAACTGGCTTTTGCAGCCCATGCTAAAGCTGACGTTGATGCTGTATGGGTCGCCGGGTACAACAGCTCAAACATTGCCCGCGTTGATATAGCGACTGAGCAAGTGGATGTGTTGGATACTGACCCACCCTCTGTCACGCCTGGAACCGTAGCTTCATTTCTTGGCAGTGGGCCCTGGCAGTTTTTGGTTGAGGGGGATCACGTGTATTTCACCGAGTTCTTTGACGGTGACATCGTCAAGCTTGACAAAACAGCTTTGGCAATGGACCTTGCGAGCCAGACGTATGCATGCAAAGACACGGGAGGCGGGGACAACCCTTGCATGGAAGAAATACACGCGACCCAATTGATTAAAGAAATTGATTTACACGGAGACCGGCTCTATTTCGGAGGATATACAGAATTCGGGTACATCAATTTCAGTGCGTGGACACCTGGCGCGCTTTACTCCGGGCTGGAAGAAGCTCGTGATCCGGAGCGTGCTCGAATCGGTAAACTTATCAGCGGCGACCTTTCCGTTGGCAACACTGGCATGGTTATTGTCAATGACTATAACGGGCGTTCAATCATGCGTTTCTATCCGAAAGCCGGATAATGGTCACCTTTTAAACGATCCCTGTGAGCTTGGCCTTTCAGTGCAGGTCATGTGGACTGTACCTATGACAATACGAGCTGAATTGGACCGCAGAGCAGCTTGGGAAAAACCTCGTCGCCGTCGCCTGATGCAGCCGGCGGCGCGCTTCTGCACGGGGAGCATTCAGGTCTCGGCTAGCTGCGAACAGTCTCCCCATTGCGGCTCAATCTTGCACTGTTACAAATCGCTGTCGTCTCACCGAGGGATGCGGAGCAACGGAAGGTAATATTGTCCGGTTCGTAATTGCCCACCACGTGAACATGCTGGCCGTTGACGATGACATTGATACCGTTGAGGCCGATAGCCGCCATGGAGACCTCCACATTATTGAACGGCTCGGTGAGTGTTGCCCTCTCATTATCGACCGTCACGGCAACGCCGATCTCATCTCCCATCAGCCGCCCCTCGATGGGGTTTCCGCCAAGTGTCGTTGTCGACTTGGGGTCAATGCTGACAAATACCGGTATACTCATCCAACTTCTCCTTTACCATTAACGTGTTGTATCACTGCCGGTCAATGCAACAGGATACCATCGTGTCTCGATCTGAACGCAGTATTGGATAACATTTTTCGGTGAAGCGCCACCCTCTCTGCGGGGGGATTAACGACGGGCTGTCGTTAGGTTATGACAATCTGCGCTGGCAGCAACAAAAACCCATGAGGACGGTATGAACAGCTTGGGCAAATTCTCCATTACGCCGCAGGAATCCCTGGACTTCGCGCGCGCCTCCGGCGACTACAACCCACTCCACCTTGACCCGGTCGCCGCCAGGCGTACGCGATTTGGCCACACCCTGATTCACGGGGTGTGTGGCACTATCAGGGCCCTCGATCTGCTGCTACGGCGGCGGGGCTCCCGCTCGACTCTGGCCAGCATCAAGGTGAAGTACAACAAGCCGGCGACTCAGGGCCAGGAACTTGAGGCGTTTGAACAAACCACCGATGGCGTGACCCGGATTGAGCTGTACGCGGATGGCACCCGGTGCCAGGTCATCGATATCGAGTTTGCGCAGAGTCCTGCGCCCTCCCCGTCGAGTTCGGCCAGGCTCAGTGCCTGCGATGCCGACCAGGAGCTGCCTCTGGACCTCAGTATCGAGGATTGCAACGGTGTGTCGGGCTCGGTAGCACTTGGCTGGAACGAGGCGCTGATGACATCACTGTTTCCGAATGCCACCAGGCATTTGGCCCCCGCACAACTGGCTGTGCTGCTCGCCAGCACACGCATCGTCGGCATGAAGTGCCCGGGCTTGCATTCAGTCTTCGCCAGGCTGGAGATCGATTTCCAGGCGCCGGCAACGGGCACGGCCGCGAGAGAAAACGCATCACTGGTGTACCGGGCACTGAGCACAGATCCCCGCATTGACAGGGTCGAGTTGGAACTGCTGTGCACGGGGGTACAGGGCAGGATCGAGGCCTTCTTTCGGCCGCCACCCGTGCGCCAGGCCACATTTGACCAGATCGCGACGCTGGTTTCTGGCGATGAGTTCAGCCAGCAGAAAGCGCTTGTGATCGGCGGCTCCCGGGGGCTTGGCGAGGTGATCAGCAAGGTGCTCGCGGCGGGCGGAGCGCAGATGATGATCACCTATGCTGCGGGCAGGGACGACGCTTTGGCGGTCGCTGACGATATTGGCCAGAACCGGGCAATGCCGGCAGTTGCGCCCTACAACGTACTTGAGGGTACGCTCGGCAAGGAACTGCAGAACTTCTGCGCCTCGGTGACCCACATCTACTACCTGGCGTCACCGACAATCAGCAAGAGCGACGGCAAACGCTGGGATCGCCCATTGTTTACACGCTACTGTGATTTCTATATTGACGGACTGGCGATGCTACTGCAGCAGGTGATGCAGCATCGCGACAACAGCCGTGAACTGCAGGTATTTATTCCCTCGAGTGTCTTTCTGGAGCAGAACATCAAGGGCTTTGACGAGTATATTGCCGCCAAGAGTGCCGCCGAGGCCTATGCCCGCTGCTTTGAGAAAAACCACCGTCACTGCACGGTGGTCGCACCACGGTTACCGAGGTTATACACGGACCAGACCAGCAGCATCAGAAATAGCGACGAGCAACAGACGCTGACAGTCATTATCGATCAGCTGCGGCAGACCTCCGCCATGCAGAACACGGCTTTGGGCTAGCGCGCGAACAATTGGCGAAACCGGGCGCCGGTGCGCTCGAGCAACTGCAGCCCCTGCTCCACCCAACGCTTCCACAGGTGTTTCTTTTTCTCTGTGAATGTAGAGAGGATGAACACGGTCACCAGCGTAAACGGCACCACCAACAGGTAGCGGGGTATCCCCTCCTCCACGGAAAAGAATACCGCATTGTAAAACCACAGCAGGGGTTGGTGAAACAGGTAGATCGAGAAGGTCGCCCCGGCCAGGTAGCGAATTGTCGCAGTCACCCGCTGCGGCAGGTCCTCGACCCGCGCCAGCAACACGCGCAGGCCGACAAAGTGCAGTGACAGGATCGCACCGAGGTAGTAATCGCTGATGAACTGGCGGCTGAACGACAGCTGCAGATGCCAATCGGGGCCCATCAATTGCTTCAGGTAGTCCCAACCCCACTGCCCCATATTGACGTGGACATACCAGTAGCCGCCGAGCAGTGACAGCAGCAGGCACAACCACGCGGCGGGTCTGGAAAGATTCGACAGATACTGTGAGCGGTATACCCAGACACCCATCCACCACACCGGCATCAACAGTACAATTTTTGGCCCCAGGAAAAGGCACAACAGCCCGAACACAATCCAGCGCCTGCGCCCTTCAAAAAAAAACAGGATGCCGAACAACACGTAGTACCAGACCTCGTAATTCAGCGACCAGTACGGCACGTTGGTGAAGAGCTGGATCCCCAGCATCCAGATTTCATTCAGGAACAGGCTGCTGGTGATCACGCGGATGGCGGGATAATCCCAGGCGCGATACCCCTCCGGATAGGCCGCATCCTGAATCTGGAACCCGGCGTAGTCGAGCCCGGCTGTCAAAATGATGGCAGGGATGGCGACGGAAAAAATCCTGGCGCCCCTGGCCACCATAAAACCGCGAAAGTCGGTTTCGCGCGTCTCGGCGACGTAGGCAATGACAAAACCGGACAGCACGAAAAAAATGACCACGGCTTCATGGCCGAGGCTGGTAAACAGTATACCGGGCCGATAGATCCAGTTGGCGTGGTAGAAGAGGACCAGCAGCGCCGCGAGAAATCTTATCGCGTCAAGATAGATAGAGAATGCCCGGGACATTATGCGCGCCTGTGCGAATTCCAGCGAAAAATTCTATGCTAGAATCGCACAGCACACTAGGCAGCACCAATGCTTTTGAGAGTCAATTCACAGTCTGGGAAGGGTTGTTATCAGGTTCCCCACCACCGGTGTAAGCTCTGCCACAGGAAACAACAGGGAAACGCGGTGGTAATTGCGTGCGTCGAATACAACCAACCTCCTGAAGCGAAGATCTGGCCATTTGTCACTGATCCACAATGAAAATTACTGACACCCAACTCGAGAAGCTGCTGGCGCTGCAGTCCGCGCAGGATATCAAGAGCCAACTGGCCTTGCGCTCCCTGGTACCCTCACAGCAACAGGCCGGCAAGTTGCGACAGCATCTCGCGTCGCTGGGTGCGGTCAAAGCAGTTCGCCTGGGCATTGTGCACACCTATACCAGCGAGTTGCTCGACCCGTGGTTGCACTTTACCGCCGCACTAAACGAACTCAGCCTCGATATATACCATGCGCCCTACGGCACAACTGTGCAGGAGGCCAGCCGCCAGTCGGGGCTATCCAGACACGCCCCCGATGTGACCCTGCTGCTGCTGACCAGGGAGGACCTGCATCCGGCCTTCCAGGCACCCGCGGCCTGCATCCAGACGGCCGATAGACAGGAGATACAGGAGCAGGCCATACAATCCCTGAGCGGCTTGATTCGTCAGTTCCGCGATACCGTGGCCGGCCATATCATCGTCACCGTACTGCCGGGCCAGCCCCCGCCGGGGCTCGGCCTTTACGATGTGATGTCAGAGCAGTCTGAATACCAGTGGTGGAACCAGATCAAGGGCGATATCACCCGTAAGCTGCGCGAGGCGTTCAGCGGCGTCAGCTACCTCGATCTGGACCAACTGCTGATGCAGTGCGGTCGCGACAATTTCTTCGACCCGCGCCTGTGGTACTCATCCGTATTTCCGTACGCGGCAGACGGCGCGCTGGCGGTCGCCAATGCCGTCACCACGCTGGCGGCAAGCATTTACCGCACCAGGGCCAAAGTCATTGTGGTCGATGCGGACAACACCCTGTGGGGTGGCGTGATCGGCGAGGACGGTATCAACGGCATCGCACTCGGGCAGGAGTATCCGGGGCGCGCCTTCGTGGATTTCCAGAAGCGCTTGTTGAGCCTGCAGCAGCGCGGCTTCATCCTCGCTCTTTGCAGCAAGAACAATCCCGATGACCTGAATGAAGTACTCCTGAATCACCCACACCAACTGCTGAAGAACGAGCATTTCGCGGCGCAGCGCGTGAACTGGCAGCCCAAGCCGGACAATCTGCGCGCCATCGCAGAGGAACTGAACCTGGGGCTGGATTCCTTCATTTTTGTCGATGACAGCGATTACGAGTGCTCCGCCGTAAAGCACAGCCTGCCGGAAGTCGATGTTATCCAGGTGCCCGCCCGCGCCACTGAAATTCCGTCCTGCCTGGATGCACTGGCGCGACTGGAGATTGTCTCGCTGACAGCGGAGGATCTGCAGAAGACCGCAATGTACGCGCAGGAGCGTCTGCGCAAAACACAACTCGAGCAGTTGAGCGACACGGGCGGCAGCATCGAGGATTACCTGAAATCGCTGAACATGAAGATGACAGTGCGGCTGGACGACTCTTCAGCCGTCCCCCGCCTCGCACAGCTTACGCAGAAGACCAACCAGTTCAATCTGACGACGCGCCGCTACAGTGAAAAGGATATCGCCGGCATGATCGGCGCTGACGAATTCTGCGTGTACCACTTCTCGCTGGAGGACAACTTCGGCAACAGCGGGATAGTCGGGCTGGCGATTGTAGAGCGCACCGAGGATAACCAGGCCCGGCTCGACACCTTCCTGATGTCCTGCCGCGTGATAGGCCGGATGGCAGAACAGGCATTTCTCAGTACAATCGTAGGTGACCTCGTGAGCGCCGGTGTGCGCGGGCTGACCGCCGAGTACATCCCGACCCGCAAGAATATTCTGGTGCAGCACTTTCTGCCGGATAGTGGGTTTGAGGCAGCGGAGAGTGGCGTCTATGCCCGCCGCCTCAGCGATAGCGACGCCAGTGAACCCGGCAAGGATTTTCCGATCATTATTGAAGGACCTGTTTAGGATGAGCGCATTTACACAGTTGCAGGACATTATGGCCGCGGCGCTGGAAATACCGGCTGATGCGATACGCGAGGACGCCACCATGGAGGACATCGAAGAGTGGGACTCGCTCGGCCATGTGCATATCATGGTGGCGCTGGAGCAGGCTTTCGATCTCTACATGGACGTGGAGGACTTTGCCGAACTCGACAGTGTACCGGCCATTCTGCAATACCTCGCCTCGGAAAATGTAGCGTAGCGTCACGATGACGCCAGTGGTCGAAAAACTCTCATCGGTTCTTCTCAAGATCCTCCCGCGCGAGTATTTCCTGAAAGTGCGCTCCGCCTACTTCAGGCTCAAGAAAAAGGCCAGCCCGCTTTTACGCCTGATCCACGGCACGTTTACCACCAGCGAGCTGATTGCCGAGATCGACCGCCATCTGGATGATGACTGGCAGATCCTGATGGTGCACAGTTCTGTCAACAACCTCCACCCGATGTACACCGGGAGTGCGATGGAACTCCTGCAAGCCCTTATCGACTACTGCGGACCGGATCGCACACTGGTGATGCCCGCCTTCAATTTTGGCGAGAACGGTGAAGGCACGCGCGAGACGCTGAAAAAGAAACCTCGCTTCGACCTGCGTCGCACACCGTCACAGATGGGGCTGTTGACGGAGTTGTTCCGCCGCTCCCGCGGTGTCGTGCAAAGTCGCCACCCGGCGTATCGCGTGGCCGCTCTCGGCCCTCTCGCTCAGCAGTTGATCGCAGGCCATGAGAACGCCCCCAGCGGCATGGGCCGGGGCACACCGTTCGATTTTATGGCGCAGCACAAGGCGCAGATTATCGGTATCGGCAAGACCTTCCAGGTGATGACGCAAGTTCACCACGTTGAGAGCCTGGTAGCGGACTGGCCAGCACCGCAGACCGTTTTGCCCACAATGCCTGTTACCATCGTAGACAAGCAGGAAGAGACCTCAATGGAGCTGGGCGGTGTGCAGCAGCAGTGGACGTTCAATATCTGGAAGCTGCGCGAGATAATGTCAGGCGAGAAGCTGGTGGAATGGCGTTTTCACAACTGCCCAATGTTTATGGCACGTGCTGACGAGGTCACCGACGCCCTGGTGGCGGCGGCCGCGCGCGGCTTCACGCTGTACGACCCCTAGCATGCAGGTGAACCGGGTATGAAGGTGACTGAAGGCCGACCTACACAGATCAGTATCTCAATTGATACCGAGTTCAGTATTGCTGGCCATTTTGAGGACCCGGCCAACAACCAGCCCGTTGCCGAACCTGCGGTTTACGGCGTCGTCGACGGCAGGGAACAAGCACTCGGTTTTATGCTGGATACCTTTGCACACTACCAGATCAAGGCCTCATTCTTTGTCGAATGCGCCAACTACTTCTTCTTTGGCGATGAACCGATGCAGGGCGTGATCAAACGGCTGCAGGCAGCCGGGCAGGATATCCAACTCCACGTGCACCCCGTTTGGCTCAGTTTTAACCAGGACCCGGCACACGGTGTTTTCCCTCGCCACGACGACTGCGCCGGCCGCAGCTTCGAAGAGCTGAAACGGGTTTTCAGCACCTGTATCGATGTATTCGAACGCTGGGTCGGGCACCGCCCTCTGGCTATTCGCACCGGCAGCCTGCGCGCCGATGACAACGTCTACAGGGTGATGACCGAACTGGGTGTTCCGCTGAGTTCGAATATCGCTATGGGTGTCTACCAACCTCGCGAGGCCTGGCTGTGCCATGACTCTGGCCGCCACCGCATTCACGGCGTGATGGAGCTTCCGGTGTTT
>TARA_R110002124_G_scaffold138749_3_pt1 | contig 24566 bp, 19 predicted proteins | sample TARA_R110002124 | Tara Oceans TARA_R110002124 (sample SAMEA4397445) | marine metagenome | biome: Polar Biome; feature: [SRF] surface water layer (ENVO:00010504); material: water (ENVO:00002006), including particulate matter (ENVO:01000060) such as... | depth 5 m
GGGTTCTGAGGCTCATAAAGCAGCTGTAACAGGTGATACTGTTGGAGATCCATTTAAAGATACGTCTGGTCCTTCAATGAACATCTTAATTAAATTAACATGTCTTATTGGTTTAGTAATTGCACCAATTTTAGGAGGTCATTCTTCCGAAACTGAAATGGCAAATATTGAAGATGAAGTTTCAATTGAAATGACAATAGAATCTAAAGATTTAGCAAAAGCAACAGTTAATTACTCAACTTCGAAAGAAGGGAAAAAAGTATCTGAAGTAATTATATTTGAAGGTACTAAAGCTGAAGTAGAGAAAAAACTAAACGCTTTTGAAGCTACATTAAAAAATGAAGGTGGTGAAGTTGAAAAAGTTATTGAAAAAATAGATATTACTAAAGGATAATATTTTATTATTTCGTTTTTAAGCCACACAATTCGTGTGGCTTTTTTATTTTTATAACCTATAGTTTACTCTAAATGTTAAAAAAAGACCCTTTACAAATCATTCCTTTTAATACTTATGGTGCAAAATCACATCTGTATCTCAAGGGCAGAGCTTTAGAAGATGAAGATATAGATTTAGATAAAAAAGGTTGGTTTAATCTTTTTGTGAATTCTTGGAAGCGTTTTGAAACCGATGAAATTAGAAATACGCCAGTGTCAATTACATTTCCAAATGGCAATACTATTACTTGTAATACCGATGATGAGGGTTATTTTTTTGTAGATGAAACAACGGAAAATATCTATGAGTTATTAGATGATGAAGGTTGGTTAAATTTTGTCGTCGCTTATGCATCTGAACATAAGAGAAAGATTCAACTTAAAAATAGATTTTCAGGAAAAATGCTTGTGCCAAGAGTAAATTCTAGTTTTGGAGTTATTAGCGATATTGATGATACAATATTACATACAGGTGTATCATCTCACTTAAAATGGCGTGTTATAGTAAACACAATATTTAAAACACCACATAAACGTAAAGTTTTAGAGGGATCTGCTGAGTTTTATCATTTATTACATCGCGGAAAATCGAATAAAGATGCTAATCCTGTTTTTTATGTGAGTAATAGCCCTTGGAATTTATATCGCTATCTAGAGTTCTTTTTAAGGATAAATAATTTCCCGAAAGGGCCTATTTTACTAAGAGATCTTAGGACACCTTTTGATCGCACACCAAAAACTGAATTAGCACATAAATATCATGAGATTTATAATATCCTAAATACGTATCCAAATTTAAAATTTATTCTTATTGGTGACTGTGGTGAAAAAGACGCGTATATATATTTAGATATAGTTAAGAAATTTCCTAAAAGGATTACAGGAATTTATTTAAGAAGTGTTCAGCATTCTAAACGAATGAAACGTATTTCTAATTTATTTAAAAATTATGGTGAAGTTCCTGTGCTAATTATTAAAACAAGTAATCAGGCCTTAAACCATGCAAGAAAACATGGGTTTATTGCTTAGAACAAACCATTAATCTGAGCATCGATTTTATTAATAATGCCACCTAAATCTTCTGGATTTGCAACGAAATCTAAATTATCTACATCAATGATTAATAAGTTGCCTTTGTCGTACTTAGTAATCCAAGCTTCATAGCGCTCATTTAATCGACTTAGATAATCAATACTAATGGTGTTTTCATAGTCTCGACCGCGTTTATGAATTTGAGCAACTAAATTAGGAATAGAACTACGTAAGTAAATTAATAAATCGGGACCTTTAACGAAAGACTCCATCAATTGAAAAAGCGATGAATAGTTTTCGAAATCGCGATTTGTCATTAAACCCATTGCATGAAGATTAGGTGCGAAAATATGCGCATCTTCATAAATGGTTCTATCTTGGATAATGTCTTTTCCGCTATCTTGAATTTGATTTACTTGACGGAATCTACTGTTTAAGAAATAGACCTGTAAGTTGAAACTCCAACGTTCCATCTGATTGTAAAAATCATCTAAATACGGATTGTCAACAACGTCTTCTAATTGGGCTTCCCACTTATAATGTTTAGCGAGTAATTTTGTGAGCGTTGTTTTACCTGCTCCTATATTTCCTGCAACGGCAACATGCATAATTTATTCAATTTTTAGTTGGTATTGACGTAGTGTTTTGTCGTCGTAAATATACAAGGTTTCATTGGTTACCAAAAACTGATTTATTAACAAATTTGGATGTTCAATAGATTCAATTTTAAGTTTATTTTTTTGCAATATGTATAGACGTTCAGCCTTTCTTAATACCAAATGCGCTTTGCTAAATGCGAGACTTTCATAACCTTCATTTGTGTGTTTTGCAATTAAACTTCCAAAATAATTGTAGATATATAAAAAGTTCTCTGTGAGCATATAACAATTGTTATAGTCACTTTTTAGATCTAAAACGTCCGATTGCACAGGTACAGTTTTTAGTCTTATTTTATTGGTTTTATAATCAAACAGTTCTAATTGCTGCAAATCTTGATTAAATACCCAAAGCGTATTGTCAAAACCTGTAGAAACAAAGCTTACATTCTTATAAGGTTGAATTCTGTTGAAGTCGATTTTATAAATCTCTGCTAAACGATTGTCTAGTATTATTACAGTATTGAAATTTTGGTAAAATAAATTTATTTTTAAGGAATTAAAGGTATTTGCTGAAGTGATTTCTCCTAATTGAAAATTTGAATATGTAATTGTGGTGTCTTTTGTTTTTTTGTGAAATGAATTGTCTTTAGTCGCGTAATAGAGTGTCTCAAATGCATCTACTCCAAAGATACTCTTGGCCTTTAAGTAGGTAGAATCTTTTATACTTGCCTTTACTTGTTGCTGAGAAAAACAATTAAAACCAAACAGAAATAATATATAAAATAACTTGCGCATAGAGTAAAGCAAATTACAAAAATTGAATCATAAAATTACTTACTAAAGCAGGTATCTCTAAAAAGAGATAGTTATACTCTTTAAACTACCAATTTATAGCCAAAACCTCGAACATTAATAATTTGAACACTTTTATCATATTTAAGCTTTTTACGAAGCTTAGTAATAAAGACATCCATGCTTCTGGCAGAAAAGAAATCATCCGTTCCCCAAAGTTTATTCAATATTAAAGAACGATCCAATACTTCATTCTTGTTTTTTATGAGATGAAATAAAAGGTGTGCTTCTCTATGAGTTAATTGCGATGAGTTTTCATCTTTATATCGCAATTGCTGTTTTGGAAAATTGAATGTATAGTCACCTATTTCTATAATATCTGAAATCTTCTGAATTTTAGAGCGATTTAATAAACCATGAATTCTTACAATGAGTTCTTCCATACTAAAAGGCTTTTTGAGGTAGTCGTTACCTCCAATAGAAAAACCTTCGACCACATCAGCGGTTTGGGATTTAGCAGTTAAGAATATTATTGGTATGGCATCATCTATAGCTCTAACTTCTTTTGCAAGTGTGAAGCCATCTTTTTTAGGCATCATAACATCTAAAACTAAAATTTCAGGGCTCTCAGATTTATACTTTTCAAAGGCTTTCTCACCATTATCACATAAAATAACTTCGAAATCTCGAGTCTCTAGACTTTCTTTTATAATCTGTCCAAGAGCTGCTTCGTCTTCAGCTAATAATAATTTTATGTTATCAACCATTTGGCAGTGTAATTTTAAATGTGGTTAAATTTTTATTTAATTCTAAGTCAATGAAACCTTTATGTTTTTCTATAATTGTTTTAGTGTAATATAAACCAATACCAAAGCCTTTAACATTATGAGTGTTACCTTTTGGAACGCGATAAAATTTTTCGAAAACACGTTCTTTATTAGCTTTGGTCAATGTATTACCATTATCTGATATTAAAATATCTAAGACTTTTTCTTTAGGAACTAAATCTATCGAAATTATAGAACCACCGTACTTAACGGCATTGTCTATAATATTATTTAAGGCATTTTCAAAATGAAACACATCAACATTGGCAGGTAAATTTTCAACCTTAAAACTGGTATTAAATTCCTTTTCAGTAAATCGAATTTTGTAACGACTCACTAATGAGTTGAGTAAGTTTACTATGTCAATAGATTCTTTATTTAATTCTAAACTATCGCTATCTAAAGTAGCCGTTTCAAGCAGTTTTTCGACCATAGTATTGAGTTTACCTAACTGTTCAGAAGACATGCTAATGTATTTTTTAGTTTTCTCTTTATCTTCAATGGCGTTAAAATTACTAATGCTTTCTAAAGCCACACCAATTGTAGCAATTGGTGTTTTAAACTCGTGTGTAATATTACTGATAAGGTCGTTTTTTACTTCAGCAAGTTGTTTTTGGCGTTTAATGATTTTTAGTAAATAAAACAGACAGCTTATAACCGCTAAAATTAATAGTGTAGAAATTAAAATGCCAGCTAAGCCTCTCTTTAAAATAGTTGCAGTCTCATTTGTAAAACCAATTAAAAGTGTACTGTCTTTTGGTAAAAAAGTAGATTTAGAAGTGGTCGTTAAAGTTCCATTTTTTTTTAAAATAGAATCATTTAATGTTTTTAAAAGATCAGCCGAAGATTTCCTATTTGTTTTACCTTTATCGTAATATAATTTATAGTTAACAGCTAAATTTTTTCTATCTAATTCAAGTTTAACTAAACTATCTACTTCATTTAAATTTATACTGTCATTACTAATAGAAATAATTACTTTAGAGGTTAACATTTCAATTTCTTTAAAGTCAAAATCTTTGTTTTGGGTTTTAAGGCTATCGATTCTTAGTTTAAATGCATTTGGTGATATAGAAGGATGAATTTTACTATGCTCTTTTTCTATAGAATCTACTTTAAACCCTCTAACTATAGTTATATCTTCTATGTGATTAATATCCAATGAGTCAAGGTTCTGAAATTCTTTTTTTGATTCATCAATGTTTTTTAAAAACCTGTCTAATTCACCACCTTCTTTAAAAGCATCTTTCTGTTGATCTCCTTCAAGAAAAATACCGAAAGTTGTACGTTCAGCTAAGTTTGCATAATAATCATCTACAGCCCTATCAACACTTATCTGCACTTCGTTAATAAGTTGTTGCTTATTAGTTTGATAGTTCTTATAATTCCAATAAATCTGAATACCTATCGTTGCAATTATTACGGCAACGATTGTATACAAAATCCATTTATACCTTTTATCATTCATATTTCAAATGTATAAAGTTATATCTTAGTAGCACTAATTGGTTAACACACGTTAACGTTCGTTAACTCAAAAACAGAATAAGTATTAAGATATTTGTGATGTAATAATTATAAAATCAATAATCCATGAAATCGAAAACTCACAAAAACCTAAGCTTTAATAAATTTTTGAGTAAAACTTTTTTTCTATGCATAGTATTACTTATACCTTTTTTAGGTTTTAGCCAATCTATAATAGAAAAAGAATTAGAAACTGTAAAAGTTGAAGCGCTGAGTATAGAAGTTACTATAGACTCAGTTGAGGAACTCGAATCTGCTTTTAAAGAACAAGATCTAGATGAGTTATTTAAAATGATGGACGTTGATGAAGATATAACCTTTAAGCTTAACTGTAGTTTTGAAGAGACTAAGTCTAAATTGAAAGGGTCTATGACATATACTATTAAAGGAAAAGCTAATGAGAAAGAGAAACTTTTAAAAAGCATTTTAAAAGCGAAAGCTTCAGCGTTAAAGTTTTATAATTTAAAAAACAGAAACTAATGACAACAGTAATTAGAATTATAGTTTTAGCACTAACAGTAGTCTTCTCTTCAGTTAATGCCCAAGATTTTCAAGGTGTTGCAACATACAAAACACAACGAAAAATTGATATTAAAATGGATAGCACTCAGATGAATTCTGAAATGCATACTAAGATGATGGAGATGATGAAAAAGCAATTTCAAAAAACATTTCAATTAACTTTTAATAAAGAGGCGTCTTTATATAAGGAAGATGTCGCCTTAGATAAGCCACAAGCTGCAATGAGAGGAGAATTTCAGATAGTAATGGTTGGTAATGGAGGTGGGTCTGATGTGCTATATAAAAACACAAAGGATAATCGCTATGCAGACCAAAAAGATACTATGGGTAAAATCTTTTTAGTTAAAGATGAATTTAAAAAAATAGATTGGAAACTTGAAGCCGAAACTAAGTATATAGGAGAATATCAATGCTACAAAGCAACCTATACTAAGCAGGTAGAGGTGTTTAATAATACTGGATTTAGTATGGACTCTGACGACAAAAAAGAAGATAAAAAACCAGTGATGGAAGAACGTACAGTTACCGCTTGGTACACACCTCAAATTCCTGTAAACAATGGACCTGCAATGTATCAAGGTTTACCAGGCTTAATTTTAGAAGTACATGATGGAAAACTAACCATTATCTGCAGTAAAATTGTGCTGAATCCAGAGGATAGAGTAAAAATTGAAGAGCCTATAAAAGGAAAAGAAGTCAATCAAGAAAAGTACGATGAGATTATGGATAAGAAAAATAAGGAAATGATGGAACGTTATGCTCCCAGAAAAGGTCGTAAAGGAGAAGGTATCTCAATTACTATTGGTGGCTAAATAGTATAGAAAATAATATGAAAGGGAAACAAGTTTTAAATAAACAGATGGTTTAGATTGATAATTTTATGATAAACAAAATTTATTTTGTTTAATATTTTTTTATATTTGTTAAACAAATTAAAATTAAGATCATCTTTATTATCAAATCAATCTTATTAAAAATCAGCCTCTTTGTATTCACAGTATTACTGCCGATTAGTGTAAAAAAAAATAAAAAATCAACCATTCAAGAATTTCAAGGGAGGCATTTTATGTTTCTAAGGTGACATTGAATTTAGGAAGTTGGGGCTCAAGAATGAGTGAAGCACAAAAGAAGCAAGTACAGGTTAGAATGAAAAATAGACTAGAAAAAAATTATGTACTTAGCTTTAATAAAGAAGAGTCCACATTCTATGAAGATGAAAAATTAGATGCGATGTCTGGTGCTACAGATTCTTGGGGAAAAAACTTTACACCTGGAATGCAATACAAAAATGTAAAGACCAATTCTCAAATTCAGAGTCAAGAATTTTATGGCAAGCAATTTTTAGTAAAGGATAAATTACAAGTAATTGATTGGAAATTGGGTGCTAAGACTAAACAAATTGGAAAGTACACATGTTTTAAAGCTACAGCTTCTATTCCCACAATTGAGTTGACTTGGTATAATTTTTCTTGGGATAGTCAAAGAAGTTCAAATGAGAAAAAGATTGATTCTACAGGTGCAGAAATTGATGAAGAAGCAATAATTGACATGACTGAAGTAGAAGCCTGGTACACACCACAAATTCCTGTTGGTCATGGACCTCTAGAATATTGGGGACTTCCTGGTTTAATTATAGAAGTTAGTGCAGGTAATACAATTATGCTTTGTTCTAAAATTGTAATGAACCCAGATGAGAAAGTTGAGATTGAAGCTTCTGAAAAAGGAAAGGTGGTTTCTAAAAATGAATATCATGAAATTATTGTAGAAAAAATGAAAGAATTCCGTAATAATCGAGGAAGAAGACGTTGATATTTTCTTTAACAAGAGTTTAACGTATTGCAATTTAACTTTCGGCTTCTTTTGTAGTCTAATTAATTATTAATCTATGTTGAGGAATAATACCGTGTAATTTTTTTAGTATAAACAAAAAAATATAAGATTACATTTATTAGACAACATTAACCTTTTAAGATGAAGACACCACTATTAAAATTTACATTATTACTAGTATTTGTTAGCACAATTTCATTTGCACAAGATTTTCAAGGAAAAGCGTATTACCAAACCAAGACCACAATGGATTTAGATCAATTTGGTGGTAGAGATATGAGTCCAGAACGTAAAAAGCAAATGGAAGAGCGAATGAAAAGTTTTTTGGAAAAACAATATATACTTACCTTTAATAAAACAGAATCTATTTACAAAGAAGATGAAAAACTAGAAGCTCCAGGTGGAGGAGCAAGAGGATTTGGCGGTTTTGCCAGTAGTTTTTCTGGAGGACCAAAATATAAAAATGTAAAAACTAAAGAGTTATTACAAGATCAGGAGTTTTTTGGTAAACAATTTTTAATTAAAGACAAATTAAAAACACTCGAGTGGAAAATGGGTACAGAAACCAAACAAATTGGTAAATACATGTGCTTTAAAGCAACAGCAACTAAAATTGTAGACCAGTTTGATTGGCGCAGTATGCGAAGAAGAGGTGGAAACGATAAAGATGAGAAAAAAGAAGGGAAAGTCGCTAAAGACTCTATGAAAACGACTGATGTAGCTGATGCAAATTCAGTCGATCCAATGAGTGAGATTGAAGTCCCTAAAACTATAGAAGTTGTGGCATGGTACACACCACAAATTCCGATTAATCAAGGGCCAGATGATTATTGGGGTTTACCAGGTTTAATATTAGAGATTAACGCAGATCGTACAACAATTTTATGTACCAAGATTGTAATGAACCCTGAAGAAAAAGAGGATATTGATAAACCTGAAAAAGGAGAAGAAGTTACACAGGCAGAATACACTAAGATCATTACAAAAAAAATGCAGGAAATGCGTGAGATGTATAGTGGACGTGGAGGTCGCGGAGGTGGACATGGAGGCCGAAGAAACTAAAATTTGAACCTATTTATAAGACAATGATTGCGCTTCAAATGAAGTAACTTAATTAACCAATCAAAAAGAAAACAATCAAACCATGAAAAAATTATTAGCACTACTATGTGTATTAGTAGCAGGTAGTTCATTTGCTCAAATTAAAATGCAAGGTGTTGTAAAAGACAGCATAGGCACACCATTAGAACTTGCCAATATTATTGCCATCAATCAAGAAACGAACACCTTAGAGTCTTATGCCATAACCAATGATAAAGGTAAATATGTGTTGTCTCTAGGAAAAAATGGCAAGTACAAAGTACAAGTAAGTTACATTGGCCTTAAAACTTCTGAAGTGATAGTCTCTACTCAAGAAACAGACATAACAAAAGATTTTACGTTATTACCCGATAATTCTTTAGACGCAGTTGAGTTAACCTACGAAATGCCAGTTACTGTAAGAGGTGATACCTTAATCTATAATGCAGATTCATTTAAGAATGGCTCTGAGCGAAAATTAGAAGATGTACTTAAGAAATTGCCTGGTGTAGAAATTAATACTGATGGGCAGATTGAAGTTGAAGGTAAAGTTGTAAATAAATTGATGGTCAATGGTAAAGATTTTTTTGATGGTGATACTAAATTGGCAACAAAAAATATCCCATCTAATGCTGTTGATAAAGTGCAGGTTTTACGTAATTATGCAGAAGTAGGACAGTTAAGTGGAGTACAGAATAATCAAGATAATGTAGCTATTAATATTAAACTTAAGGAAGGAAAAGAAAACTTCTGGTTTGGAGATATTACAGCTGGTGCTGGTACAGCACCATCACCAAATGATGAGTTATATTTAATGCAACCAAAGTTATTTTATTATAGCCCAAAATATAGTATCAACCTTATTGGTGATATGAATAATATTGGTGAAGTAGTTTTAACAAATAGAGATATTAGAAATTTTGGAGGAGGCTTTAGAAGGCCAAGTAGAACAAGTGGTACAAGTATTAATTTAGGTAATAATGGTCTTAGAGGATTAACTAGCATAGCCAATGCTCAAGAAGTGGTAACTAAACTAGCTACAGCTAATTTTAGTTACTCACCAAATAAATCATTAGATTTAAGCGGTTTTGTTATCTACAATAGTAGCAGATTAAGAACAAGAGAAGATAGTTTTATCGATTATATAGAAATTGAAGACGATCCAACTACACCACAAGATGAATCGGCTGGTTTACCACCAGACGAATCTACAATACAACTTGGTAGAGAAGCAACGAATCAAGCCATTGCAAAGTTAAGTGCATCTTATAAGCCTAATGTTAATAATCAATTAGATTATGATGTTTTAGGTCGTATATCAGACGATCAAGAAAGGCAGAATGTATTTTCTTCTATTGTTGGCCAAACCAATCAAATTGATGAGGCTAAGCCATATAGTATTAATCAAAATGTGAGTTACTACTATACATTAAATGAGAATAATATTTTTGCTTTTGAAGCACAACATTTACTAAAAGATGAAGATCCTTTTTATAATGCGCTGTTAGTTAATGACCCAGACCCAAGTAATAGCGATGTATTTGATACCACTGCTTCGGGATTAGGGTTAGACCAAGATCAGTTTGGTTATAATATTAATCAAGAACGACGTGTAAAGTCTAATCAGCTAGATGCAAAATTAGATTATTACAATATATTGAATGCGAAAAGTAACATTAATCTTACTTTAGGGACAATTTTAAGTAATCAGCAATTTAATTCTAATATCTTCCAGTTTTTAGACGATGGTTCGTTATTTAACCCAACTCCAACCTTTAATGATGGTAGAGATTCTAATGATGTTGAGTATAATTTCAGTGATTTATATGTAGGAGTACATTACAGATTTAAGACAGGTAAATTTACATTTACGCCAGGTGTATCTTTCCATGCTTATGGAAATAAAAACACACAAGGTGGTGAAACATTTGAAGATAATTTCTTTAATGTGCTGCCAGATTTTGAAGCTCGGGTACAGTTTAAGAAAAGTGAGAGCTTACAGTTTAATTATAATATGACAAACACCTTTACCGATGTTACTAATATCGCTGAAGGATTAGTATTAAACAATTATAACAGCATCCAGTTTGGTAATCCAGAGTTACAAAATGCGCTATCCCACAATTTAAGATTATTTTATAGTAGTTTTAATCTCTTTAACTATACTAACGTTTTTGCTGGTGCTAATTATAGTAAAAATATAGACCAGATTAGATCATTAACTAATTTTGAAAGTGTTATTAGAACAAGCACGTTCTTTAACTCGCAATTTGCAGATGAGAGTGCTTCTGTTTTTGGTAGAGTGCAACGTACTTTTGGTAAAATAAGAGCGAGTCTTAGAGCTAACTTTAATTACAGTTTAAATAATCAGTTTATTCAAGGAAGACAATCTGTGAATGAAAGTTTTACGCAAAGTTACACACCAGAATTACGCACTAATTTTAGAGAAGCGCCAAACGTAAGATTAAGGTATGGTTATTCCGTGAGAACTAACGACCAAGGTTCTAATTCTACAAAGTTTATCACTAATACACCATCTGTAGAGTTTGATGCTTATATATGGGATTCACTGACCTTTATTACTGATTTTAGTTATACCAGCCAAGAGAGTAATGGAGAAATAGATACTTTTAAGACTTGGAACGCTTCGTTAAGCTATAGAAAAGACAGAGATGCAAAATGGGAATATTCTCTTAGAGCCTCTAACTTATTAGATATAGATTCTAATATTAGTAATGGTGCAGGTAATATTTCTGTATTTAGCTCAGAGACATTTGTGCAACCACGTTTTATAACCTTTAGATTTACTTATACATTATAATATTAAAATAGCCTCCTCAATTGAGGAGGCTATTTTATGTTTTCTTAATTTTTAATAATACGTTTGGTTATTTCTCCGTCATCAGATTGGAGCGTTATAAAGTAGCTCCCATCTGCATAGGGTTGCAATTCTAGAGAAGTTTCAAGTGTGTTTAATGGTTTAGAGATTAGCGTTTGTCCCAAAACGTTTGTCATTTTTAAATGTGTTAAAACAGTTTTAGATGTAATAAAAATAGTTCCATTTGTAGGATTTGGATAAAGCAAAATCTTTGTCTTAACCAATTTGTCAATATTTAGTCTATTTGTAAAAGCAGTGATACTTGTATTTGTTATAATTGGTAGATTAAAATCAAACAAGATTTCAGCAGTATTTTCAAAAACAGTATCAATATCATAACCAGTTGTTGGTTTTATTTTAAATGATATAAAACCTTTACTATTGGGTTCGTCGTTAGTGCTATCTGGCAAATTTATATTTCTAAATTCCCATTCTAAATCTTGTTCATCTATTTTGAGTTGGTACGAATGGCTGGCACTAAGCATTATTATTGTATTTGCATTGAGCTCATCTGTTAAGAAATCTTTAATAACTACATTTTGTGCACTTGCGCTTCCTGTATTTTGAAATCTAATCGTATAAAACAAATAGTTATCAGTTGTAAAATCTTCATACACAATTGTACCTCCATGCCCTTCTAATTTATCATTAGGATCAAATGAACCTATAACAGTAACATTGATTTCAAAAGTGTTATCATCTAAGTTAATATCATTAATACCATCAGCAGTTATATCAGCAGAAAAAGTTAAGATGTCATCAATATTAACATCAGGTGGTGTATTTGTATTTAATGTAATATCTATAGTCCTAGTTTCAAAAGGAGCTAAATCTGTAAAAGGTATAGTTAATGTGTTTGCTGATAGCGTTGCGTTTAGATTAGAAGAGCTTACAAATGTGGTAAGGACATCGAATGTATATGTAATAGTTCCTGCTGCAATATAAGATGAGCCAAGGTTTTGATACGTAATTAATTGCTCTGTATCGAATCCTGGGTTTGGTGAATTCACAGGTGTAATATTTATGGCTATATCATCATAAGGAGTAGTGATGTCGATAGGAATATCATAATTAATTATTTCACCTGGAATTATATATTGATCTAGAATAGTTGGTGACTCAACTGAAAAGTAATCGATAAAACTATCTTCAATAACATATTCAAAGTCATAACTATTGCTATCATTATTATCGAATATATAATACTGGTTAGAATCCGTATTTAGAGTAATTTCATCACCATTATTTACGGTATAGTTTAAATATCCATTCGGAAAAACCATTTCATCGTTGTCTTTAACATTATTACCATTAGTGTCAATAAAAGCATTTAGTATAAAACCAGTACAATCTACAGTGTCAAAGAAATTGGTATTGGTAGTTTCTGTCATTTCTATAAACCCATCACTACCACTAAAATTTGTAACCATGAGCATATAAATTTCTCCAGGCAGTACGGATGGTATCTCAACATTTTCAACTGCTGAGGCACTGAAACTACAGTCAACTATGTTCCCGTCCATAAGATCATCAGCGCTGCAAGTAACATCAGTAAATGGTCCCCAAACAATAAAATCTACATCTAACAATTGACCACTACCATCCATTTCTGTGAATTGTGATATTTGAAAATTTACATCACCAGTTGTAGCAATAGGAATATAAAACCAAGTTGGTCTGGGTTGTGAGCCAAGGCAACCGTAATCGAAGTTGGGTTCAGAAACGGTATCAACTGTAGTATTAGGAAATACAGAACCAAAAGAACCACATAGCGATGTTGCATCTGCACAAGTGTTTTGTGCATTAGAAAATCCAATAAATAAAAAGAGAAGAATGAGGGAGAACGTAATTTTTTTCATAATTAATTGATTATACTATATAGGTAAGATACAAAAAAGTAGATATGGTTGCGTGAAACATCTTATGAATTACAAAATAAAACCTTCAATTACGAAACGTCGTAACCAAAGGCTTTACTGTTATTATACTTTTTTTAATTATCTCTCAAAACATGTACCACACCTGTTATAATATGAGGATTTCCATTATAGTCTTCATAAGAGCCATTAAAATTGATGTCTATATATTCACCAACAGTACCTAAAGCACTTAAATTGTATGTAATATTATTGTTAGTGTTAGAGACACTAATACATTCTCCTATAAAGAAACCAGTGTCGTTGATTTCACCGTTGTCGTTAGCATAAAGATTACTATAAGTGCCTAAATAATCTGGATTATTTAAAATGCCATTTATGTAAATACAAGTATTCTGGTCATTACTACTTCCAAAAATGTCTAAATTCGGGCCATTTGTATTTGGGCTTTCGCTATAAAAATTAGCAGAAATGTTTTCAAAAATAAATACTGTTTCATCATCATCAACTGTATATTGGATAAACTCATTAATAGAATTACATGCGCTAATAGTACCAATATTAGTTAATGGTGTAGTAAACGTATAACTAATACTATCTGTGGTCTGTAGGTTAACATAATCACTACCTTTTATTTTAAAGGTATTATCATTATCACAACGTAGCATATTAATTTCAAAAGAACCATCATTTACAGCATCAGTGAACGTTTGGCCAGCATAAGTTAATTGTACATAACCGTCCGTTATTGCATTATCATCACAAGTATTAAAATTGCCAATAACAGTTTCAGCAATTATATCTGCATTTTCTGGTACAATTACTGATAGGCTAGAATCTGATGTAAATGGGCCAATTGTCTGAGAATAAAGTGGTTCATTTCCACAGATATCATAACTAAAAATACGTAACTCTAAAGCTTCTCCGCTAGGCACAAAACCACATACTTCTCCGTTGTCATTTATATAACCACCACGCGTACCAAAAGTAGCACTTGTAATACTTGCATAAAGATTGCTTAATGGATTATTTTCGTTGTCTGTCGCTGATACGCAAAGTGTAATAGCTTCAGCAGGTATGTCGCAATTCCAAAAAGAAAAGTGAGCTACAGTGCCAACATACATATTACCTTGTAAAGTTGCTTGTCCTTCTTCTTTCCAATAGCCATTATCTTCATCAAAATACCAAAGCGGAATGCTTGCAGGTGCTATTCCCATTAAACTTGGATCTAAAGGAATTTTAATTTCAGAAGTTGAGCCTTCTGGTAAATTTAAATCTTCACCATTTGTTCCTATTAATTCTACAGCTAACATTCCTAGTGTTTGCAACAAACGTTCAGCGCCTTCTTCATTTTCGGCATATAACATGCCTGGCATTTGCATAACCATATTTTCATCCGCAGGATCTAAGTGATGCATAATCACATCTACTGAACCAGAATAGACAGAACCATCTTCTTTTACAAAGTTTCCGTCAAAGCTCACAGAACTCCCATTGCCCAAAGTAACAGTTTCTGAATTTCCGCTATTAATGGTGCCAATGACTGTAGCTTCAAGCAACATAATGGTGACTTTGTTTGTGCCATTAGATGGAACCACTGCTCTAGAACCGTTTATATAGCCTGCTTTTTTTGCTTTTACGAAACCAAAACGTTCTTTTACATTGGCATCGTTAATAATAAAAATACCGTTGCTATCTGTAGTTGCAGTTTCATTACCAATAGTAATCGTAACTCCTTCAATAGGATTTTTGTTCTTATCAATAACATTACCAAGAAAATTTCTTGAGATGTTATTACCGAAGTATTCAGAAAATGTTTCTGGTATAATCTCTTGTTGTTCTCCACCTCCAGAATCGCCATCATCTTGTTGACAAGATGTAATTAAGAATGTAGAAAACAAAAGCACTAAAATAAGATTTGGAAATTTTTTAATGTTTTTCATAAGGTATTGATTTAATCGATTTTTATTCATCAGAGTAATTCATCTCTTTATTATTAAACAGTTTTAGTTGTTAAACTCCTACCTAAATGGTTGAAAATTATTGTATAATTATAAAACCCTCATAAAGTTGATTTATGAGGGTTTTATATATTTTAATTTAGCCTTAAGATGTCGAAGTTAATTTTCGCCATATCAACTTAGTTATTTTTTTCCAAGTAAATAAATCGGTACTTTAATTATTTTTTAAGCCTTTAGCAGTTCTATCTTCTTTGCTAGGAGGTGGTACAGAAATAGCCGGATTCGTTTTTAGTAGTTTCATTACTTCTACAACGACTTTTTCCATTTGAGGATCACGTCCTTGACTTAAAATATTAGGGTTATCCCAAACTGCAAAATCTGGTTTTACACCAATTCCTTCTGCAAACCAATCTCCATTGTTTAAATATAATCTAGCACCAGGCACAGTTATGCGACCACCATCAATTAAACGATGACCAGTAGCGGGACCTACCAGTATTCCCAAAGTTCTTTCTCCGACAATAGGACCGCCATTTAGTTCTCTAAAAGCCCAAGGCAGACCATCGCCACCAGAACCAGCCCAACCATTAATAAGCATGCCCATTGGACCAGTATTTGTTTTGTTTGGTGCCGTAGTTTGTTTACCATGGCGCCAATATAAATTATAAATAGAAGGGCGTTTTAATAATTCTAAAAAACGATCAGCCAATTGACCACCTCCATTAAAACGTTCATCAATAATAAACCCTTCTTTATCTAGTTGGCCATAGAACATCTTAACCAACTCTAATTGTCCTTGTCCACTAGTGTTAGACATATAAATATATCCTAGTTTACCACCAGATAATTTTTCTACCATTTTTCTGTTAGACTCTATCCATTCGTGATAACGAAGAGTGCTTTCTTCACGCTGTGTAAGACATTTAATAACATAATTTTTAGCATCAGAAATTTTGCCAGTTTTGCTAATACTTAAAGAAATAGTTTTACCAGATAAGCCATCGAAAGCAGCATAAGGCTCTTTGTTTGTGCTTACGTCCATTCCGTTAACTCCGAGAATATATTCTCCAATATTAATATCTACTCCTGGTCGATCAAACGGAGAACGTACTTCTGTATCCCAAAGCGCAGGTTTAACAATTCTTTTGATGCGATATTTATTGTTGTGTAATTCAAAATCAATGCCCAAAAACCCTGTTCGAATAAAATTAACGCTCTCAGAATCACCTCCGGAAGCATAGGTGTGTCCTGCGCTTAATTCAGCGTTTAGATTAGATTGAATATTCGTAACGTCCCAACGTGTTCTAGCATCTTCAATTAGTGCACCATAACGAATTCTTAGCTCATCCCAATCTACTTGTTGCATATCACTGTCGTAGAAGAAATCGCGATGTCTCCTCCAAGTATCATTAAATATTTGTATCCATTCTTCTTTTGGATTCCATTGCATTACCATATTTTTAGTAGAGATAGGGTCTTCAATTTTTTGTTTAGGAGCAGGCTTTATAATTCCATATTTCCCACTGCTTCTTACAATTAAAGATGTATTGTCTGCCGTTGGTTTTACACTTTGAATATTATCTATTATGGTTTCTTCTTCAAGCTTTTTTAAATTAAAGAGTTTTAATGAAGGTTTATTGTCGCGATCACCTGTAATCGGATATCTTGTATAAACAATTTTACCATCAAAAGCATGTGGCGATCCTAAATTCCCCGATTTAGTGGGCAAAATTGTAATTCTACTTTCAATATTACTCCAATCTATTACAAGTGGAATTTTCATTTTTTTATCCTCTTTTTTGTCTTCTGATTTATCAGAAGAGGCAATTTCCACTTCATCATTTTTTGGAAGCAACAAGTATGGAGCTTCTTTAGTTAGACTCAAGGCTGCTAACTGACTATTATTGGGATATATCCATGTGCCATCACCTAATCCACTATATGAGGCGTTAAAAGTTCTATCGGTAAGGTAAAACAGATAGCTGCCATCGGTACTAAAAACTGGATCCCAATCTGAATAGAATCCACTAGTAACTTGATGAACTTTGTTTTCTGTTAAATTATAAACAAATATTGCATTGTTCTGATTATTAATAGTTTTAGTATAAGTAATCCATTTAGAGTCGTGAGACCAATTAAAAGAAAATCCAAATCTTCTACCATGACCATTATTAAAAATGTTATCATCAATTTTTGTTACACTTTTTGAGGTCACATCAACGAGGTTGATATCATTTTTTTCATCAATAAAAACTATTTTTTTACTGTCTGGTGACCAATTTAAACTATAACCAAAGCCACTCTTACGATTTGTAAGTTTTGTAGTTTTCTGGGTCGCTGTATTTTGCAAATGAATCTCATATTCGCCAGATTGGTCACTCCACCAAGCTATATGTTTACCGTCTGGAGACCATGATGGATTTTGGTCAAAAGCACCACTAGATTGAGTAAGGTTAACTACATATCCGTCTTTAGCAGGAACATTGAATAACTCACCTCGTGCTTCAAAAACTATTCTTTTTCCATCAGGCGAGGCAGTCATATTTTGTATACTGCTTCCAACATTTTTCATTTTTGGAATTTCTACTGACAAATCACTGACTACAGTTACAGTAACCGCTTTGTGTTTTTCTGTTTTAAGATCCATTAAGTGCAATGTTCCACCTGCTTCAAAAACTAAATCGTTGGAACTAGCAGAGATGTAGGTAATGTCAAAATCAGTAAAACTGGTAATTGCTCTAATGCTTTTGTCTTTGACACTATAAACCCATATATTTCTTCGCATTTCTTTATCTCTATCTGATAGAAAATAGATGTTATCACCAGACCAAGATGGTTTTCCATCATTTGCATGGTCGGTAGTAATTTTTTCAGCTTTGTTCTTTTTTATATCGTGAATAATAACATCAGAAGTTAACCCTCCTCTATATCTTTTAAAAGGATAATTTTCGGTAATCTTAGTGATATATGCTAACTGATTGCCATCATCAGAAAAACTTGCTAATTCACCATAAGGAATAGCCATTTTTTCTGGCATCCCACCTTTTTTTGAAATAAGAAAGAATTGTTGTGTTCTTGGTGTATTTATTTCTCGTCTAGAAGCAAACAAGATTCTTTTACCATCAGGATGCCAATCTAGCATGCGATCGGGAAATGAAGCATAGGTTAAGCGTTTTGGGACACCACCATTAACTGGCATAACATAGACATCAAGATTGCCATTATAACTTGCAGTAAAAGCAATTTCTGATCCATCGGGCGAAAATTTAGGGTACGATTCTTCGCCTTGCGAATGTGTTATTTGAATTGCTTGACCACCAGATTTTGGCATAACCCAGATATCACCACCATACACAAATGTAATTTGCGTGTCTGATACATCTACATAGCGCATCAATTTTGCATTAATCTGGCTAAATGAAGTTAAGGTAGTAATAGCTAAGAGGAGCGTAATTAATAGTCTCATAATTAATAATTTTGGTTATTATGTTAGGAAATAATAGTGTAGGTATTTTAAATAATAGAAATGTCGGTGGACACCAAAGTTAACTTTTTTAAGTTGATTTTGGAATGTAAAAGCCTAAAAAAAACCCTCATAACGATCAAGTTATGAGGGTTTCATATACTATTACTTTAGACTTTAAATAGTGAATGCAGTTTTTACCTTATCAACATAGTCTAGTTTTTCCCATGTAAACAATTCAACATCTATAGAAACAGGCTCTCCATAAGGTCGTTCAAAAGTTTTAGTGACTACTTCATGAGTTCTTCCCATGTGACCATAAGCAGCAGTTTCACTATAAATAGGTTGACGTAATTTTAAACGACTTTCAATTGCAGATGGTCGCATATCAAATATCTCAGATACTTTTTTTGCAATTTCACCATCTGTATAATTGAGAGGGCAAGAGCCGTAAGTATCTACAAAAATCCCCATAGGTTCTACCACACCAATAGCATAAGATACTTGTACTAAAATCTCATCGCATAATCCGGCAGCCACTAAATTTTTGGCAATATGTCTTGTCGCATAAGCAGCACTTCGATCTACTTTACTTGGGTCTTTACCAGAAAATGCTCCACCACCATGTGCGCCTTTACCACCATAGGTGTCAACAATAATTTTACGACCTGTTAAACCCGTATCGCCATGAGGTCCACCAATAACAAATTTACCAGTTGGGTTTATATGATATTTAATATCACTATTAAATAAAGGTTTAATATGATCGGGTAATTTTGCAACAACTCTCGGAATTAAGATATCAACTATATCTTTTCTGATTTTTGCTAACATTGCCTCATCAGCATCGAAATCATCGTGTTGTGTAGAAACTACAATGGCATCAATACGTTGAGGTGTATTATCGTCACTATATTCAATAGTCACCTGGCTTTTAGAATCTGGTCGTAAATAGGTAATCTCTTTATTCTCTCGACGTAATTTGGCTAATTCTTTTAAAATTCTGTGAGACAAATCTAAAGCTAAAGGCATATAGTTGTCGGTTTCGTTTGTAGCATAACCAAACATCATACCTTGGTCACCAGCACCTTGCTCTTCTTTAGAAGCTCTATCTACACCACGATTAATGTCTTCTGATTGTTCGTGTATAGCAGAGAGTACTCCACAAGAATTTCCATCAAACATGTACTCACTTTTGGTATAGCCTATTTTATTAATTGTATCTCTAGCTATCTTATGTACGTCTAGGTAGGTGTTAGATTTTACTTCTCCTGCAAGAAAAACCTGTCCTGTAGTTACTAAAGTTTCACAAGCGACTTTAGACTCTGGGTCAAAGGCTAAAAAATTGTCAATTAAAGCATCACTTATTTGATCCGCGACTTTATCTGGGTGGCCCTCGGAAACACTTTCTGAAGTAAATAAATATGGCATAAATCCTATTTTTAGGTTATAGTTGTTTTATGTAATCTTTATAGATTGCTTGGTCGCTAGAGAAGTGTTATACTTACTGCTTTAGCATTTTTGTTTCGGCTGAATTTTATCAGCGTTAGAGGTTGCAATCAGACAAATTTTTCCTCTAAATTTTGAAGGTACAAAAGTAGAAAAATAAAATGGAACGTAAACTGATAATATAAGTTTTGTAAAAAAGACCTAGATTTACAGTATGCTTTCAAAGAAAACAAAATACGGAATAAAAGCTTTGGTTTATTTGGCTAAACAAGAAGATCGTATTCCTGTACAGATTTCAGTAATTTCTAACACAGAAAATATTTCTCTAAAATTTTTAGAAAGTATATTATTGACTTTAAGAAAAAACGGAATCTTAGGCTCTAAAAAGGGTAAAGGAGGAGGTTATTATTTATTAAAGGATCCAAAAGATATTCCGATGACAACCGTAATGCGATTTTTAGAAGGTCCAATTGCCATGGTGCCATGTGTTAGCCTAAATTTCTACGAAAAGTGTGATGATTGCCCAGATGAAAACACTTGTGCAGTACATAATGTAATGCTTAAAGTACGAGATAAGACCTTAGAGATACTTAGAAATACAACCTTAGCAGATATATCTAATTGAAGAACCCTCATTTTTTCACCTTAATTTTTTCATAATTAGTGCAGGTTATTTACAAAATAATATTTAGGTTTGCATTATATTCTACTAAATCTATAGGGTAATAAGGGTAATAACAAATTATGGATAGCGCAATACACACAGATTTAAATTTAGAAAAGGAAGAAAAAGTTTCTAAAGATTCTCAAGAAAACATTAAAAGAAGCATTGTAAAGACGATTAGTTGGCGAGTCTTAGGTACATTGGCTACAGTTGTCATTTCATACCTCATTACAGGTACTTTGGCATTAGCTTTTTCAATTGGAGGTATAGAACTAGTTTCTAAAATGGTGCTTTATTTCTTTCATGAACGTGCATGGAACAATATTAAATGGGGAAAATAATGGTACTAAACTTAGAACAAATAAACAAGAACTTAGAAGGCAAATCGCCAGTTGAAATTGTGGACTGGGCATTGAGTGTTGCAAAAAGCCCTCTCGTTACAACAAACTTTAGACCTTATGAGGCAGCAATTTTGCATGTTACCAATAAGGCAAATAAAGAGATAAAAGTAATTTGGTGCGATACAGGATATAATACTCCAAATACTTACAAGCATGCTGAAGCATTGATTGAGCAATTAGGTCTTAATATAAAATTGTATGTCCCTAAACAAACCGTTGCACATCGTAATGTGGTTATAGGAATACCAAGTGTAGATGAGCCCTCTCATAAATTATTTACTGAGCAAGTGAAACTCGAGCCTTTTAAAAGAGCTATGACTGAGCATCAACCAGACGTGTGGTTTACAAATTTACGTAAAGGACAAACTGTTTTTAGAAACAGTATAGATATCGTATCTCAAGATAAAAATGGTGTCCTTAAAGTGAGTCCATTTTACAATTATTCGGATGAAGCTTTAGATCTGTATTTAGAAGAATATCAGCTTCCAAATGAATTTAAGTATTACGACCCAACAAAGCAATTAGAAAACAGAGAATGTGGATTGCACGCATAAAACTGATAGTATGAAGAATACAATAAATATAAATCCATTAGAAAACGAAGCCATTTACATCTTTAGAGAAGTTGCGGCTCAATTTGAGCGTCCTGTGCTTTTATTTTCGGGTGGTAAAGATTCAATAACCTTAGTGCGTTTGGCACAAAAAGCCTTTTATCCTGCAAAGATTCCATTTCCTTTAATGCATATTGATACAGGTCACAATTTTCCTGAAACAATTGAATTTAGAGATAGATTAGTTGAAGAACTCGGGTTAGAATTAATCGTTAGAAATGTACAAGACTCAATTGATGAAGGTAAGGTAAGAGAGGAGTCTGGTAAGTATGCAAGTAGAAATGTATTGCAAACCACAACGCTTTTAGACGCTATTGAAGAGTTTAAGTTCGATGCCTGTATAGGTGGAGCTCGTAGAGATGAAGAAAAAGCTAGAGCTAAAGAACGTATTTTTTCTGTAAGAGACGATTTCGGGCAATGGGATGAAAAAAACCAACGTCCCGAATTATTCGATATGCTGAATGGGCAAATAGAATTAGGACAAAATGTTCGTGTATTTCCTATTTCTAACTGGACAGAATTAGACGTTTGGTCTTACATTCAAAAAGAACAGATAGAGATTCCTTCAATCTATTTCGCACACACAAGAGCAACATTTCTAAGAGATGGCTTAATATGGTCCGCAGAAGATGCTGTAGTTTACAGAGAAGATGACGAAGAAGTACAAGAACGTGAAGTGAGATTTAGAACCGTTGGTGATATGAGTTGTACAGCAGCTGTACTTTCAGATGCTTCAGATATTAGCAGTGTAGTGCAAGAAATAAGAGAGTCCACAATATCAGAACGCGGTGCAAGAATAGATGATAAGCGCTCAGAAGCGGCAATGGAAAAACGTAAACAACAAGGTTATTTTTAAAATTTGCTTAACAAATTTAGCGCTTAGCCACTAGCAATAATTAAAAAGAATAAAAATTAAGCTAATAGCCAAAGGCTAAAAGCCAACAGCCAATAAAAATGGAAGTATTAAAAATAGCAACAGCAGGAAGTGTAGATGATGGGAAAAGTACTTTAATAGGAAGACTGCTTTACGACACAAAATCATTAACATCAGATAAATTAGAAGCAATAGAAACTAAAAGTCGTCAACTTGGTTACGATTATTTAGACTTTTCTTTAGCTACAGACGGATTAGTTGCAGAAAGAGAGCAAGGTATTACAATAGATGTGGCGCATATTTATTTTTCTACAATTAACAAAAGTTACATTATAGCAGATACACCAGGTCATGTAGAATATACCAGAAACATGGTAACAGGCGCATCAACATCTCAAGCAGCAATAGTTTTAATTGATGCAAGAAAAGGTGTTATAGAACAAACCAGCCGCCACTTTTTTATCAATAATTTATTGAGAATTAAAACGGTTATCGTAGCTATAAACAAGATGGATTTAGTTGATTTTTCTGAAGAAAAATATAACGCTATCAAAGCAGATTTTGAAACTTTGATGAACAAGAGAGATTATCAAGATCAGAATATAACATTCGTGCCAGTGAGTGCTTTAAAAGGGGATAATGTTGTTAATAGATCTAAAAACACACCTTGGTACAAAGGAGAAACATTATTAGAGAATCTAGAAAATATTGATAATCAAGATATCTACAATTCTGGCACACCAAGATTTCCTGTACAATATGTAATAAGACCAAAAACTGAAGAGTTTCATGATTTTAGAGGTTATGCAGGTAAAGTATATGGAGGAGAATTAAGTGTTGGTGATGCTATTGTGGTTTTACCATCTCAAACAAAATCAAAAATCAAATACATTCACTTTTACGATAAAAAAGTAACAATGGCTCCAAGACGTTCTTCTGTTTTAATTACACTTGAAGACGACGTAAATATTAGTAGAGGAGATATGATCGTTAAAGAAAAGAACCAGCCAACAGTAGGAAAACAGTTTACAGCAACAGTTTCTTGGATGGATTCTCAAAATCTAATCGTAGGAAAGAAATATATAGTGCAACATGGAGTTAATAAAGTGTTTGCAAAAGTAGATCAGATTCATCATAAAATAAACCCAGATTATTCTGGTGTAGATGAGACTGTAGATGCTTTAAAAATGAATGATATCGCAACCGTTTCCTTTAAACTAAACAAGCCTATTTTTTACGATGCTTTTAAATCGCATAGAACAAATGGTTCTTTCATTCTAATAGATTCACAATCTAACAATACTGTTGGAGCAGGATTTATCCAATAACAAGTTATTCAAAGTTTTAGAACAGAACTAGAAAATTCTACACTAGAAAACATGTCATTGAGTTAGCAAATAAAATGGAGTTTTTTTATAATATAAAAATTCCGATGTCATGTTTAACCAGAGGTGTTTATGGTAATTGACAAGAGGGTGGGCAAATGAGTAGTATTAATACTTTAAACCTAAGTTAGACTCAAAATTTGGTGAAAAAGAACTAATTGCGCTGTGTTTCCTGTTTAAAATTTAACCCTAGGTTTCTATTCTTGAAACGAATAGACGGTAAGCCTAAAAACTAAATAGGTAATAAAAATCACCAAAAGTTCTATGTCTAGAATGTTTAGTATGGGCTATATATTGAAGTAGTTTTAATTCGTAATAAGTTTTCTATTGCATGTTTTACGTTAATTATTATATTTTTG
>TARA_R110002124_G_scaffold38563_1_pt1 | contig 24535 bp, 22 predicted proteins | sample TARA_R110002124 | Tara Oceans TARA_R110002124 (sample SAMEA4397445) | marine metagenome | biome: Polar Biome; feature: [SRF] surface water layer (ENVO:00010504); material: water (ENVO:00002006), including particulate matter (ENVO:01000060) such as... | depth 5 m
CAACTTAACTTGTGCATCAACTTCTTCTTTGGCTTTCTGTTCTGCCAACAATATAGCTAGTGCATCAGCTTCTTCTTTAGCCTTTTTCTCTGCTATTAGCCTAGCCTTAGATTCAGCTTCTTGTATTGATTTTTCTTCAGTATCAATTTTGGCTTGAGCTTCTGCTTCAAGTTTAGATTTCTCTTCGTCTTCTATGTCTAACTTAGCTTGCTTTCTTCTTTTTACAGCTCTTTCTCTGATACCTTCAAGCTCTTCTTGCGACATTTCTGCTACTGCATTTCTTTTTTTAGAAAATAATCCACTTACTTTTTCATCTCCACTATATACATATTTCTTTTTAGCTATAAATCTGTAAGCCAAAGTAATTTCGTGAGAGGATCCAAATTCTACTAATTCTCCTATAGATTTTTCTATATTATATTCTAAAGCAATTTGCTTTGTAATATTTAGTCCAATTCCTCCAGAAACACCATACACATTATTATAACCTAATTGTAGCCAAAGCCCTTTAGGAACATTTATCATAGCGAGTCCAGAGATAATAGTTTCGTCTTTTCTGAATTCTGATCTAAGTATGGTTGTAAACTTAGTGTCGTCGAAAAAACCTCGACCATTAAAATAGCCTGTATGCATCACATGTGCCTGTATACCTTGTTTTGGATTGTCCTCAATAAGCATAGATGACTCTAAATTATATAGAACAAGGTTGTTTACTGATACACCAAAATCTAAAAACTCTGTACCATAGTTAATCCCAGGATTTACAGTAAGTAAAAAATTTGATGGTACGTTTTGTAATGCAGGATCATCAAAATTTGTAATTACATTAGACATATTTATGCCACTTTTATAGGCTCCGACATTAAGTCCAAATGTTAAGTTACTATCTGTATTTAACTTTACATTATAAGCGAAATTTAATAAGCCACCAAATGTCGTTAAAACACCATAATTTTGTTGAAACACAGCTAATCCAGCACCAACATTTTCAGAAAAACGACCAGAAAAACTGGCTATATAAGTTTCTGGTGCATTTTCAAACTGCGTCCATTCTTTTTTATTGCTAATATTAAAGTACTTATTTTGCTCTCTAACAAAGCTAAATGTTGGGTTAATAGCATAGCGATTAAACACTAATGAGTTTCTTATTGGTAAGTCTAAAGAAACCACACCATCATCTTCTTGAGGAAAGACCATCTGTACAAAACAGAATATTATTAATATGGTCAAAAGATACTTTTTCATATTACTTTACTATCGTTATAGAACCTAGTTTTGTTTTTAGATCTGCAGTCGTAATGATATAATAATATAAAACGTTAACGTTTGTTAGATCTAATGCATTTTCTGGCCAATTATTTTGATAATTAATGGTTTGAAAGACTACTTGGCCACGATCATTTAAAATTTGAACTTCTGTATTTGTGCCAGTGACATATTGTTGGGGAATAGTCCAAGTATCATTGATGCCATCTCCGTTAGGACTGATAACATTAGGAATCTTAGGTACATCTGGAAAAGGATCAAATTCTTCTTGTACCACAAACACATATTCCTTTGATGCTGCACATCCTACCGTTTCTGTAATGACAATTTTATAATCACCAAATTCTGTTGCTTGGTATGTGTCTGTTGATTCTCCTATGATTAATGAGTTATTAAAATACCATTCAAATTCTGGATTATTTGCAGTCGTTGTAACGGTTACCATTAAGGTTTCTCCATCTTCAATTATATTTACTTCATCAACATTTAGTGAACTATCAAATAATTCACTTACTAAATCTATTGATCCTGAAGCTGAACAGTCACCTAAATCTACTTGAACAGAAAAGTTGCCTGACTCATTAGTTTGATACATTTGTGCCGTAGCATCAGGTATAATGACTCCATCTTTAAACCACATGTAGCTATTTCCGCCTATGGTATTTAAAGTCGTTAAACCTTGCTCAGGACAATATGGATTTCCTAAACTTGAAGAAATAGTAATATCGGCCTCACCAGAAGTTGCTTCACTAATGGTAACACGATTTGAAAACGAATCTGATGTACAAGATCCATAATTAGTTTCGGCAAAATAGGTACCTTCAACATTTACTGATAAAGAAGAACCTTCGTCAACAAAAACAGATGTTGTGGAGCTCGTTTCTTTATACCAGTTAAAAGTAAGACTTGGGTAGAGTAGAGGTGAATCGTTAGCTCCTGTACCCGGATTATCAATAGTTAAAAGATAGCTTCCACCTGTACAATAAGCGCCTGTTGACACTAAATTATTGATAGTAAATGGCGAATCTTGCAATTTATAATATGCGGCAAAATTTTCTGAACCTGAGCTTGTAGCAACTGGTGAACTACTTTTAATTCTAATTTTATAATTTTCTCCTGCTGTAGTTTCGGGTAATGAAAAACCGAGCATTGCTGGAGATGTCGTTATGGATCCGGCTGCAGAAGTAAATACAACTGTTGGGTCAGAAAAAACACCATCTGCATCTGAGAGTTCTATGGTAAACTGATTTGTAGCGTTTAATTGAGATTCTGGAGAAAAGACAAAAGTAGTGCTATAAGTATTAAATGACTCACTGGCACAAGCCTGGCTAAACCCTAAATTAGGCGTGCCAATAACTATTTGAGCGCCTACATGCTCTTGCAAAGCAAGAACTAGTAAGCAAAGCAAAAAAAGTCTTTTTACTATAGTGATTTTATACATGCGGTTGTAATTGTAATTATCTATTCTATAAGCATTATTTATTGAGGTATTTTGCTAATAAATCCAAATGATTTTATTGTAATTGAAAGTTATATTGTTTTAGTCTTCATCTTCAATAAGATCATTAGAAGCAATGATTTTATTCACTCTTAATCTAAAATCTGGATATTTTGCACTTTCAGCTTCTATGAATGTTTCATAGTCTGGTCCTTTAGAATATAAGTTGTTAAAAGCTCTACTGCCATACCAACTTTCTAAATCATCATTATTGGTATAACCTTTTCGAAAAATATTTCCTTCACAATTATTAAAATAAGTTCTAGTAAACGCTATTTTTTCCAAGTTCTCATTATTAATTTTAATTTTATCGTCTAAAATTACAGCTGGATTGAAACCAGAAATAACGCTTTTATCAATTGTAAATGAAGCATCTTCTCCTATATAGATAGCTTCTTGCACTAAACCAATTTTAATATCAGAATCTAAATCATCTGAAATATTAACCAAGGTTAAGTTTTCTGCACTAACATAAGTTGAATTCTTAGTAGAATCTACATTTTCAATATCGTCATAAGACGAAACGTACATACATCTTGATCCATCTGCGCTAGACACATAAGGAGATCTAACTGCTAAAGAATTAACAATATTACATTGTGTACCATTATTAAATTCGTAGTCATTCTTACTAGATCTAAAAGACACCATTTTAACTAGTACAAGTTCACCACCAAGTATATTAAATGAATTTCCTTCACAATAACTTACCATTACATTAAATAGTGTGGTTTTTAGACCTACACCTGCTAATGTAAGTCCATTAAAATTTCCATAGTTTCTGGTTTTTTTGCCTGCATATTCTATTCTTACAAATTTTAAACTACCAGAATCACTGAGAGGATTCTCACCTCCATAACTGATACTTTCAAAAGATGAAGGACGTAAACCATAATCTATAGCAGTTTTGTTTCCAAAAAGATTTGTAGGCGCATCACCTAATATAAAGATGCCTCCCCAATCTCCAGGTTTTTTATCACTCTTGCTAGATGTAAAAACAATAGGGTCGGTTTGTGTACCTTCTGCGATAATTTTAGATCCCTTACTGATTATAAGAGAGCCTTTAGTTTTAGAATCACCAAGGATTACTGTCCCAGGTTCTATTGATAGTGTAGCATTGTTTGTAACAAACACGTCACCTAATAATAGGTATGTATTGCTTTTAGATAATTGTATGTCTTGAGAAATATTACCACTTAATATTTGAGTCGGTTCGCTATAATCCTTCTGATTTGGTTTAAACTCTGTCCAAGAATTTAACCAATTGTTATAGCCAATTATTCCTTTTTCTTGCTGTGCAAAAGTATTACCAATTAGTAAAAAAAAGATGAGTGCGGTTAAAGTGAAATTTTTCATAGTCGTTAGATTCGTTTGTTTAGATTAATTACTTTTAACTATTGAATTCAAATATAAAAATTTTACCTACGAAATACAAATATTATCGATAAAATACGCTATTTTGTGATGTATTTAGGTTTTTTCCTACAAAATTATAGTAATTTACAATAAATAAGCATTTAAGAATAACTACTTGCTAATCAATTGTTTGTTTAAAATGTAAAGAAATTAAAAAACCTTGACTAAAAATAGTCAAGGTTTTAATAAATAAAAACTATAAAAACTAACTAATCTTTCTTAAAGTCTTCGTAGGTGTGTAGTGTTTTTAATGTAGATTCATAAAACAATATGGCAGAAATTAAATCTGTAGTATCCGAGTAGGGCAATATTTTCTTTTGAAACTTAATAGTGCTCTCAAAATAAGTGTCTGATGCTTCTATATTTTCTTTTAAAGCTTTCTTATTGTCTTTAGTTTCAGGAATTCCTAGAGATTCCATAGTTATACCAGGTTTTGTTGCAAAAGCTATATTTGGTAATATATTAACGATGACTTCTATACGTTCTATATATAAAACAAGTAAATCACCTTTTTTCATTTTTTCTAAATTATCTCTACTGTGATATTTAGCAATGTTTACTTTACCACTAATTATACTCTGAGATTCTCCTTTTTTCTGTGCAAAACCTATGTTTATTATTAGAAAAAACATAGCGCTAAAAAGAGTGAATTTTGTTTTCATGTTCATCATTTTTAATTAATCTTATTGAAACAAATCTATACAATTAATTAAATAAAACAATTAAAATATCATTTTTTTAGTAAAATTATTTAACACTTTAAATACATATATCATAGATAAATTGCGTAAATAGTGGATTAAAAGCATATTTAATCGACGAAACGCGCTATTGAAATTTAACATAAATATGACAGATTTAAACACAAAAAAGAGTTAAATAACAAACTAAATTTATAGATTTTAGGCAAAAAAAGTATCTACACGTTATTTTTTTTTGCTTTTTTAGCAATCAAATTTTACTGTTTTGAATAGGTTAAATTATATTCAAAAATTGATATTTTAATTGAAGCCTCATAGTAAAGTTTTTACTTGTCCTTTTTCACTCTATATCCATTAAATTTTTATTGTTCTGCGTTTATTATTTATGAAAACTCACAGATAAGGAACAGTATTTCATCGGCATTTTTTGCAAAAGCATTCAATTCATCGTAAAATCTATGCATTCATGTCTTTTTTAGTGGATTATAGTATGAATCTTGGATTTTTGGTATTCCCAAAATTTATTAACCTATGAAAAATCTACTTTCAATCTTTTGTGTTATTTGTTTATACAGTGCATTAAATCCTATAAATGCTCAGATGGAAACACTTATTTCAGATAAGGAAAGTCCTATTTATGATCGTTTAGAAAATCAATTAACTAATACTGATACCATTCCTGAATATAGGTCTAAATCAAATAAACTAAAATTAACTGGTATTATATACGAAAGCGATGGAGTAACACCCGCAAAGAATGTTATCCTATTTATTGAACAACCTAATGAAAATGGTGATTTTGAACTGAGAAATAAAGGTGATAGACGTTATGTATTCCATAGAAGTTGGGTAAAAACTGATACTGATGGCAGATATACATTTTACACCTTTGTACCTGGCAACGATAGGCGTTATAATCAGTTGCAGCAAATATTTCCATTAATTAAAGAATCATCAAAACAAGCATATCAGTTAGAGACATTTCTATTTGATAATGACCCATTATTAACTAAGCGTTGTCGTAAACAAATTGCTAAGAAGAGTGATCCTGCAAGAATTATGAAGTTAAAGCAAGTGGATGATTTATTAATCGCGGAAAAAAATATTGTATTGGCTTCTACTGAAGTTAAAACCAAATAAGATATTATTTTGAACCGCTTACTTAACAGTAATATAGGCTAACTCATCTGAGTTGGCTTTTTTTATACTACTTATTAATTTCAATAGGTTAGGACTGCTTATTCTATAAAAACCTTAGTCAACTCAACATCGTCAAATTTCAGTTGCAGTATTACATTTCATCTTTTATAAACGAATTTGAAACAAATGAGTGTATTATAGCTAAAAACAAGAAAAACATATTTAAAGACACTATACAATCAGAGAAATAATCACTTTTATTTATGTTGAGACAAGAGATTAAACATTTATAAATTCTTAACTGCAATTAGATATTTACTGATTAATCAAATAATTATTTAGAAATAAATCAATGTAAAAGGGTATAAATCAAAAAAATGGTAGCATCTTTGCTTTTCAATTAGTATTATAAATTAAATTACATTACAATGAGTAAAGGAACAGTAAAATTCTTCAATGACGCTAAAGGTTTTGGATTCATTACAGAAGAAGGAGTTGACAAAGATCACTTCGTACACATTTCTGGATTAGTAGACGAAATTCGTGAAGGCGACCAAGTTGAATTCGATTTAGAAGAAGGTAAAAAAGGATTAAATGCGGTAAACGTAAAAGTTATCTAATACATATACTTCTAGTTTTATAAAAGCCCATCAAAAATTTGATGGGCTTTTTTATGTTTATTTATATAATTAATCCTTAGTCTTTATTGGTTTTAACCGTATAACACCAAAAGTATCCAAAAGTTTTATGATGATGTAGGTGGTATCAATCTCATACCATTTTACACCAAAATTAGCTCTGCTTGCATTCTCATGATGATTATTATGATAACCTTCACCCATCATTAAAAAGTCAAATCGAAAGAGATTTTTACTGGTGTTTTTCATTTTAAAGTTTACATAGCCATAAATATGACCAAACCAGTTAATAATTACACCATGTATTGGTGCCATTAAAAACGTTATTGGTAATAATAGCCATTGCCACCATGCAGTTACAAAATATACAAAGAATAAAATATAAAGTGTTATCCAGAGCAATCTCGAAAAGCGCGAACTTGCAAATCTATCAAACCCTTTCCATTGTGGTACGTTTTTAGTAAAACGCTCGTCTATTGAAACTCGTTGTTTATTAATATCTTGATAAATGGTTTTTGTTTTCCACATCATCGCAAATGCATTAGTATCATACGATGGAGAATGCGGATCTTTTTCTGTATCTGTATAGGCATGGTGCATACGATGCATAACACCATAACCATAAGCGCTTAAGTAACTTGAACCTTGAAAAACCCATGTAAAAATAAAAGTTAAGCGCTCCATGGTTTTAGACATTGTAAAGACCTGATGTGCTGCATATCGATGCAAAAAGAATGACTGAAAAAATAAGCCTCCATACCAAAGCATTAAAACAAAAATAACAACCTCCATAATTTTTTTGGCAAAGATAATTTGATGTTCTATTATAAACAATGAACCTAAATCAATTAAAATGCCTTTTATAAACGTCTTCTAATTCTACTTAAAGCTTGTGGTGTCACACCAATATAAGAACTGATGTATTTCAGCGGAATTACTTTTATAAGTTCGGGACGCTCTTTAAACAGCTTAGTATAGCGTTCTTCTGCTGTAAGATTTAATAAATTTTGCTCTCGCTTAGATTTTATTAGAAAGAGACGTTCTGCTGTTAATCTACCAATTAGGTTTCCAATTTGGGTATTGTTATAAACCGCTTGCAGATCGTTATAGGTAATACTTAAAATAGTCGTTTCTGTAAGTGCTTGTAATTGATACGCAGAAGGTTTTTGTGTTAAGAACGAATCATAAGCACTAATAAACTGGTCTTTAAAGCTAAAACCAAATGTGATTTCCTTTTTTGGGTTTTCTTTAGGAATAAATAAACGCACTACACCAGCCTCAATAAATGAGATATGATTTTCTATAGCATTGATTTTTAAAAAAATCGCTTTCTTTTTAATCACTCGACGCTGTAACTTAGACATAAAAAAATCCCAATCTAATTGAGATATGGTAGCAATTTGATCTAAGTAAGATTTTATCTGTTGCACTATTTTTAATGCTAAAAATTATGCGAGCTAAGATACGGATTCATATTTCCATTAAAATAAATTTGAGAAAGAAACAACTATAACTTAAGACATTTTTTACAAACCCTATTATTTATACTATTTTTGTAATCTTAAATAAATAACATAAAGACCAGAAATGATGTTTAAAAATTTAATAAAAAAAATGTTTAGTTCTAAGAAAGGAACTGGTGCAAAAGAAGGTACCATAAAATTTTTTAATTACAAAAAAGGATTTGGATTTATAACCCTTAAAGACTCTGAAGAAGAGATTTTTGTGCATACAACAAACCTCATAGACAAAGTTAGAGATAACAATAAAGTTACATTTGACGTAGAAAAAAGCAAAAAAGGTTTAATCGCTACAAATGTGCGAGTGGTTAAAAAGTAAAATTTAACAACACTATATATAACCATCTTAATTGATGGTTTTTTTGTTTCTTAAAGTTTTTAACTTCTCAACTAACGTTAACACTACTCTTTATCACATTCAATAGAACAGTATTGTTACCTTTACCAAAATTATTTTTATGTCAAAACGTTTTTCCGATTTAGGGATTAATGAAAATCTACAAAAAGGCCTCGCTAATTTGCAGATTACTGTTCCTACAAATATTCAAGAAAAAGTAATTCCGTTGGTATTACATCAAAACGAAGATGTAGTAGCTTTGGCAAAAACAGGAACAGGAAAAACTGTAGCTTTCGGATTGCCTTTACTGCAATTAATCGATATTGAGAATAGCAATATACAAGCGGTTATATTAGCACCAACACGAGAATTAGGTCAACAGATCTATACAAATCTCGTAGCCTTTGCTGTGCATACACCTTCTATTTCTATTGCTACAGTTTGTGGTGGTATTCCTATTAAACCACAAATAGAACGTTTACAAAGTACTACGCATATAGTGGTAGCAACACCAGGTCGTTTGACTGACTTGGTAAAACGTAACGCTATTAATATTAAGGATATTACGTATTTTATTTTAGATGAAGCTGATGAAATGGTGAGTGCCTTAAAAGAAGACCTAGATGCTATTATTAAAGAAATCCCAAGAGCAAGGCGTACGTTATTGTTTACAGCGACTATGCCTGGCACTATAAAACAATTGGTACAGAATTATATGTCTAAGAAGGTGGTGCATATAGAAGCTGATATGGAAACAATTGGGCATCAAGGTATAGACCATCGGTATGTGGTTGTAGAGCCGATAGAAAAATTAGACGTCTTACTACATTTCTTAAATAAAAAAGAAGGACAACGTGGTATTATATTCTGTAAAACAAAAGCAGCTGTAAATAAACTGGCAAAGAATTTAGCTATTAATAAATTTTCATCTGGAGCGCTTCATGGAAGTTTAAGTCAAGGTATTCGTAATCGGATAATGGGTCAGTTTAGAGAAGGTCATATTGATATTTTAGTGGCTACCGATTTGGCGGCTCGTGGTATTGACGTTAAGGAGATTGCTTATGTGGTAAATTACCATTTACCAGATACTTATGATGCTTATGTACACAGAAGCGGCCGAACAGCAAGAGCAGGAGCAAAGGGTTTAGCAATAACTATTCTACAACAAGAAGAAGTCATTGATATAGCTGAATTTGAAGACGAATTAGGTATCAGTTTTAAAGAACACAAAAAAGCAGATGCACAAAGTATAGAAGAAAATAAAGCTTTGTTATGGGCAAAAAAAATATTTAAGACCAAACCGAATCGTAATATTTCTGAAAGCTTGAGAAAAGATATCCGAACCATTTTTCATCATTTAACCAAAGAAGAGTTGATAGAAAAAGTATTGGCACATCAATTAGAAGAAACAACTTTGGCTACACCAAAATTAGACAATTCTAAGAAAAAGAAAAATAAGAAATAGGTATGGTTCAATAGAACTTTATTAAGAAATTGCAAAAGATCGCGGCAGATTATGATGTTACAAAAGACGCTATCTATAGCAATAACAAAACTATAACCTATGATGTGGTTTTTGAGGCCAATGAAAATTATATTAAAGCTGTTTTTGATCATAACGGAACAATTCTAAGTTCTGAGGAGTATTATGAATATGTAAGAATTCCTAATGCTTTAATTAGCCAATTGGTTAAAGAATTTCCTGGATGGTCTTTTAATAAGAGTAATTGCACAATCATATATTCTAATGAAGGTGATGCAAAATTCCAATACACTGTAAAACTTAAAAAAGGAAATAAATCTAAATTGATTACAAATTAACCCTGACCATAATTATTAGTTCATTATAAAGGCAGCATCTTTTAGAGATGTTGCTTTTATTTTGTTTAATTCCCAAGAATGGTATTCTTACCTTTGCCCGAGAATTAAAAAAATAATTCTTACGAAAAGTCCTAAATCATTCGACTTTAAAAGAAAAAATAAGGAATAGTTATGGCAAATAGCATAAAAGAACAACAAGAGATTCTCGAAAAGTTGAATATTTACGCGCTCAATCCCATGCAAGAACAAGCCATGGAAGCAATTGATAAAAACGAGAAAACCATACTATTGTCACCAACAGGTACTGGGAAAACTTTGGCTTTTTTATTACCATTATTAGAACAGTTAGACCCTGAAAGTGAAGACGTACAAGCCTTAATTATTGTGCCTTCTAGAGAATTAGCCATTCAAATAGAAACCGTTATTAGAAATATGGGTTCTGGTTATAAAGCCAATGCCATTTATGGAGGTCGTTCTATTGCCAAAGATAAGATTGAACTAAAACATACACCTTTCATTTTAATTGGTACACCAGGACGTCTATTAGATCATTTTGAGCAAGCACGTTTTACTACCAAACACATTAAAACTTTAGTGATTGATGAGTTTGATATTTCTATAGAAGTGGGAGCAGAAGGTGAGATGAAACAGATTATGAGTTATTTGGCCAATGTCACTAAGCGCATACTAACGTCTGCAACACCTGGCTCTTCTATACCTAAATATTTAAATATGGTTGGTGCTAAAACCTTGAATTTCTTAACAGAGAAACCAAGTTCTAAACTCGAATTGAAGACTGTAGTTTCACCATCGGCAAACAAACACAACACTTTGGTAGATTTATTACACCATGTTGGTAGTGATCCTGGTATTGTATTTTGTAATAAAAAAGAGCGTCTCGAAGATTTAAGTCGCTTCTTAGATAAAAAGAACGTTGCACACACGTGTTTTCATGGTGGTATGGAACAACGCGATCGCGAGCGTGCTTTAATAAAATTAAGAAATGGTAGTGTGTCTGTACTTATTGCTAGTGACTTAGCCTCTCGTGGCATTGACATCCCAGAAATGAAATATATTATACATTACGAAATGCCTGAAGCAATTCAAGAATACACACATAGAAATGGACGAACAGCCAGAGTAAACTCTAAAGGAACGGCTTATTTAATAAAAGGCGATCGCGAAGTGTTTCCTGATTTTGTTGGAAAATCTCAAACTATTCGGATTAAAGAAGGGGGTGATATTAAACCACCATTTTGGATAACCCTATTTATTTCTGGAGGACGAAAAGATAAAATCTCTAAAGGTGATATTGCAGGTTTGTTTTTTAAGCAAGGCAATATAACTAAAGACCAATTAGGTGTTATTGAACTAAAACAAGATTGTGCCTTTGTAGCTGTACCTGTTAGTATTGCGGATGATTTGGTTGGCAAATTAAATAATGTACGTTTGAAGAAAAAGAAGGTTCGGGTTAGTGTTATTTAAATAGTCTATTTCGTTTTAATTTTGAGTTGTAATGCCTAATCTAATATCTGTTCAAGTGGTTTTTAAATAAAAAAAAACGAGAACAGTTTTAAAAACTTGAATTTTTTAATAAGCGTACTCTTAAATTCTTCTGATTATCTATACTATTTTCTAAGGTATAAGATACGCATGTAAATCATCAATATGATTGATTTTGCTATCTAAATAGTGTGCATTGGGATAATATGGGCTTTATTCACAAGGTTTCTATTATAAATTAATGAGTTATGTTTTCTATTAAACAAGAAATAAGGCGACCAAAATTTTAATAAGACATGTTAGAAGAGAAGTATAATATTTTAGGAATGGAAAATGAATTCTACATTACTTTTATAAATCCTTCTAATTAGAATTTTATATTCTTCAATATTTATCTGACTCCCTTCCCTACAATCAATTTTATTTTAATATTTTTTGACCACCTTTAATAAAATAGTAAAAACCTATTTATAATGGCGCTTTTCTTTATCTATAAATTTGTTTTATAAATATAGCTTCCCATTTTTTCATTAAAATGTTTAATTACTCAATAATTATTTATATTTTCGCATATACAGTATATACACTATTAACTGTATAGACAATTATAAAGTAATTATAGTAAATGAAAATAGTTATTTCAAATTCATCCTCAGAGCCTATATATGCGCAGATAGGTAGGCAAATTAAGGCTCAGATTATTTCAAGTGATCTTAAAGAAGGAGAAGGACTGCCATCTATTCGAAAACTAGCAAAGGAGCTTCACATTAGTGTAATTACTACCAAACGTACTTATGTAGAACTCGAAAAAGAAGGATTTATAGATACTGTTGGAGGAAAAGGAACTTTTGTTGCAACTCAAAATAAAGAACTGTTGCGCGAGAAAAAGATGAAATCTATCGAAGATTTAATGGCAGAGACAGTTACTAAAGCACAAAAATTAGGAATAAAATTTGAGGAGCTACAAGAGATGTTAACTATTCTCTATAATGAGAATGACGAATAAAATTAAACTAATAACAATCAATATTCTATTAAAAAGAATTTAATGAACAATACATTAGACATATACAACCTTTCCAAAGACTATGGTGATTTCCGTTTAGATGACGTTAACTTTTCATTACCAAAAGGATATATTATGGGACTAATCGGACCTAATGGGTCTGGAAAAACTACCATAATAAAAATCATCATGAATCTTATAATCAAGCAGAGTGGAGACATCAAAATATTTGGAAAAGATCATCAGAAATTTGAGATTGAAGCTAAAAAACGAATCGGATTTGTATATGATACACCCAAGTATTACGAACATCTCAATTTAAAGCAACTAAAAAATACAATTGCACCTTTTTATGATAATTGGGATGAAACAATTTTCAATACAATTATTAATCGTTTTGAACTGCCACTGAATAAAAAACTAAGAAAATTTTCTAAGGGAATGGCGATGAAGAGTGCTATTGCTATTGCTTTATCTCATCACGCAGACTTCATTATTATGGATGAACCAACTTCAGGACTAGATCCAGTTGTAAGGCGAGAATTACTAGATTTTTTTAGGGAATTAATGCAAAATGAAAACAAATCAATACTATTTTCATCACATATTACTAGCGATATTGAACAAGTGGCTGATTATATCACCTATGTACAAAACGGGAAAATAGTTTTTTCAAAAACTAAAGATGAAGTCTTTGAGAATTATGCTATCGTCAAAGGTGGAAATGATCTTTTGAATACTGATTCTAAAAAAGGATTTGTTGGTATTAGAAAGAATGAATTTGGTTTTGAAGCACTTACTGATAATGTAAATAAATCGAAAAAAATATTTGGTAATAAAGCTATTTATGATAAAGCTAGCTTGGAAGATATTATGTTTTACAATAACCTAAAATCTAAAACTGTCTGATGAAAACAGGACTACTAATCATAAAAGACTTTCGAGCTAACTGGATGTATCAATTATGGGGATTAGCCATTCTGTTTTTTGCAAGTGTTGTGTTCACATACATAGTGCTTAAAGAAAACGGTAGAGCTGATCCGGAGCTTGTTATATATTTTATAGTAGTACTATTGAGCAGTAGTGCTGTTTCCCTACTATTTATGATAATTGATGAATTATACCAAACAGACGAATTATTTATAAGCCTACCAGTTAAAAGAAATCAAATTGTTATAGCCAAGTACACTAGCTCTATTGTACAAATAATACTTGCGCTATCAGTACATTTTCTTGGTGTTCAAATTGTGAGTTATTTCTTTGGTGAATTAAATAATTCTGAATTGAAAATCATATATAACCCAATCGTTTGGCTATCCATATTTATAATATTATTACTTTTCAAAAGCTATGCGTATCCGCTTTACTTTAAGTTTGGCTTGACTAAAGGGGTCGGAATTCATTGTGTAATTCAATTCTTAATTCTTGTTATATTTATTATTAGTTGCCAAATACATAATCCCTCTTATTTCATCCAAAGAGCTTGGCAATGGATATTAAATCAAAATGTTTACTTGATATTGATGAGTATAATCGGGAGCTTTTTGCTGTTATTATACGGATCACTAACTCTATCTAAAAAACTTTATAGAAATAAAGAATTATGAATCTACAAATGGTATTAAAATTGATTTTTCGAGATTTTAGTGTATATAGAGCTCGTATTATAATTACCTCTGTGATTGCATTGGTTGTTGGTATGTTTATGATATTCATTAATACACATTTAGATCGTATGTTTGGAGGCTCCAGCTCATTTATTATTTTGACAATCATAGTCCCTTTTTTGCCTGAACTTAAGAATAAAAGTGTATGGATACAAACAGCTAGTTTGCCTGTATCAAGAAAAGCAATGGTTACATCACGGTTTTTAAGTTCTTTATTAATTTCTGCTATTAATCTACTTATCTGGGTTATAGTATTTAATGTTTTAATGAAAGTTCTAAAATCAGATCCAAAATACGCGTTAAGCAGTACTATAATTAGTATAGTCTGGATGAATCTAATATTTAGTTTGGCTCTATTTTATTTTGCATATTACCGTTTTAGCTTTATGGTAGCGCTGGGATTTTATCTTTTTTCTATGATAATCCCGCAGTTATTACAAACTTTATTAAATCGAACTAGAGGTTTTGTTCTTGAAGATTTTAACCAATCATTTAGCTTATCCATAATGGCAATTAGCCTACTTATTATTTCATTTTCAGTATCATATTTTCATTTCCCTAAAAAAGACCTTTAATTTAAATCAAGTAAAAACAGGTAAGGGCTTCATCACCCGAATTATTAATCAAAAAACGAACAATTATGCAATTAATCATCAAAAATTTAACAAAGACCTATAAAAATGGAGTAAAAGCTATTGATAATGTAAGCATTGAATTAGGTACAGGAATGTTCGGTTTACTTGGACCTAATGGCGCAGGAAAATCTTCATTAATGCGTACCATAGCTACGTTACAAAGTCCTGATGCCGGAACGATTACTTTTGGTGATATTAACGTTTTAGAAGACAAATTGTCTTTAAGAAAAATATTGGGCTACTTGCCGCAATCCTTTGGTGTTTACCCAAAAATGTCGGCAGAAAAATTATTAGATTATTTTGCGAATTTGAAAGGTGTTAGTTCTAAATTGGATAGACAAAAATTAGTGAAAGAAATATTAGAAATAACTAATTTGTATGATGTCCGTAAAAAATATGTAGATGGTTATTCTGGAGGAATGAAACAACGTTTTGGCATTGCTCAACTCTTATTAAACAGTCCCAAACTAATTATTGTAGATGAACCGACAGCTGGTTTAGATCCGGCAGAAAGACAACGATTTCTAAACGTATTACGAGAGGTTGGGACAAATAGTACTGTGATTTTTTCGACTCATATCGTTGATGACGTGAAAGAATTGTGTAATGAAATGGCTATTTTAAATGGCGGACGAATTCTTAAGCATACCAGACCCATAGAAGCTACTACAGCCCTTAATGGTCAAATTTGGACAACTAATATAGTGCGTGAAACGCTAGAAGTAATGGAGGATAAGTATGATGTGTTATCCTCTATATATAATCAAGACAATTCTTTAAATATTCGAATCCATTCAACCATAAAACCAGGCAAAGACTTTGAAGAGGCAGTGCCACAATTAGACGATGTCTATTTTATAACCTTAAAGCAAGACGAGAAAGTGCTTACTTAACGGAATAATTTTTTAAAATATCTTAAGTGATCACTATTAATGGTATAATCTGTTGTTTTGAATGCTCTTAAATGGAACACCTTGCTAATTTAATTATTCATAAATCAACTAGTTGATACAAGTCTAAGGACAGTTTGAATTTGTAGGAATAAACTTAAAAAATACAATTATGTTTACTAAAATATTCAAATACGAATTAAAATACTGGTTTAAAAACCCTTCATTATATATATATATCATATTTTTTTTAATAATGTCAATACTAATTGCAGCTACAAAAGCTGGGATTTTTGATAATTTAAGTACAACTACAGGATCTACGATCATAGCCAATTCGCCAATGAGAATTGAAAATATGTTCAGCACATTAACAGGTTTAATATTCTTTTTATTTCCTTCAATAATTGGGTTATCGGTTTATAGAGATTATAAATGCGGAATTAATACAATTTTACATTCCTATCCTTTTACTAAGGCCAATTATTTATTTGCTAAATTTTTAAGTGCTGTTACTATAGTAACGCTTATAGTTTTAATAGTTGGTATTGGCATGTATGTGGGATTTAGACTGCCAGGAACTAATCAAAATATTATTGGATCATTTCAATTTATGTCCTATATCCAAATATATTTAATTTATATACTACCAAATATTCTATTATATGGAGCAATCATTTTTGCAGTTGTTGTGTTTACTAGAAAAGTAATAACGGGTTTTATTGTTTTTATAATTCTGTTGTTAATGCAAACAACTATGCTAAGTCTTTTATCTAATCCAGACTATGCAACTATTATAGCCTTATTTGAACCCACAGGTGCTTCTGCAACAATTTTTTATACAAAATATTGGACTATTGCAGAACAGAATGAGCTATTTCTACCAGTAAAAAAACTCATTATTTATAACAGAATTTTATGGTTAAGCATTGCTACAATTATTTTTGGTTTTGTTTACAACTATTTTAAATTTAATCAACATCCGATATCATTTTCATTTAAAAAACAAAAAGGGGAGCGTGTAATTAAAAATAATTTTGGCAGTATTACTAGGGTCGAATTACCTAAAGTAGCTTTAACTTTTTCTACTATTCATTACTTAAAAATAACATGGAAACAATCTAATATCGATTTTAAATACATTGTTAAAAGTATCCCATTTATTGCTATCCTTATCGTATGTACAATCATTTTATTAGTTGATTATATAGGAGGTGCAAATTTTAGAGGAACTTCAAGATTCCCAGTAACTTGGAGAATGTTACATTATGTTGAGGCTTTCCAGTTGGCCATAATTATTAATACTTTTTTATATGCAGGAATTCTTACACACAAAGCAAGAATTTCAAATATACACTTACTTGTAGATACAACACCAATACCAAATTGGTCAATTTTACTATCAAAATTATTGGCATTATTTAAAATGCAATTCTTAATGTTAACTGTTATTTTAATTACTGCACTTTCTTTTCAAATTTATAAGGGATATTATAATTTTGAAATCAGCCATTATCTATTTGAATTATATATACTCAACTTTATTTACTATATGCTTTGGGCAATGTTGGCGGTATTTGTACAATCATTGATTAAAAACCCTTATATAGGCCTATTTATACTAATTATTATTTTCCTAACTGTAAGTACCTCTTTACTGAGATATATTGGTATTGAGCAATCCATTTTTGTTTTCAATCAAGGAACTGGTTATCGTTATTCAGACATGAATGGCTATGGCAATTATTTATCAAGTAACTTCATTTATAATTTTTATTGGCTATTATCAGGAATCTTACTTTTAATAGGAGCAGGCTTATTTTTTATAAGAGGTTTGTCCTTTTCGTTTAGCGAGCGTATATCCATAGCAAAATTGAGGTTAACAAAAAAGACAGCAATAGGATTTGGAATCATTCTTATAGCTTTCTTAAGTACGGGTTTCAGCATTTACTATGAAAACAATGTAATAAATACTAGGATTTCAGCCAAGGAACGAGAACAAATTATAGTAGCCTTAGAGAAAAAGTACACCAAATACAAAGAGTATGAACAACCAAAAATTGTTTCAGTAAAAATTGATTTAGATATATTTCCGAAGACATTAGACTTTAATCTAAAAGGAAGCTATCTATTAGTAAATAAAACCAAAGGTGCTATTGACAGTCTCTTTTTAAAACATAACGATTATCCAAGCACATTTGAGTTTAATACACCAAATACTTTAGTTTCTGAAGACCGTCTTTTTAGGTTTAATATGTATCATTTAAAAAAATCATTACAACCAGGAGATAGTATTCGATTAAATTTCACTATCAAAAACAAGCCCAATACCTTGCTTAATACTAATTCTCCAGTATTAAAAAATGGCACATTTCTTAATAGTTTTAAGCTGGCACCTACATTTGGTTATAATGGAAATGGGTTGACAGACAATGAAGTGCGTAAAAAATATGGCCTTCCAAGTGTAGCATTAAAGCCACATCCATCAGATTCTACCGCTTTGCGAACAAATGAATTGACAAAAGATGCAGATTGGATAGATTTTGAAGCTACTTTAAGTACCTCTTTAGATCAAATTGCGATTGCACCTGGATATTTACAAAAAGAATGGTTCGATGACGATAGGCACTATTTTCATTATAAGATGGACCAAAAAATGTTAAACATCTATTCGTTTAATTCAGCACGCTACGAAGTAAAAAAAGATACATGGAACGATGTTGCTTTAGAGATTTACTATCATAAAGGCCACGAATATAATTTAGATAGAATGATGGCAGGTATGAAAGCCTCATTAACTTATAATTCTAAAAATTTTAGTCCGTATCAACACAAGCAAGTACGTATAATTGAATTCCCTAGAACCTATGGAAGTTTTGCACAATCGTATCCCAATACAATACCGTTTTCAGAAAGTCATGGTTTTATAGCTGATGTAGATGACAACGATGTAGGAGGAATAGACTATGCATTTGGTGTGACTTCTCACGAGGTAGCACATCAGTGGTGGGCACATCAAGTAATTGGAGCTGATGTATTAGGTTCCTCAATATTAACAGAAAGTGTATCGGAATATGTACGATTAAAAACTTTAGAACATCAATATGGAAAAAAGAATATGCATACTTTTTTAAAATATGCTTTAGACCGTTATCTAAGAGGGCGCAAAAATGAGTCAATCGGTGAAGACCCCTTAATGTATATGAACAGTCAATCGTATATCCGTTATTCTAAAGGAGCACTTGTGTTTTATGCCTTTAGTGATTTAATAGGTGAAGAAAACTTGAATACTGCATTAAGCAAGTTTATCGAAAAGAATAAGTTTAAAGGACCACCATATCCCACTTCAATTGAATTGGTTGAAAACATTAAAAAAGTAACGCCAGATTCTTTACATTATGCAATTAAAGATATGTTTGAAACTATAACACTCTATGAAAATGAGGTCGTTGATTTTACAACTAAAGCATTAAATAATGGTACTTATAAGGTAGATATAACTGTTAATGTAAGTAAATATAGAAGTGGTAAAAATGGAATTCGCTTTTATAGTGATAACCAAATAGATTCCATTTTTTATAAAACAGAAACGATGAAAAGTCCTAAGTTATCTCTGCCTTTATCAGATTACATTGATATAGGAATTTTTGGAGAAGAAGAAATTGATGGTAAAAAGAAAGAAATTGTATTGTATTTACAAAAGCATAAAATAACTTCAATACATAACAAAATGACCATAATCGTAAACCAAAAACCTACAGAAATAGGAATAGACCCATACAATAAATTAATAGATACAGATTCTAAAGATAATAGGATGAAGTTATGAGGTAAAACCTATTTTTTTATTAATACATGTAAAAAGAAATAAATATCAAAGGGATACTATATCATTAAGTTTTGGCTAAAAATGTTGACTATGACTAACTAATAAAAACCATCCTATAATGTACCGCGCTATTTAACTTGAGCTTTGGAAAAAGTGAAAGTGGTTACTATAGTTTTCATTAAAAAATTTCTTCTCAAATCTTCTCTTACTAAAGTTAATGGAACACTTTTTTTATGCGACGCGACGTAGGAGGGAAGCGTAATATGTGTGGAATGGGTAAAAAAAGTTAAATAATTATCCACAGATATTTTAGCATAAAGCTCATTGTTTTAAAAACAAGAAAAACAAAAAGGAAACAGATATTAAAATTGGATTTTAGAAAGAAAATCTAAAAACAGAAATAATACATCGAAACAAATTCCTGAATAATGTCTAAAAACAGAAAAAGGTTACCCATAATGGATAACCTTTTATAGATTTAAAATTATGAGATTATTTTAAACTTTCTAACAGTTTCTCTGCAACTAATTCAGATGAAGCTGGGTTTTGACCAGTAATTAAATTTCCATCTTGAATAGCATAAGCTGCCCAATCGTCTTGTTTAGAGTAGATTCCTCCGTCTTTTTTCAACATGTTTTCTACTAAAAATGGTACTACTTCTGTAAGACCAACTGCAGCTTCTTCGCTATTTGTAAATCCTGTTACTTTTTTACCTTTTACTAACGGATTTCCATTTGCATTTTTAACATTTTTTAATGCTGCTGGTGCGTGACATACAAAACCAATTGGTTTTTCTTGACTATTAAATTTTTCAATTAAAGCAATAGAAGTAGCATCGTTTGCTAAATCCCATAACGGTCCATGTCCTCCTGGATAAAACACAGCATCAAAATCATCAGGATTTATATCAGCCAATACTTTTGTGTTTGCAATTCTTTCTTTTGCTTCTGCATCTTTATTAAAACGTTCTGTAGCTTCTGTTGCAGCATCTGGAGAATCACTACTCGGATCTATTGGTGCAGCGCCTCCTTTTGGTGTAGCAATAGTAATAACGGCTCCTTTATCTAATAGCGTGTAATATGGATTTGCAAATTCTTCAACCCAAAATCCTGTTTTCTTTCCTGTATCCCCTAATTTATCGTGAGATGTTAATACAAATAATATTTTCATTTGATTTTCTTTTTTTAATTCAATTATTTCTTCTGAAACTTTTTCAGAAGGTGTTTCTTTTTTTGTCTCTTTACAACTTGATGCCGTAAGTACTGTTAGCACTAATGCTACTATTTTTATTGTTTTCATATTTAAAATTAATAAGCCATTTTTACAATTTCCTCAACTTTTTCTGGTGATAACGACTGATGTTCTCCTAGTCCTAACCAACCACGATCTGTAAAACGTTTTGCAATTTCTTCTGCTGTTCCTTCGTAATCGTTAGTATAATCAGACAGTTTTGTGTCGATTCCTAAAGATTTGAAAAATGCAGTTGTTTTTTCGATAGCAGTATAGGCTTTATCGCCGATACTTCCTTCAGTAATATTCCAAATACGCTCACCATATTGTGCTAATTTTTCTTTTTTAGCTTCAAAATTATATTTGTAATGACTTTCAGTTATAATTGCTAATGTTCTTGCGTGATCTATACCAAATAAAGCAGTAAGCTCGTGACCCATAGCATGAACCGCCCAATCTGTAGGTACTCCTTTTTGAATTAATCCGTTTAATGCCATGGTACAACTCCACATAAAATTAGAAGCTGCTTTATAGTCAAACTCATCCTTTAACATAGTTGGTGCAATTTCAACCAAAGTTTGCAAAATACTTTCAGCAAAACGATCTTGTAATAAAGCTCCAATTGGATAGGTCATGTATTGCTCTAAAACATGCGTAAAAGCATCTGCTAAACCATTTACCAATTGACGTTGTGGAATTGATTTTACAACTTCGGGATCTAGAATTGAAAATTGTGGAAACAAACCAGGACCTCCCATAGCGAATTTCTCCTTTGTTTCTGCTCTTGTAATTACAGCTCCAGAATTCATTTCAGAACCTGTTGCTGGTAATGTTAGCACAGTTCCAAAAGGCATTCCTTTTTCAGTTCTAATATTTTTAGTTAATATATCCCAAGGTTCATCACCTTTATATAAAGCTGCGGAAGATAAAAATTTAGTTCCGTCAATTACGGAACCACCACCAACGGCTAATAAATAGGTAATATTTTCGGTTTTAATTACTTTTAAAGCTTCCATTAATGTATCATATTCTGGGTTTGCAGGAATACCTCCAAACTCGATCACATTTACTTTATCTAAAGCCGTTTTTACTTGGTCATAAATACCATTCTTTTTTATACTTCCTCCACCATAAAGTAGTAATACTTTGGCTTGTTCTGGAATCTCATTGGCAAGGTTTTCTATTTGGCCTTTACCAAATATAATTTTTGTAGGATTTTGAAAATCGAAATTGTTCATCTTCTTTTTTTTAATTTCTTATAGTGTAAAAATTACTCAATTACTGTTACTAAATCTTCTGTGCTTTTTCTAACCTTTACAAGATTTACCAACCAATCGCTATCGGCATCTCTGTAACCAATTGGTAACATTACTGCACTACGCAAACCTTTTGCTCTTAAGTCTAATATTTCATCTAACTTATCAGCGTCAAAACCTTCTAAAGGTGTTGCATCTACACCTTCGTAAGCAGCAGCTGTAATAGCTTGTGAAAATGCGATGTATGCTTGTTTAGCAGCATGATTAAAGTTTACTTCTGCATCTTGTTGCGGATACATTTTTAATAACATTTGACGGTAGTTTTCCCAGCCTTCGTTTTTAAACCCGCGAATCTCATTTGTTAAATCGAACATATAGTTAATTCTATCTTCCGTATAGGTGTCCCAAGCAACAAAAACGAGTAGGTGAGAGCAGTCTGTAATTACAGATTGGTTCCAAGCTATTGGTCTAATTTTTTCTTTAATCTCTTGGTTTTTAATTACAAATATCTCGAAAGGTTGTAAACCACTTGATGTCGGAGCCAGACGTGCTGCTTCCAAAATGCGTTCAATTTTTTCTTCTGACACTTTTTCACCATTCATTGCTTTTGCAGCATATCTCCAATTTAATTTATCTAATAATTCCATATTCTTTATTAATAATTGTGTTTAAATTTTTGTTATTTGATCTGATGTTAATATTGTTTTTGTTGAATTTGAATTTGCCAAGACGATCATAGTTTGTGCAATATCTTCAGCTTCTGTAATTCTATACTTTTTTAATTTTCCGAGAAATAAAGGTTGTAGAAGTTTAAATACAACCAATCCAATTTTTTCTCCAATACGTTTTTCTTGTCTCTTACCTCCAATAATAGAAGGCTGTAAAATGTGTGTTTTTTCAATTTTTTCTAAAAGCACAGCTTGTTCCATTTTACCTTTTGTTTTGTTATAAAAAATACTGCTTGTTGCATTTGCCCCTAATGCAGAAACTACTAAAAACGTAGGTATTCCATTTGCTTTTGAGAGTTTTGCGGCAGTAACCGGAATTCCAAAATCTATTTTTTTATAAAGTATTTTGTCCGGTGTTTTCTTTGCTGTTGTACCAATGCAACAGAATACTTCATTTGCTATAAAATCTTTCTTAAATTTTTCTAATTCTAAAATATCTCCTACAAACTGTTTTACTTTTGAGGGTAGCCCATCTATTTCTTTTCTAGAAAACAATTTGATAGTTTTATAACGATTATCATCCAAAAGCTTTTCTAAAAGAATAGAACCTGTTAAGCCTGTTGCTCCCAAAATTATTGCAGTTTTTTTCATAATTAGATTTTAATACTGTCCCAAGCTGTTAGAAATGCTTCTTCAATATGTACTTTGGTCAATTGAAATTCGTCCTGCTTTTGAGCCATCATTAAAAATGATAAAGGGTTTATCGAATAGGCATATAAAATATAATCTGAAAAAGGCTTAATAACGCCTTCCTTCTTACCACGTTTCCATAGATCGAGTAGGGGTTGTAGATGCTTAATTCCTTCTTTTCTACTAGGCTCATCAATTATTGGGGTGTTATTACATTGGTTTAAAAAAAATGAATATTCACATTCATTAATTTTAAATTCTGCAATACGTTTCCAGATGAGTTCAAAGCCAGTTTTAACCGGTGTATTTTCATTATAAGTCTTAAAAACAAAATCTGTGTATTTCGATTTTACTTCTAAATAAGTTTGGTTTACCAAGTCTTGCTTATTTTCAAAATATAAATAAATAGTAGCAGGAGACACGTTTGCCATTTTTGCAATTTTACTCATTGGCGTTGCATGAAAACCATTGTTGTTTACTAATTCAATGGTTGCTTTTATAAGTGCGTTACGTTTATCTATGCTTTTTTGAAGTTTAGCCATGTTATTCTAATTTAGGGTACAAAGATACAAATAAAAATGAATGTTCATTCTTTTTTATATAAATTTAAAAGACAGTAACTTATAAAATCTCGATATTAAACTTGGCCTCATAAAATTTTGGCTAAAACAATAGGCTATTCAAGATCAAATTATCCAGTGGATGATTTGGCTTGGATACAACTTCTAATCGTATTTAGCTAATAATGTCCACAGGACATTCTTTAAACGCTAAATAGTCTAAAATATAGCGAATGAGCCGTTAATTGTTTCCAAAATTATATA